>Ga0209190_1000722_pt1 | contig 23673 bp, 9 predicted proteins | sample M_140205_XF_Meta_FD_187315 | JGI IMG/M metagenome (GOLD analysis project Ga0209190, IMG submission 187315) | Freshwater microbial communities from Lake Montjoie, Canada to study carbon cycling - M_140205_XF_MetaG (SPAdes) (version 2) | ecosystem: Environmental > Aquatic > Freshwater > Lake... | reverse complement strand
ACTGCGGAAGATGTTAAATACGTCCCCGGTTTTGCTCAACCTTTTATTAATCCTCCTGCTGGATCAAAAGCTGGCCGCGCACATAGACAGAATTCTATAAGTAGAACAGGTGTTGATCCGTATACGGCTGGTGGATTTATACCTAATTTTGCAAAATTAAATAAAGAAGATTATACTTTTCAGCTTCCAAATGGAGGCGGCGTTGACAAAAAACAAAGAGCTTATAGTAATCATGCTATAAAGATAATGCAAATGAGTTCATCGGATATTGGTGCTGAAAAAAATTTAGATTTAGTAGGAAAAAATTTAGATTCTGGTTTTGACAATAAAACTAAAAAACCAAATGCTGTCTATGATTGGATTTCTGGAAAAATAGATGTTATAAAATATTTGCAAAAAAAAGATGTTGATTCAGCCGTGTCTGCTATGTGGTTTGGTTCGATTCAAGGGAACCAAAATTTAATTAAAACAGGCCAAAGTATTGGTTTAACAGATGCTGATTTAGAGGCAGTTTTTAAGACAACTACATCTAAAGTTGGATTTACATTAAAAGACTTACAAAAGAAATATGAACTATCACAAAATGAAGAAGCCGCTAAAAACAATAACCTTTTTAAATATAAAAGTGGCTCTAAAAAGGGTGAATTAATTACAACTTCGGAAGGTTTTAAAAACTCTTTAAATGGAGATTATCAAAATTTTGTCGGAGACGCTTATGAAAAATTAATTTCAAAACTTCCAGGAATATCTGGAGCGTATACAATAAGTGACAAATCAACGTCAGCCGCAGACTTAATACCAACGGGGCCGAATGCTATTCAAGGTATTGAAGTTAAAGCAGGTGAGGCGTATTTAAGTCAGTTGATTAAAAAAGCAGTTAGAATAAATATTAATGGCAGAGCGGAAGATGTGGCGCAAAAAGATTTAGACTTTGGAACTCTTCCTGTTTATCAACCATTTGGAAGCGAAATCGGAGCTTCTGCTAATGGTTTTATTCCAAACTTTGCTCCTCCTATAAGCATATTGAGAATACCTTGGTTTAAAAAATACGCTAATCCATCATTCGACGCAAAACAGCCAACATTAAATATTGCAGGGGCAGGCGTGGCAGATACTTTTAGCTCCACACAATTCAGAACTAATAAAACAGATTATAATAAAAAAGCTGGTGACGGAAATGTTTTTGGTCCAATATATGAGAAATTTGTTCGTTCTTCTATGAGTTTACAAGCTAATAAATCTAAAATAAAATCTTTAATTTCAGGTCAATCTCTTGAACCAGATACTATAGAAGGCCAAGCGTCTTTAGATTTGGTTATGGAATTAGTTAATACTGATCCTACAGATTTACTTGATTTAGTTGGTATAGAAATTAAAGGTGGTCGTAAAGATTCACAAAGTGGAGGCAGTGCAACAGGAATTATTACTAAAAAATATAATGATTTTGTTAAAAAAAATCCAAAAGCTGCTGCTAGATTAAGAGAGTTATTGGGTGTTTTTAACGAACCTGGAAATCCACAGCATTTACAATATATGAGCGCTTTAGGTAAAGAGTTTTTACCTTTAGCAGCAACAAATTATGATGAGATTGCTAAAAATAGTCCTGAATTACTTAAAGTACTTTCACAAAAAACAAATGAATTATTAACTTCATATGTTAATAATCCTCGTTTTTATAGAGCAGAAGCTTCTGGAGGTTTTATTCCTAATTTTGCAAAAGAATTACAAGCCACTGCTGGTTATGGCTCATCTATTTATGGAGAATTAAATAAAAACAAATTATCAATTGAGTCAATGGATCGCGGCAATTATCCTATAAAAGATCCAGCATCTAAAAAACGTAGTGTTTCTAATATTCTTTATTCTGGTATTATTGAAAAAGCTAAAAAAATAATTGGCAAAGATAAAGATTTATTTATTACTGGAGAACTTTTACCTCAAGATAAAGGTTTAGCTTTTCCACAAGGTTTAAGCAGAGTTAAATTAGCTAAAACAGCTATTGGTAATTTAGTTGATCCTAAAGGAGCTAGTAAAAAATTAAATAAAGAACAATTATTAAATTTACTTATAGATCCCAAGCAACAACAATATCTTAGAGATTCTTTATTAGAATTGACAACAACACATAGCAAAGGTTTTATACCTAATTTTGCTGATTTAATTGACGTAGATACTTTGAGTCAAAATTCAGTTCATTATTCTGGCGACTTGATGAAGTTGATAAAAGATATTGAATCTTCTTTTGGTCGTCATTTAACTTCTGGAGAATTAAGGTTTTTAACACATCCAAAAACAAATCTATCAAAGTTAAACGGTCCAAACGGTCTAAACGTATTAAATGGATTTATGAATTCTCAAGGAAGAAACGGCTTCGCTGGTTTCGCTAAAGGATTTCTTCCTAACTTTGCGTATAAACAAGCAGTAATGGGCTTAGAAGAAAGCATGAGCGGAGAAAAAGCCGTATTCGATAATAAGCCTTTCCCACACATTAGAAACAAGAGTCAGCCAACATTCAGTTCCGCAATATCTGATCATGGTGGTTTAAGTAACGCTTTAAGTGATTCAATGAGAGGGCAGAAAGATGCTGGGTTAATGAATAGAGGATTTGTGCCTAATTTTGCGACAGTTAAATCTCAAGATGCTTTTGGCGTATCATCTAAAGCTTTACCCGACGTAGATCGTAGAGCGTTTGTTGAAATGAATCAGGCTTTAAAGAAGTTAACACAAGATTTAACTTTAACGAGTAAAGAACAAAATGCTCTTAAGCTTCAGATAATGCAAAACGCTCGCGTTCTACAGGTTAATACTGGATCTGCAAATATTGTTACACTGGCTAATACAGCTCTTCGAAAATCAATTACAGACAACGCCACAGCTCAAGCGCTCTTAGCACAGAAAACTAGAGATCAAGCAGCAGCGGCAGCAGTAGCAGCAACAGCAGCAACAGCGTCGGCAGCAGCGTCGGCAGCAGCGTCGAAAGCAACAGCAGAAGCGGCAGCAGCAGCAAAAACACAAGCTAAAAAGACTAGACGTCAAGATCTAAAGAATCTTTCTAGCGAACAAAGAGAACAGCGTATTAAGCAAGAATTAGCGAATGATCCAAAAACAGCAGCTAGATATCAAAAAAGATTTGGATCAAACGGTGGTTCTTTAGAAGAGCAAATTGGAGGCGTTTTTGGGGGATTCGCAGGTAGAAGAAGGGGGACTAGAATTAATCAGTCAGTAAAAGCTTTAAGCGGAGTTGGTTTTCAATTAGCAGCGCCAATGATTGGTGGTATGTTAGAGCAGATAGTGTCTAGAGGAAGAGGAAGGGAAGACATGTCCGTTTCAGAAAGGTTTGCTTCATCAGCTCCGAGTTCAATTTTAACTGGATTATCAACAGGCGCTTTTGTTGGCACTGCACTTGGTGGTCCTGGAATAGGAACGGCTGTTGGAGCTATTGTTGGACTAGGGCAAGCGGCTCTTAGCGCTCAAGATTCTATTTCGGATTTAGCTAATGCAGCGGAATCGTACAGAGCTGCATCTACACAGACGGTAGAGGGTGCTAAATCTTACATTGATCAGTTGTCTCAAATAGGAAGTGTAAAAGATGAAAGTTTATTAAATCAAGCCACATATAAATTATCAGAGACTTTTCAAAAATTAAGTGAAAGTTCTCCTGAGTTGGCTAGAAAATTTAATGAAGCTTCTGGCGATGTAGGAAAAATGCAACAAGCAATTCAAGAATTTACAAAAGAAGCTTCTTTAATCTCTGGAATTAAAAGTTTATCTTCTAGTTACAAAAAACAAGAACGACCATTTGTCGAATTAACTGCGACAAGGGTTAATGAGTTAAAAAAGAAAGGTTATGACGTTAACGAAAGCACCGCAAAAATAGAAAAAGTCACAGAAGCTAATTTACAAACTTCTTTTGTTCAATTTCAAGGGTTTTTTGATATGCTTAAACAAAGCGGATTAGATGAAAATCAAACTAAATCTTTCGCGACGGATTATCAAAAAGAACTGCAAGCTGGAGTTACAGGTGAAACGGCTTTAACAAATATTGGTTTAAAAAATGGTATGTCTAAAAAAGTAGCAGAAGAATTCGCCGTTTTAGGGGACAACAGAATACAAGAAATGGGAACAGAGGGTACATTTTTTATTGATAACATGCAAGAAATAACTCAAAGATATTTTGATAAAACCCAGCAAAATTTTAAAACCACTATCGATAAATCAAAAGCTATTCAATTTAATTCTCGCGAATTATTGTTGAATCTTCGTAAAGGAATAGATGATTATATTTTTAATGCGTCCATGCAGATTCAAGAAAAAGAATTTGATTCTGCTAGACTAGACGTATTGGACAGTGCGGTTGGAGAGTTTATTGATAAAATTACTAGTCCTTTGGAAGTCGCAGGAAGGCAAGCTGAAGTTAAACTGAGACAGACAGCGATGTCTCAGCAAAACGAAAGAACGCGTTTGTCTTCAGATGTAATTAACACATCAGGAAAACAAATATTCGAAAGATTAGGAGGCGGAAATCAAGATATTATAGAAAAAACTTTAAAACCTATATTGGCTAATTTACAAAATCCTGAAACACAACAACAAGCACTAGAAGATTTAATAACAAAAACGTCTTCCACAAAAAATGCAAAAGACGCTGGGTTTGTAGGAGACCCAGAAAAAATAGCTGAATTTAATGCACAATTAATTCAACAACTAAAAAGTACGGTTTCTTTGTCCGCAAAACAAAAGCAACAATTGACATTAGTAGAGTTAGAAATAAAAATGTCGCAAAGAAGAGCCGAAAGCACTCAAGCTTTAATTGAATTAGAAGGTCAACTCATAAATAGAGAGCTTGAAAGAAATAAAATTTTAAATGCATCAAGCGCAGTAAGGCAAATTAAAACGGCGAGAGAAAAAGCTAATTCTGAAAAAGCTGGTTTTGGATTTGCACTGTCGCCATCACAAATTAATGACAAGAAAGCAGCAATTGATCAGAACGCTTTGGATAGTACTCAACTAACAAGTAGAGAAGCGGTTTTTGCACCGGGAGAAGATTTTTTAAAAAAACAAATTACTGCAATAAAACAAAATTTAGAAGACGCTCAACAAACTCAATTAGATAAATTATCATTATCTATACCTAGTACATTTGAAGGTTCTGTTCAAGATGTACTATTAAGACCTGATTTATTCAAAGATTTAATTCCACAAGATTTTGATATTAATTCATATACAAAAAATTCTGCTAGATTAAATCAATTGTCAACTGTTAGTATTCCTCAATTTAAAGACATTGATACATATGAAGCAAAATTACAGCAAATCCGAAATATTACAAAAGACGTTGTTTTAGGTAATCAAGACGTCAATAATGCAATGGTCGCTCAATTAGGAATTATAGATAAATTAAAAAATGATCAAGAAGTAGAACAGCAAACTTTAAAAGCTAATTTAAGCGTTAGTGAACAAGCTGCAAAACAACTTGGTGAAGCTAATAAACTATATAATGATAGATTAAGAATCGTTCTTGAAACCGCCAGTGCAGAGCAAAATTTTCGTAATAGTTTAGAAATTGACTCGCAACGAATAGATGCTTTTAAATCTAGAGACGCTAATTTTTATGGACTTGGCGTCACTGGTAAAGCGAATCTTGAAATTCAAAAAAATAACGAAAACCTAGGTATTAATCAACAACAAACAAGATTAAATAGTCTAACTAAAGCCAGAGGGTCTCTAAATGAATTTGCAATGTATCGTGGCGGTATAGAAAATTTAACAGAGCCTTTAACTAAAGACCAGAATGCCGCTAAAAATGCTATTTCTAACATTAATCCTACAATTAATAATCTTGAAGATGCTAAAAGAGTCGCAGATGAGCTTAGAACAGCGAGACAATTAGTAAATCCAAGATCTGATGAAGCTAAAAAATTAGCAGACTTCGAATATCAAATAAGACAAACTTTGCAAGATAATACTTCTGAACTTGATAAACAACAAAAATTACAAGAAATTTTAAATGGCAAAGTTAGACAAGAAGCTCAAGATAGACAGTCAATAAGAATGGGATTCAAAGAAGGTTTCGATCAAATACAAGAAGATGCTGATACTGGATTAAATAGATTGGCAAAAGATACGCCTATGCTTTTTAGAGATGGAATGGTTGATGCTATTAAAGCTACAATAAGAGAAACTGATAATCTAGATGCAGCATTAATGGGTGTTGCTTCTAAATTTTTAGATACATTTAGTACCCAGTTAATGAATACTGGAATATCTAAAATAATAAGTGGATCTGGCTTGGGAAGTATTTTTGGAGCGCAAACTGGAGGTTATATTCGCGCTCAATCAGGTATGTATATATCAGGCGCTGGAACTGGCGATAAATATCCAGCTATGCTTGAGAATGGTGAATATGTATTAAATAGAAATGCGGTAATGGCAATGGGCGGTCCTTCCGCTTTAGATTCTCTTAATTTTAGCGCTGCGCCTCGTTTTGCTTCTGGTGGTTCTTTTGGTTTTGATTTAGCAAGTTCTAAATCAGATCAAGATAATCTTGCAAATATGGAAAAGTATATGACTAGTGAAGGATTGGATAATAGTCAATTATATAATGAATTATCAGATGTTGCAAAACAAAAAGCCGCAGAAGATAGAGCCAAAAAATTAGAAGCAAAAAAACAAAAAGCAGCAATGATTGGTAGTTTAGTAGCTGCTGCTGCAACAATAGCTATTGGCGCAGGGATTTCTAATGTGGCTTCTAATATGAAAGCGACTAATGCACAAAAATTATCTGCAAAAGTTCAAGCAACAGGAGGAACTGGCATGACTAATTCAGAAATGGGAAAATTAGCTAGTTATCAAAAGTCAGGGTTATTGGGTAAAAATTTCGAATATACTGGTGGCGCTCCACAAACTGGTTTTAGAAGTTTAACTTCAAAACCATTTTATAGTTCAAATATTTATGGTGCTAATCCATATGCGCCAGATTTTAAAAAGAATGGAAGACAAACTGGTGGATTAATAGGTTCTCGTTTATCAGATACAATTCCTGGTTATATGGAAGGCGGACTATATGATTCTCCAATGGTGAAAAGATACGGAACTGGTATGCAAAGCGGTGGTTCATCAATTAGCGGCGCTGGAAATAGTAACTCTACAGTTAATAATAATACGAATGCAAATAATTCATTTAACTTCAATACAAGTGTCCAAAGAGATGGATCAATAAAAATGGGCGCTAATACTACAAGTTATCAGCAACAAGATATTGAGCTTTCTAAGAACTTAAATACTAGAATGTATGCTGTAGTAACTGAGGTCATAAGAAAAGAAAAACAATTTGGAGGTTCATTAGCAGGAATAAGAAATTAAAATGAAAAGCGCATTACTTAATTACGAAAATATATTTTATTTGAATAATACCACTATTTCTGGAATAACATCTATTGATGGTAGTTATAATATAAAATATGAACCTATCAAAACAATAGGTGTTGGATATAATAAACAAGTAATTGCTGAAGTGCCGATTGCAAATTTTTCTATTAATAAATATTTATTATATAATGATCCTTTTTTGCCTTTTACTGGTGAAAACGCCAATAAAACTGCAAAATCCTTCAAAGGGAGTATAAATTATAATGGAAAAAAATTAGGTTTTTTATCTGGTTATTTAAATTCTTTTTCTTTATCGTGTTCTGTTGGTGAAATACCTTCAACAACAGCAGATATAATTGTTTATGGAGATTTGGGTCCAAGTTATGATGCGTCAGGTAATTTTAAACCGCCAGAATTATTTGTTCCACAAGTCAAAGACATTACATTAACTTGTAGTGGATCTTCTTCAAATAGAGTGACTAGCTTTGACTATTCTATTAATTGTCCGAAACAACCAATATACACATTAAATCAAAGTGGAATTTCTTTTTCTGGTCCCACAGGTCCAGTAGCACCAATTCCAAACTATATTCCAAGCGAAGTGTTATTAAACACTCCAATAGAAATAAATGCAAGTTTTGGATTAGAAGTGGACGATTATCAAAGTAAATCATTATATAATATATTAACTAATGATATAGACACAAGTTTTAATATAACTATAAAAGGAAAAATATTTGAAACTACTACTTTAGTGACTGCTGACTTAGAGGGTTATAACGCGAATAACGGAGTTACCATATTTAATCAGAGTTTTTCTAACGTTAAAATGATATCGCAAGAATTTAATTCATCAGCAGATGATATTTTGAGTGTAAAACTTAATTATAAAGGTTATTTAAATAGTTAATATGAGTACACCATTAGCTTCATTTCCAGCAAAACTAGGCTCAAGCGTTGTTTCAAGTGATATATTTTTTATATCAGATTCAACATCCGCAAACAACAATAAGATAACCACCGAAGAGCTTTCAAAAGCTTTCACGGGTTTATACGCACAAACGGCTCAAGGGTTTACAATATTTGAAAATACTGAAAATTATGGTTTATCAATAAGCGGTGCGTATGGTTTTGTTGGCATTAATGATAGAACTCCATTTGTTTCATTAGATGTGGTAGATAATTTAACAGCTACAAATGGTTCAGGTCAAATTAGATTAAGCACCTTAGATTCAGGAAGAAAAATAGCTTTTTCCTTATCTGATCCAAATGTTTACTATCAATTTAGCAAAAAACCTAATGATACTAAATTATATCTTGAATCTTCTATTAATAGTGGATCGACGTTTACTAATTTATTTGTAGTAGATCAAAGTGGTAATTTTGGTGTTACCAATTCTACTGGAGTTTTAAGTAATAAATTCTTAGTAAGCGGCGCATCAATTCAGTTTCAAAATTCAGGTAATGCAATACTTTTTGATCCATATAACACTGAAATAAAAACAAGCGCTAATGATGAAACTTTATTATTAAATTATAATAATATTGGTGATATAAATATAGGTTATAATTCAATATTTGTAGATAATAATGTTAGTGCGCCAAAAATAGGAATAGGACATAATGTTCCAGCATATTTATTGCATCTTAGTGGCATAGGTCAATTAGCTAGATTTCAATCTAGTAACGCTCAATCTTATGTAAGTTATAAAAATAGCACTGCAACTTCATATTATGGAATGCAGACTAATAAAATATATTTTGGATCAGAAAGTATATTAAGTGAAAAAAATTTAGTATATTCTATTGCTGGCAGCGGTTCTCTTGGTTTGGGTACTACAGGCCCTAATTATAAATTAGATGTTAGAACTACAGATCCTACTGATAGTACACCAGCTTCATTTCAAAATACTAATACACAAGGATATTGTCAGATATTTGTAGCTTGTAATAAAGCTTTTGGTGGTGGTGATACTGGACCAAGAAATAGTTTGGTTACGTTTTCAAGATATGATGCTACCCCTGATACTCAAAAATGGTCTATTGGGAATTTATATAATGATACTACATTCGTAGGATTAAATGATTTTTTTGTTTTTGTCAAAAATGGTTACGGTGGGATTTCTCCTGATGTGGTTGCAAAATTAAGTCCAGCAGGTAGTTTAGATATTGATGGAAGTTATACCAGTAGTGATAGTTATTGTAAAGGAAAATTTATTCAAACATATCAAACTAGAGTTACTGGTTTTGATGTTTATTTTAGTGCGATAAATCCTAATTCAGATATAATTCCAAGTGGAAATAATTCTTTACATGCTCCTTTTACAATAACTCCATATGCGGGTTCTGTAGAAAAAATTTCTATTTTTACTTCTGATACTGATGCGCTATCAAGTGCATATAGATTTGAGATATCTGCGATTACTCCAGCTTATAATCCTGCGGTTCCAAGTGAATTTGTTCCGGGTTTTAGTTTAAGCCCACCAAGTGATCCTGTTAGTTATCCTACTAGTGGTATTATTGGTGCTACTTATTTTAATACTATAAATTCAAACGTTATATATTCAAAAACTAAAGCTAACATAAGCGGATCAACTAGTTTTAGCGCAGGTCAACTTTTACAATTTAGATTATGTGAGCCAACCGGCGGTAAAAGCGTGGCAGTTGATTTTACGGTAGTTTCAACTATTGCATACACCATAACTTAATGAGTAAATATATAAAATATGAAAATATAGATTTTCGAATTAATAATAATATATTTTATTCTAAATCTGTGCAAATTTCGCTAAACGCTAATATTTCACCTATTCTTTTATCAGATGGATCTTTATTAAGATATGCGCCAGAAAATACTATAGTTGGATCTTTAAATACAGATTTTTATTTAACTGGAACTTTGCCTTCATTTTTAGAACCTACATCAAGTTCAGAATCTCCGATTGAATGTATTTTTGCTGGTATTAAAATAACAAATTGTTTTTTAAAATCTATATCTTTTGATGTTTCAAACTTTTTACCAATTGTTTTGAAAGTTAATTTCGATTGGTATGGAAAAATAAATTCAACTAATAGTACAAATGATATACGGCCATTTGATTCAACAAGAAATCCTACTTTATCAGAAATATCTCACGCTAATAATACATATTTAATTGATACAAATAAGGTTTTTGGTTTTTCAGAAATATTTAATTTTAGTTATTCAGAAACTGTAGATAGAGTTCCTTTTTTTGCGAATGATCAAATAACTCCTTTTAGAGTCGCCAAGACTAACAAAACAAAATCTGTCTCTGTTGAAGGTAACTTTGCAAAAAAATCAAATATTTTAGATATACAAGGAACGACAACTAATTGTGAATTATATTTAAAAGATTATAACTCTAATCTTTTAAAGACTTTTAATGTTTCTGGTGTGATTGAATCTCGTTCATTAAATGCAGAAATAGATGGTCTATTACAAAGCTCTTTAGCAATAACGCAACGTTTAGCACCACTTAGAAATACATTATGAGTAAGTTTATAAATACACAGTTTTCAGTTTCAGGTATAAAAGATTTTGATGTTAATAATCAATCTTATGAAAAATATGATTTAGTTGATTATCAATATTATACTGGGAATAGCATATATCCGACAGATGTGTCTGGGTTATTCGCTTGGTTCAGAACTGATGATTTAAACAAGTTTGATATAGATTCTTCGGGTAAAATTTCTATTTGGTATAATTCTGCTCCAGGTCATTCAACGGAAAATTTATATAATTATGACACATCAGAAACTAAACCAGCATATAATTTTGATGAAAATAATGTAAAGTGCAAAGCTGATGCTGATCTTGGTTTGTATAATCAATTATATCCAAATCCAAGTTCTCCAAATTTTAGTGGTTTTTTAACTGGAGATAGATGTTGGTTTGTAGTTTATGAATTCGATTCTTTAAGAAAAGGTAGTTTAACAACTCCATCAAATTATTATGCTAATTATTCAACAATTATAAATACGGACAATGCAAATACTTCAACAGCATCTACTGGTTTTTTTGGCGTATATGGAAATAATATAGATAATTCATTGAATCCAAATGTTTTAGCTGGATCTCAAGAATTTGTAATTGTTGCTAATGATGCTGCACAATTATATCCAACACCCTCAACATTGAATTCAGCTTTTTCTGCTGGTAATTTATTTAATAAAAATATAGTATCAATTTTAAAAAACAATACAACCACTAATTTAAGAATCAGAAATAATGCTTGCGAATTATTAAATTTGAATACAAATTATTTTGCTAGTGGTTGTGCTAGTTTAAGAATTGGAACTGCTGGCAATGGTCATGGAAATGCTGGTTTAAGCGCTCCTTATAATTATGATGCTAGTAATATATCGTATTATGAAATAATTGGTTATTCAAAAATGCCAACAGATGAAGAGGTTCTAAAGTTAGAAAAATATTTATTTAAAAAATATTTTAAAAACGATGACAACTTGTATATCGCAAGTGACGATTTCACTTCTGCAAGTTATGCTTATGCTCCAATCAATTTAACTGGGTCTTTACATTTAACAAAAAATATTGATAATCTTTTTAATAAAACATATGGTTGCACAGCTAGTTTTTCGACAAAAGCTATAAAAGCAAATTATGGAGACGGTTATTATACAAACGTTATACCTAATATAAATAATCTTGTTACTAATTTTAATTTAAATTATGATGGTCTAACAGATAAACAAGCGAACTCTTTAATTGGTTTTTTCCAAAACAGTTTTGAATATCAACCGTTGACATTAACATCTTCTTACGAAAATGTCGAAATGAGTTTGTTTTACCCTTATAAAGATAACGCTAAGATTTATTTTGAAGATTTAGATCAAAAATGTGTTGACTCAAATATAAATAATATTGCAATAAATTGCACAACCGCATATGATTCAAATTTAGACTATAAAGGATATTTAGTTACAAACGAAGAAGTTATAAGGTTTTTTGATTTTAGTAAGATTTATGATTACAATGACGTTGTTTATTATAAAAGCTCATCATCAGAACGTGGTTATTATTGGTTTACTGGACAAAATGCAACTTTAGTTACATCGCAACAAAGTCCAACAGGTGCAAACAGTTTATTTACAAGAAATTTTTATTTCAAACCGGATCTTGATTTTTCTATACCTATAAAACCTAGATTTTTAAAAAATGAATATGAGTTAACATCTGTCGCTTATGAACAAGACGGTATAAATAAAAACATTTTAGATCTTTCTTTAAAATTTAATGGGCGTTCCGATAAAGAAGCTATCGCTATTTTAAAATTTTTAGATGCTCATTGTGGTTTTAAATTATTTGAATTTATTCTTCCAGAACCTTATAATAAAAATATAAATGTTTATTGTCCAGAATGGAATCATACATATAAATTTAAAGATAATCATGATATATCTGTTAAATTTTTAGAGTTTAAAGGGAAAACAACTTCTGATGTATATTTTAATACGCTACTATCCTTATGACATATACAAATATTACAGGAGTTAATATAGGTGATTGTTTAACTGGTTTTGGTATCCATTTTCCAGTTACTATTATAAATGACGGTAATTCTGAAGTCTCGTATTCATTTAATGTTACTAATTCTACAAATTTTTCTTTATCAAATTCTTCAATAAGTTTGTATCCAAGTAACTCTGGTGTATTGGATATTTTTTATAAACCAACAATACAAGGGTCAGTACAAGATGAGATTTCTGATATAACAATAGATTCTTTATCAACTGAAGATGACTCAACTGATCCTAGTGGTATCATAACGATTAAAGCTACTGGACGTAGTATTATTAATATAACAGGTGGTAATCCGAGGTCGTTTAGAGTAGTCGGAGGTTTTTCTGCAAATGATGGTCCGCAATTTGATTTTTATTGGAAACATCCAACAGGAATAACTGGATCTAATTTGCGTAATTATTTTATAACTGGTTATAATTTGCAAATTTCTACTGTTTCTAATTTTGCAAGCATAGCTCATGCAAAACAAATAAACATCCCGTCAAATACTAATTTAAATCCTAAATACGCTAGTTATTATGGTTTTGGCGAGGAGGATATTTTTACATCAATAACTAAAAAAGATTTTTCTTCTTTAGAGCTGGATACAGATTATTATGCAAGATTATACACATCGACTGTTAATAATACGGGTGTAAGCGTTTATGCTAGTGGAGTAAATTCAAAAACACAATCATTGCCGTCTGAAATAGTTGTCGGATATTCTGGCGCTCCTATTGCAATAAAAATAGAAAAACAACCATTAAATGTATATATTCAAGCTAATCAATATTCATCGACTTATGATTTAGATTCAAAAATATTAAGTTTGCTTAACAACGATACAAATATGTCCTTTTATTCTGGTATAAATATATATTTGCCTGAAAATTCTGTTTTTAGATCTGATAATACTGATTTGCCAGCTATTAAATTAAATGGTACTTATTTAAATTTTACTGGTTCTACAACACTATTACCTAATAATGATACTGTTGTTAATATATATATTCCTTCTACTACTACTATAGCTGGTCAACACGGAAAAGGTGGTAAATTTAAATTTAATAATAATATACAAATTAATAACGCTTTAAACGGTTATACTTGGCAATATTATAATATAACGGAAGACATAACAACGCAACAAACCAATACGACTCAAGCTTATGCCAATCAAAATCAAAAAGATATACACGATACTTCAAGTGGAGGACCAGCTATTTCATTAAAGTTGCAAAGTAATAACGCAAGTCAAGGAATCAGAAAAGATATAAAATATAAAATTCATTCACAAGTTGGTTCTAGAATATATTCTGGAGGAGGAGGTACTAAAGCTGGTATTCATATAGTAGGGGGTAATGCTGCAGACTCGTATCAATTCTTAGGATATCAAGTTTCAGATGCACAAAATGATAATATGTATCCAGTATTTTTTCCAGTAAATGGAAATCTTTCTATCAATGGTTTATATGCAAGTTGGAATATTTATTTTCGTAATAATTTTGGTGGAAAAGCCAAGTCTAGTAATGTGTATTCTGCATATCCATATTGGGGAGAAGTAGGATTAAATAAAACTATATTTTTGAATAGAAACATCTATATAAGTGAAGGTATGGGTGGTATAAATGAATACTTGTTTTCTACTGTTATAAATAGCGCCCCTGCTTATTTAGGCGTTAATTTTTATGGGGATCAGATTAGTAATTTTCGTTACGAATTTTTACCAGTAAATACTTCAACTAATAATCGTCAACCGGGATCACTTGTTGAATCATTGTCTGAAAGCTCTGTAAAGTTATTTATAACTAATTCTTCTAATATACCAACTGATTATATTTTTAGATTTGCAAATAGTGGACTCACTAGCGCAACAAATTGGACAGGTGGAACATTAGCCAGTCCAAGTTTATATACTTTACTTAGTTCTAACGCTGGTGTTCATACTGCTAATTTTGAAAGTTCGTCATATAAAGCTTTAAGACTAAAAAATGGCAAAGATATCCATATTGACTTTTCAAGTTCAATAAATAAAAATTGTATTAATTTCGATATGTTTTTTGTTTGTGCTTTTGATGATATAACTTTAAATAAAACGGAGAATACTGTTGCAAAATTATTTGATTGGACTTTAACTAATTTTCCAGGTAATACAGTAAAAAATCAAATTACAGTTTTTAGACTTGCAGAAAACCAAACAACTTATACGTCCAAAGACGATATAATATTTGATTTTAGTTTATTGCCATTAGTTAATCAAAAAAATGAGACATCAATAACAAATTTCGCTTTTATGGGGATGGCTACAAAAGATATTCAAAAAATATCGAAACCTTTAAGTGGAAGTGGAAGTTTTAGACCTTTTATAATAAATATCGTTAGATCTTCAAACACTTATTATATTTATGTTAATGGTTTATTAATGAAAACAACAAATTCATTAGGCGATTCTGGCAACGTGTTAACTTCAAGTGCAAATTCAATAACAAATTTAAATTCAACTACATTGAAATTAGTTAATTCATCAACTTTCTATGTTAATTATTTTGATATTTTATTTTATAACAGAGTTCTTACTTCTACGGAAAGACAGCAAGTTCATAATTACTTAACCAATTCATATTTAAATTTATTCACAGGAGGATCAGTTGCAGAATTGGATCTCAAGTCTAACGCGTATACTTATAAATTACCAAATATTTTTAATTTAGCTGGCAAATCTTAATTTCATGAACACTTTTTTTAAATTAGATAATTATGTCGTTTTAGATCTTTTTGAATTACAATTAGAAGCCACAGAGGGTTATTTAAGATTTCATGGTTCAAAGAATTTTTCTCGCGATATAATATTTCAAGGTCAACCTTATGTGTTCATTCCGTGTGAATTATCTAATATAGAGTCTTCTTCAAACGGAAAACAATCTAAATCAACAATTAAAATTGCAAATGTAAATAATTATATTTCATATATTTTAAAAGACAGATCTGATTTAATTGGAAATTCTTTTATTAGAAAAAAAATATTGGCTAAAGATTTGGATATTGAAAATTTTGATGATGGAATAAATCCATTTGGCGTTTCTAATTTTAAAACTTATATTGCTTTTGATGAATTTATTGTAAATTTAAAGAAATTTGAAAATAAAGAACACGTTGAAATTGAGTTGTCAACGAAAATTGATTTACAAAATTTGAATATACCAGCAAGAAAAATAACAAACGATACTTGCTCTTGGTCTTATAGATGTCATGGATGTAATTATGGAAACACTTCAGATTATGAAGGTCCAGTTGTGATTATTCCTCAATTTTCACCTAACGCATCACCAAGTAAAAACTATTTTTTATCATTAAATTCTTATGATATTGGGATTCCAATAGCAGATGAAAACGATAAAACATTTTTATCTACTTATAAAACTGATTTAGCAAATAATTCATATGGTTTATCTACATTAAAATATAGTGGTCAATGGTCTCCAACAGTAGATTATAATTCTGGTGATTTTGTTTATTTAGATTATTTACCTAATGTATTAACTAATGAAGCTAATATTTCAACTGTAAGTTTATCGAATAAATCTAAAAACTTCTTTGTTTGCATAGAAAGCAATGTTATCAATAAACAGCCAGATATGAATACAGACGTATGGAAACAAGATCAATGCTCTAAAACTTTAAGGGGTTGTTTATTAAGATTTCAAGATTATATCGTTAAAGACAGTAATGTAATATCTAATAAAGCTTTACCGTTTGGTGGTTTTCCGTCGACATTTCAATATGACAATAAATCCTGAGTTATTGCATCACATTAAATCGTATTGCAATAAAAACCCTTTAGTTGAAAACTGCGGCTTTATTGTTGAGGATGCTGGAGAATTAATTTTTTTACCTGTCGTTAATAAACATCCTGATTCTGTGAATTATTTTGTAATTTCTCCTAGAGATTATCTCGATATAAAACAAAAATATAAAATAAAATATTTATTCCATAATCATAAATCTGAGAGATTTTTTTCTAATGTTGATCTTTATTACCAAAAATATCATAATATGAATATGTTATTATATGTGCTAGATTCTGACGAATTTAAAGAAATAAAGTGTAAATAAGTATATGGTTAATGTAAAATTACATGGTATCTTTGAAGATTTTATAAGAACAGAATGGAATTTAAATGTTTTTTCTGTATTAGAAATTTTTGAAGCTATTGAAGCGAATAGTAATAAATTGGTATCGGCTTTAGGAACTTTAAATGAATATTTAAGTCATTTTATTATTTACGTAGATGATAAAATCATGCCTCCAGAGTATTTGAATTCTCCAATTTTGAAGAAAAATTCAAAAGTTGAAGTCGTTCCATTTATTTTTGGTTCTGCTGAATTGGCTATCGGTATAGCTTTAATGTTAATAAGCACTGGAATTCAAATGTTAATAACAAAATTATTAACACCAAAATCTCCTACAGATGTCAAAACAACTTCTCGGCTATTTAGTAATTATGAAAACGTTACAATGAGAAATGTTGCTGTTCCAATAGGTTATGGAAGATGTAAAGTTGGGTCAATTGTTTTATCTAATAATATATCATTTTCAACGTATGTTACTGCAAATATAAGTTCTGAGTTATTGGAGTACTATAAAAACTTTATTATTGTAACAGAAGGTTAATAATCTTATGAAAATAACACTTTCGTCTACCTTGCAAAAGGCTTTTGATTCGTCCCGTGAAAGTCAAAATAATAATTTAGAAACTGAATCTTTTTATGACGCTTTAGATGTGATATCAGAAGGACCAATAGAAGGTTTGGTTAATTCAGATGGTCAAGCAGTAAATTATATTAACACTAACACTTCTAATGTTCAGGCATTGGGGTATGGTATTTATTATAATGACGTTCCGATAAGAGACAAAAACACAGATTTGTATAATTTTTCTGGTTCTAAGATTTTTTTTACTACAGGCGATCAAACTAAAAATTCTGTATCTCCAAGTACGGCTATTTATGCTTATAAAAGCAAAATTTCTGATGTTTCATTAGGCGCTATTCTTTTAGCGAAAAAAAATAATTTCTATTTACCGCCAATTATTTCAAAAGGTAGTCCAAGTATAACTTCTACTTTTTTTACCGATAAACAAGCGAATTCAGATCAAAAGGTGTTTATTGCTTATAGAAACTATTCTCGCGCATTTTCTCATTATATAAAAAACAAATATACAACTTCTTTAAATTTAAATATTGGTGTTGAAACCTTATATGATGTTCACGATGGTGGATCTATTCTTTCTAATAATTTACGTTTTATAATAAACGTTTCTAATTTAACACAAAAAGAAAATTTTTATCTTTATGTTCAAGGTTCTTTTGTTGCTAAAGGAGGCACTATAGTTCTACCGTTTGAAATAATTATTGAAGACATAGATAAAAAAACAAATTTGTTTCCAGAAATTGTCGTAAGTGTTTATAGTTTATCTGAAAAAATAAATTATAGTACTAATCAAAATAGAAGTTTTCATGTTGAATCTATTGTGGAAAAAATAGATTATCCATTCTCTTATCCTTATTCCGCTTTATGCAGAAACACCGTAAGTTCAAAGCATTTTAATAATGTACCTACTAGATCATATGATTGCAAGCTTTTAAAAATTAAAGTTCCAGATAATTATGATGGCGAAGCAAGGGAATATGATGAATATTGGTCAGGTAATTTTAGTAGAACTTTAAAATGGACAGATAATCCAGCGTGGATTTTTTATGATCTTTGTATAAACAGTCGTTATGGAATGGCGAAAGGTAAATTGAATGAAACGGATTTGAACAAATTTCAATTATTATCTATATCTAAATATTGTGATGAATTAGTTAAAACTAATGTTGGTACAAAATACGATGCTGATTATTTCTATTTTGAAAATTCTTTGACCTATGGTGATTTTAAATTTAATACAATAACTTTTTCCACGGGATTAACAGAAGCTCAAATACAACAAAAATATCCCATAGGATACACTTTATATGTTTATGATTTAAAAAATACTTCAGGTGAATATATTAATCAAAATTTTAAAAAAGTTATTTTAACAGCTAGGGTTTCATCTAATATTGCTACTTTATTTTTATGCAACGATTTTGGGCCAAGAAAAATTTTAGAATCGGATGTTAGCGGCGTTTTATTTTCAACTTTGCAAAAAATAGTTACTGCTACCCCTAGTTTAAATATAGAAAATATAATCAAAAATATAATAGCATCATTTTTTGTTGATGCTACTCCTGGTATCAATTCAAGCGGTTCAGAAGCGTTGCAAGTATCTGTTAACCATACGTCAAAACCTATTTTTGAAAAATTTTTAAATGTTAGAAGTGGTTATTGTGTTGCAAAACATAGCGATGATCAAGATTTTTTAGAGCCTCGATTTTCTTGTAATTTAATTTTGAATAGCGAAAACGAAGGTTTGAAAGCTTTAACTGATTTGGCGTCTATTTTTAGAGGAATGTTTTATTTTAAAAATGGAATGTTAAATTTAACAAGCGATATAAAACAAAATAGTGTTTATGTGTTTACAAATTCAAATGTGAAGGATGGTTTATTTACATATTCATCTGGAGATTTAAATAATTTATTTACTGTTGTAAAAGTTAAATATTCTGATAAAAATGATAATTTTAAAGATAAAATTATATATGTGGAAGATCCTCAATTGATAAGACAAATAGGTATTGTAGAAAAAGAAATTTTAGGTTTTGGTGTCACTTCGAAATACGAAGCTCAAAGAGTAGGTAAATGGTATTTGGCAACTAGCAAATTAGAATCGGAAATAGTAAATTTCATATCGGGATTTGAAGCTTCTATTTTACAAATTGGAAATGTAGTTCGTATATCAGACTCACTAAAAACATCATCAATTATATATGGAAAATTGACAAAATTGGATTTTGCTAATAAATCTATACATATTGATAGAGAGGTTTCTGAAGATTGCTTGGGCGAATTAATAAGAATATTTTCTTTAATAAATGGTAATCCTGTCGAATTGATATTTTCTATTATTGGGGTTGATAATAAAAATTTAAAACTGTCAATCATTCCTTCGGCTTATATGAGTTGGAATAATGTAAGTAATATAGTAGTCGCTGATAACGGTTCTACATTAACGCCATCAGCATCTTCTTCTTTAACTAGTTGGGATAAAAAAGCTTATACAAATAAAAGTTATGTGGGTGCTTGTCAAATTGTTTACACCAGTCCAAATGCGGCATCAGATCAAAATGTTGTAGGTTTATCAACAGTTGAAAACATATCCAAAGATCAACAGGATATTGATTATGGTTTTTTAATTGTTGGAGGCAGTCTGTCTGTAATTATGGATGGTACGACTTATTCCATAGCTGTTGAGTATAACACGGTAAAATCAACAGATATTTTAAAAATAACTTATGATGGTAAATATATAAATTTTTTAAAAAATAATATTGCGGTTTACAGTCCAGTCAGTCCCGGTTTTAATGTGAAAAGTAAACCACTATATGGTGTAGTAGCTTTGTTTAAAAGATCTGTTAGTAAGATATCTGACCTTAGTTTTTCAAAATTTCCGGATTATGAATATGGTAAATATGCTTCATTAAGATCTGATGCGAATTTCGTGGTTTATTTAGAGGAAGATTATTCTGATCATGATTTGTATAGAATAGTAAATATAAATGAAGTGTCTTCTAACGAATATGCTGTTACAGCTATGAAGTATGATGAAGAGAAATTCAATATTGTTGAAAACAATGAATACGTTAATAATCAACAAAACAAACAAAAACAAATTGTTTTTTCTACGGACAACTTTATCAATCAATTATTTACAAATGGTGAAGTAAATTCAGCAATTAATGACGGTACTGGTCAAACAAGGGCGATTAGTTTTGCTCAGTCTGTAAACACTCAATATGATTATAGTTTTACAATTGAAAAAGAAGTGTTGAACGATCAGTTTAATAACTGTATTTATGATGAAGTGGATATTAATTTTAAGTTTTTATTTGACGTATTAAGTAAAAAAGGGAATTATAATACTTTTGGGTTGATGTGTGTAATTAATAGAAATGGTAAAACAATGAAATTCAATATTTTAAAAGAAAATGCATTTATTGTCAAAATTTTTCTTGGAGAGACTTCTGTAGGTTCTTTTGTGGCTAAAACAGACATTGATTTTTATGCTTTTGATAGTAATCATAAAATAATAAACGTGTAAAATAACTTATGGCTTTATTAACAAATAGTTCTGTATCTTATTTTGATCCTTTTGTTATTGACAATGTAAAATTTAATTTTGCTAATTCTTTATCTGTTGCTGATTACAGTCAACCCGCTTCAACTTTTGGTCTTGACCCGTCGATTTCATTTGTTAGTGGGATTTTGAGAGAAAATGAAGTTAGTTTAACTTGGGAAGTCGTTAGACCAATAACTAAAAATGTTTTATCTAATGAAATAACCGAAGAAGGATTTTCTGGTTTTTCTATTGCATTTTACGATAAAAATAGAAATTTTTTATTCAATGGTCCGAGTTCCTTTTCTTCAACTTCTTATAATATATCTGTAGATGATTTATATAATAGTTTTGAGAACATAACTGGTTTACAAAATATCAGCGTTTTAAACAGTTTTTTTATTGATATAGTTTCAACGGATAATGGAGGTTTAAAAAGCACTGGTGTTGCTTTGGTGGACTTTAGTGATGTAGACGTTTCTATTACAAATATATCAATTAACAATAATGTTAATTTAAAATTAGATTATTCTAATTTTGATGCGATTAATTATGTTGATGTATATGTAACTACAGGAAGTTCTTTTAATTTTGATAGTGGTAATTACTTGTATAATAAAAGTTATTTTTATCCTAATATTTCAAACATTGAAATACCTGATTTAAATACTCTAAATAACGAAAGCATTTTTACAGACAACTCGCTTAGAATTCCGTATTTTATTCACGTTGTTCCTTATAATTATTTCCATAGTGGTGAAGCTATAGTTTCTTCAGGAATAAAACCTTTATCTTATAATTCAAATTTGTTTCCGTTAAATATAACAAATTTAACGGGTTACGCTTTTTACGATTTTAATGAGAGGGATAAAGATTTAAATTTGCAAGCTTTTGTGTCTTGGGACGCTATTCGATCATCTCAAGACAGTTCATTTCATGTTTTTATTGAACAAAGCGGAAAAAACAATACTAAATATGATTATTATCTACAAAACTTCTTTGTTGAAAATATAGATTCTATTGCTGGTGGAACAGGTACGAGTGTGTATTCTATAACAGGAGATGTTTTTAAAAGTTTTGGAGCTTCTGGTATTCAATGGATTGATCATACAATTTATGTGGATAATTTTGGATCATATCCTACAGGTCTATATTCAAATAATTACAATAATTTAAATTATATTTCTGAAATAAGAATACCTTCTGGTTATTTAAACAGTTCTGAAATATTTTTGAATTATGGTTACACTGGAGGAAATAGTTTTCAATTTTTACCTTCGGGAGGTCTATATAGCGGTAATATATATACTGGTTTTTATTCAGGTTCAAGATACACAAATTTATTATTAAATAGTAATTCAGGTTTTTTAGATCTTAATTCTGATTTTACAGGTATTTGTTTAGCAAGAAGAATTACTGGATTTACTGATTTTGTTCATAGTTTATATAATCCATCTTTTGTTTTTCCAGTTGTAGAGGGTTCTAATTATTTTGTAAAAATAAGAGCAATAAATTCTGACGAAACGGTTTCTGAATTTTCCGATCCTATTTGTATAACTTCTGGTTACATAAATAACATAATTAATCTTAGTCCATTAAGTGGCAAAAAAGTAATTGATGGATCTGGTGTTAGTGGATATATACCAAAATTCTCTGATTCAGATAGTTTAACAACAGGTACGTTATATTATAGTGGTAGTAATAATTTAGTATTTACTGAATTGCCGAACACAACTAATACTAATGGTTTATATTCTTTAGTAGTTGAAAATAATATAATTAAAAGACAAATAGTTGCTGGCTCTAGTGGAACTGGTGGTAGTGGAACTTCATTAATAAATACTTTTACTGAAAATAATCATGGATTTATAGTTGGAAATGTTGTTAGGTTTGATGGTTCTAATTGGTATAAAGCTCAAGCGGATAGCGCCGAACATGCTGAAGTACAAGGTGTTGTAAGAAATATAGTCGATGCAAATACTTTTGAATTGGTATACGATGGATTAATTGAAGGATTAAGCGGTTTAACGGCAGGAACTGTTTATTTTTTATCACCAAATACCGCTGGAGCAGTTACCGTTACAGAACCAAGTAATTCTGGAGAAGTTTCAAAACCAGTTTATTTTGCTTTAACAAGCTCAAGTGCTAATGTTTTAACGTATCGTGGATTTATAATTGGACCTGCTTCTTCTAGTGGAAGCAGCGGTTCAAGCGGAACTTCAGGATCTAGTGGAAGCAGCGGAACCAGCGGAAAAAGCGGAAGCAGTGGAAGCAGTGGTTCTTCTGGAACTAGTGGAAGCAGTGGTTCTTCTGGAACTAGTGGAAGCAGCGGAACGAGCGGAAAAAGCGGAAGCAGTGGATCTAGTGGAACAGATGGAACCAGCGGAAGCAGTGGTTCTTCTGGAACTAGTGGAAGCAGTGGTTCTTCTGGAACTAGTGGAAGCAGTGGTTCTTCTGGAACTAGTGGAAGCAGCGGAACGAGCGGAAAAAGCGGAAGCAGTG
>Ga0209190_1000721_pt1 | contig 23713 bp, 11 predicted proteins | sample M_140205_XF_Meta_FD_187315 | JGI IMG/M metagenome (GOLD analysis project Ga0209190, IMG submission 187315) | Freshwater microbial communities from Lake Montjoie, Canada to study carbon cycling - M_140205_XF_MetaG (SPAdes) (version 2) | ecosystem: Environmental > Aquatic > Freshwater > Lake... | reverse complement strand
ATCTTCATGTCCTTTGAGTGTGAGATTTTCCATACCAGTGGAGGCATCCCAGACTTTAAGGGTACTGTCCCAACTGCCACTTACAATTTTTCCCCCATCGGGGCTGAAGGATACACTGCTGATACCACTTTTATGCCCTTTTAGGGATATTATTTCCATACCGCTCGAGGCGTCCCACACTTTAAATGAGTTATCCGCACTACCACTTACGATTCTTTTGCCATCTGGGCTGAAGGACACGCTGTAGACCCGTCCTATATGCCCTGTGAGTGTGAGTATTTCCATGCCAGTCGAGGCATCCCAGAATTTAAGGGTGTTGTCATCACTACCACTCACAATTTTTTCCCCATCTGGACTAAAAGACACACTGCTGACCACGTTTGTGTGCCCTGTGAGTGTGAGTATTTCCATGCCGGTCGAGGCATCCCAGAGTTTAAGGGTGTTGTCCTCACTACCACTCACAATTTTTTTGCCATCCGGACTGAAGGCCACACACTGGACAAAGTGTGAATGTCCTGCGAGTGTGAGTATTTCCATACCAGTGGTGGCATCCCAAAGTTGAATGGTTTTGTTCGAATTACCACTCACAATTTTTTTTCCATCCGGACTGAAGGCCACACTGGTGACCAAACCCGCACTTTTGAGTGTGATTATTTCCATACCGGCCGAGGCATCCCAGAGTTTAAGGGTGCTGTCCCAACTGCCACTTACAATTTTTTTTCCATCCGGACTGAATACTACACTGCTGGCCCTCTCTGTATGCCCTTTGAGAGAGAATATTTCCATACCGGTCGAGGCATCCCAAAGTTTAAGGGTTTTGTCTTCACTACCACTCACAATTTTTTTCCCATCTGGGCTGAAAACCACACTGCTGACTCCCTCTGTATGCCCATTAAGTGTGAGTATATCCATACCAATTGAGGGTTCCCAAAGTTTAAGCGTTTTGTCCTCACCGCCACTCACGATTCTTTTGCCATCGGGACTGAAGGACAAGCTGCGGACGCTGCCGGTATGCCCGTAGAGGGTGAGTATTTCCATACCAGTCGAGGCATCCCAAAGTTTAAGGGCCCTATCATAACTACCACTCACGATTCTTTTGCCATCTGGGCTGAATGCCACACTGCTGACAATGTTTGTGTGCCCTATGAGTGTGAGTATTTCCATACCAGTGGAGGCATCCCAGAGTTTAAGGGTGTTGTCCGAATTACCACTCACAATTCTTTTGCCATCCGGACTGAAGCACACTCCTGTGATAGCACCTGTATGCCCTTTTAGGGAAAGTATTTCCATACCAGTCAAGGCATCCCACACTTTCAGGGGGTTGACTGGACCTCCGCTTACAATTTTTTTCCCATCTGGACTAAATGCCACACTGTAGATGTCGTGTGAATGCCCTTTTAGGGAAAGTATTTCCATGCCGGTCGAGGCATCCCAAAGTTTAAGCGTGTTGTCCTCACCGCCACTCACGATTCTTTTGCCATCTGGGCTGAAGGACACGCTGTTGACCCGTCCTATATGCCCTGTGAGTGTGAGTATTTCCATGCCGGTCGAGGCATCCCAGAGTTTAAGGGTGTTGTCCCAACTACCACTCACGATTCTTTTCCCATCCGGACTGAATGCCACACCCCGGACAAAGTGTGAATGCCCTGCGAGTGTGAGTATTTCCATACCGGTCGAGGCATCCCAGAGTTTAAGGGTGTTGTCCTGACTACCACTCACCATTTTTTTTCCATCTGGGCTGAATGCCACACTGGTAATAATGTGTGTGTGCCCTCGGAGTGTTGTCTGATTAAGATTCATTAGGGAATTGAGAAAATGATGTTCCCAATGTCTTTGATAAAATGGAGCGGAAGTTAATTGGTCCTTTGCGATTATTAATTCCCCCTGGTTCAATTCAGATTGTGCCCTTTGAATTTTATTTATGTAAAATTGCTGATTTACTAGTTTTTCGCTTTCTATTGCAAGTTCCTCATTACCTTGAGCAATGTCTCGCTGATCCCTTGCGGCTTTTTCGCTGATCTGAAGTTTTTCGTTATAACCCATAATTACAACACCGTATCCAAAGCCCCCCAATGCCACCAACAACAGCATCACCATTGCGGCGCCTACCAAGGCTCTATTTTTCCTGACCCAGCGCCTAGACTTTTCTAACCCAGATTCTTGATATGCATGCACAGGCTCATCCGATACAAAGCGTTTTATATCCTCTGCCAATTCCCTTGCAGATGCGTAACGATCCCCTGGCTCAACTTGCATTGCCTTTAATACTATCTGCTCTAATAGCTTTGGAATCGAAGCATCTTTTTCTCTTGGTGTCGGGATCATCCCAGTGGTTATGCGAAAGTAAAAAGCATCAGGGCTTTCTTTAACCCCCTCTTTGGGAAGGTGTGGTGCCTTGCCTGTAAGGATGTGATAAAGAGTAGATCCCAAAGCGTAAATATCCGCCTTTGGTGTAACCAATGATATATCTTCACTCATCGTTGCAGTGAATTGTTCGGGTGCCATGTAGGCTGGCGTACCGCCAACACCCCTCCTGCTGCCACCTTGCTGTTCATGTAAACCGCTCGAAGCCAATTCTGAAGGCTTATAAGGCGGGATGCTGCCCGGATCAAGCGTTTCCATCTTGTGTATTTCGGATGAACCTTTAACATCGCCACAGACTACAACTAGGCCCCAATCCACCACGAACACTTCACCATAATCACCTATCATGATGTTATCTGGCTTGATATCGCAGTGAAGCACCCCTTTGCTATGCGCGTATTCAATGGCTAAACAGACGGCTTGAAAATTCTGCAATAACCCAGTCAAGGCTTCCATCTTTAAGCCTGCTTCCTTACGATGATACTCTGCAATAACCCGGGAAAGCTTTTTCCCCCTGATATACCGCATGGCATAATAAAGCCTGCCTTTGGTATCTTTACCCAAGCCATACACTGGAACAACGCTTGGATGTTCTAAAGCTCCGGTTACTTCGCCTTCCAAATGAAATAACGCCTGCTTAAGACTATCGCCAGACATTTCTGGGCGGATGTATTTGGTAACTACGGTACGATTGAGCTCTGTATCTTTAGCGAAAAACACTTCTCCTAAATTCCCTGAATCTAAAAAGTGTTGCCTTTCAAAACGATCAGTTTGCTTACCCTCTGGGCCACTAAAGGGGCCCTTTTTATTAGTGGATGAGGATTCCGAATCATGTGATTGGCTAAAGAGGACATCGAGGCCTAATAGTTTTCGCTTCTTAACTGCGCCATCAAGGCTTTGATTTAGATCATTATCTGCAAGATGATCGAGATCGCTTTCCAGATCTTTTACATGGTTCAGGGAGGCTAGGGCTTTTTGTTCACTACCTTCTTGCTGGATATGTGCCTCTACTGCGGATTCAAGCGTTTTTCTTTGTTCTGGCGTGATCGCTTTCTGATGAACTAGGATTTCGCCTAAAGGCTTGGTTTTATCAAACAGCCATTCGGTAAAGGCCCGGATAACTTTATCCTTGGCTATGATTCCTAATTGCAGCCCTAAACCTGCAAATATCAGATTATGTTCTGCGTTACTGCTTTTAGATTTTGACATTAGACCTACCCTTAAAACAATCGTTAAAGATAAGATCTATCTTACCCCAAAAGAAGCCCTCGTAAACAAGCGAATCGTACTGCAACTTTATAAAACACCTTGAAAAATTAAAAATATTATATTTTGTTGGCCCGAGCCAAATAATCTGGCGCATTCAATAGTGTCGAGAGTTTAACAACCATTTTTTCGGGGAAACCATTGTGGTAATCCTGAAGCTTGTTTCCTTTAAAAAGGAGTTTTACCATTTTTACTAAAAGTTTGATTTCTAGGATTTTGAATTCGGGCAAGCCAATGTGGAGTGCCCAAAGCCAAGGTGTTTATTTAAGGAGTCGTGCCATTTTTACTAAAAGTTTGATTTCTAGGATTTTGAATTCGGGCAGGCCAATGTGGAGTGCCCAAAGCCAAGATGTTTATTTAAGGAGTCGCGCCATTTTTACTAAAAGTTTGACCTGTTTGATTGCCGCAGCTTTGATGTTTTCAAATTCGGTTTTTGCCCAGACAGCAACTGAAATTGAAGCACCAATTAATTTAACAATTGGAACGCAGTTGAAGGCCCCTTCTAATGTGCTGCTATCATTGGAAGAAACATTGACTCAATGTATGGGAAAAGTATCGGAGAAAGCATTGGAAAACCATCCGACATTTGAAAGTTATTGGAAGGTGAGTCAAAACTCGAGGGCAGGATTTACCTTGGAAGCCGTTTTTAGTGATACTTTTAACCGAAGGTCCCTTGCAACTGCTCAAGAAACTAGAATTTATCCATCATCGACATATGGTTTAAAACACGCTGCAGCAGATCTAGTGGAAGTTGATATGAATGGGAAGATTATAGCGCAATATCAGTGCAAAACATATAAGGGTGATATTTACAAACATCTAGATGACCCCAAGTTCCAGAACATGAAGTTTATTACTACACAAGATACGTTAGAAATAATGCAAAAGGAATTAGCAGCAGCGAAACAATCTGCTTTAACTAGAAATGTAGCTTTGTCTGATAAAATGAGAAGCCTTGACGAAGCATTAAACTCGGGAAAATTATTGCAAAAAAGCCCTTGTGGAGCTCCCCTACCAACTCGCCTTCACTTAGATAGTTTAGCTAAGAAATTGACAGAAAAACTTTATAATCAAGTTTTAAGGGAACGGTTTATTTTTTGTTCTACTGGTCTTAAACAAGAAACAATAGGAAATCTTAAAAATCAACCCCTAGAAGCTAAACAAGTAACCGAAAAGCCCGTCTCCAATCCTAAACCATTGCCAACGACAATTACAAGGGTTCCTGATAATACAGTTAAACCAGCGCCTTCATCTACTAGTAGCAGTGATAAAGGATCTTTAGATAAAATAAGTACAGGGGGAAAAGCATTAAAAATCGCTGCGAAAGCTTTACCTGTGATTGCTGTTGCTTACGAAGGATACCAAAGGGTGAATGAATCTATGAATACCGAAGAACAATATTCCAACGGTACGATTACTGAACAACAGCGAGAAGTAGATCATGCAAAAAACGTGGCAGGTGGAGTAGGTGGTTTAACTGGGGCATTAGTTTGTGTTGGCCCTGGAGCCGAAGCTGGAGCAGTAATAGGAACAGTTTTTGGCCCAGTCGGAACGGTTGTAGGCGGATTTTTAGGTGGGGTAGCAGGTGGCGTTGGCGGGGCGATAGTTGGCGATAAAGTTGTAGGTGAAGCCGCAGGTTATGCAACAAGCGCAATTCACAGCACGGGAACCACTATAAAATCTGGAGCGAGTTCCACAGTAAAATGGATTGGTTCTTGGGTTGGTTGGTAATTACTTAGAAGATTCGATGCTGTATAAAAAACAAAAGAAGGTTGCATGAAAATGCAGCCTTCTTTGTTTTTATACTTGTTAAGTTGAGCAGGTTTTAAGGGTGGTTTTTATCGATTACTTGCCTGGTAAAGGTGAGTGAAGTGTATTTGCTAAAGTAACCGTCAGCTTAATAAACCTATTTCGCGAATAAATTTAAAAATTATGCTCTAAATGTCTGCTATTAATATTGGAGCTTGGCTAAATAGACTTTAATGCACAATAATTTGGGTGATTTTGAAAACAATTATATTTTATTATTTAATTTTCTGAACTGCGAACTAGCAGAAATTTAAATAAAAACAGTTCACACTCAAGTAGTAAAGCAAAAACACATTAATTATTTGGATTTCGCCAATCGAAAGCCAGTGCTAAAATCCGGGGCGTATGGTGGGCTACTGCAGCGGTGAGAGGAGCGGGCGCATGAAACATCATAGTAGAAAGACCCGCCACGAATTATACGGTTTTCTAATAGTCCTTTGTCTTTTGGATCTTGGTCTGGTTCTTTGCTCATAATGAATAATTTGGTGACGGAATTTCCTAAAAAATTACCTATAGATGAACCGATACTATTAGGCTCGTCTTTAGGATAATCTTCATGTGTATCTTCGCACCACTCCCATACATTCCCATGCATATCATACAAGCCAAACGCATTCGGTTTGTAACTTCCCACCTCCTTTAAACTGGCACCCGTTCCGTCATCATAATTCGCCTCATTCTTTGTAATGCTATCTCCAAATGAATATGCTGTTATTGTGCCAGCCCTACACGCGTATTCCCATTCCGCCTCTGTTGGCAATCTATAACTGTCTGATGTATTAGCATTTAACTTCTTGATAAACTCCTGACAATCATTCCAAGATACAAGTGTTACCGGTAACTTTGGTCCTTTTGTTTTACATGGATTATTTCCCATCACTGCTTCCCATTGCTCCTGTGTGACTTCATGTTTTCCCATGTAATGTTCCGTTATCATTACTTTATGCTGTGTTTCCTTTTTATTACGGTCTTTTTCTGAATCAGGTGAGCCCATCTTAAAAGTACCGGCTGGGATTAACACCATTTCTGATTCAATTTTTATTACTATTTCCGTAAGCTGAGCGTTTTGAGATTTTATTTTTTCTTTTGATTTTTCTATTTCGTCAAGCTTTTCCTGTGCAAGCTTCTCGTTTCTATTCGCACGATCTTTTTCTCTTGTTAAATTTTCGTTATACCGTGCGGTTACAATTCCGAAAATTATTGCAACCAAAGTTATCAACAAGAGCATCATGCCTACTAAGCTTCTATTTTTTCTTATCCAGCGCCTAGATTTTTCTAACCCGGATTCTTGATACGCATGCACAGGCTCATCCGATACATAGCGTTTTATATCTTCTGCCAATTCCCTTGCAGATGCGTAACGATCGCCAGGTTCAACTTGCATTGCCTTTAATACTATCTGCTCTAATAGCTTTGGAATCGAAGTATCTTTTTCTCTTGGGGTAGGTATCATACCCGTGGTAATGCGGAAGTAAAAAGCATCAGGGCTTTCTTTGATTCCCTCTTTGGGAAGGTGTGGTGCCTTGCCTGTAAGGATGTGATATAGAGTGGATCCCAAGGCGTAAATATCTGCTTTGGGTGTAACCAATGATATATCTTCACTCATCGTTGCAGTGAATTGTTCGGGCGCCATGTATGCTGGCGTACCACCAACCCCTCGCCTACTACCACCTTGCTTTTCATGTAAACCGCTGGAAGCCAATTCTGAAGGCTTGTAAGGCGGTATGATATCGGGATCAAGCGTTTCCATTTCATGTATATTGGATGATGAGCCTTTAACATCGCCACAGACTACAACCAAGCCCCAATCCACCACGAACACTTCACCATAATCACCTATCATGATATTATCTGGCTTAATATCGCAGTGAAGCACCCCTTTGCTATGCGCATATTCAATAGCTAGACAGACAGCTTGAAAATTCTGCAATAACCCAGTTAACGCTTCCTGCTTTAAGCCTGATTCCTTGCGATGATACTCTGCGATAACCCGGGAAAGCTTTTTCCCCCTGATATACCGCATCGCATAATATAGCCTGCCTTTGGAATCTTTACCCGAGCCATACACTGGCACAACGCTTGGGTGCTCCAAAGAACCCGTTACTTCGCCCTCCAAATGGAATAATGCCTGCTTAAGATTATCGTCAGACATTTCTGGGCGGATGTACTTGGTAACTACGGTGCGGTTGAGTTCGGTATCTTTAGCGAAAAATACTTCTCCCAAATTGCCTGAATCTAAAAAGTGTTGCTTTTCAAAACGATCTGTTTGCTTACACTCTGGGCCACTAAAGGAACCCCTTTTATTAGTGGATGAGGATTCCGAATTATGTGATTGGCTAAAGAGGACATCGAGGCCTAATAATTTTCGCTTGGTAACTGCGCCATCAAGGCTTTGATTTAGATCATTATCTGCAAGATGACCAAGATCGCTTTCCAGATCTTTTACATGGTTGAGGGATGCCAGGGCTTTTTGTTCGCTACCTTCTTGCTGGATGTGTGCCTCTACTGCGGATTCAAGCGCCTTTCTTTGTTCTGGCGTGATGGATTCCTGATGAACCAGAATTTCGCCAAGAGGCCGGGCTTTATCAAATAGCCATTCCGTAAACGCCCGGATAACTTTATCTTTGGCTATGACTCCTAGTTGCAGCCCTAAACCTGCAAAAATCAGGTTGTGTTTTGCGTTACTTCTTTTAGATTTCGACATTAGACTTACCCTTAAAACAATCGTTAAAGATAGGATCTATCTTACCTTATAGCAATTTCTAGTAAACAACCGAATCGAATTGCAGCTTTATAAAACACCCTGAAAATCAAAAATATTATATTTTATTGGCCCGAGTCAAATAATCTGTCGCATTCAATAGGGTCGAGAGTTAAACAACCATTCAGCAATTATTGAAAGAGAGCCAAGCCATGCAAGATAAAAGTAATGAAAAAGAGGTTTTCCCTAGCCAAACGATCGAAAAAATTCAAAAAGAGTCCGAAGTTGACCAAGGGCATAATAAAAAGGACCGATGGTTGGTATACATCGCCTTGATTGCAGTAGGAATATTCACGGGCAGGGAATATTTCAAGCCGCCAGCCGTTGCCCCTAGGCCGGAATTACTAAATTCACAACCTCAAACTCTTAATCCAACTTTACAAAGGCCGGACTATCAGAAAATATTTAATGATAAGAACCAAAGAGCACTGCAAGTTTTTGACATCAAAGTAAAGGGAATTCTTGACCAAATGAGTACTTCTCTTGGTGATGTGAACGATAAATTTGCAAAGGAAATATCTACCTTTAACGGATGTGTATATTTAATTTATCTTCTAGCCTACGACAAAGTGTATTCTTCTCAACCAGGAGAAGCCTCTAAATACATGGATGGAAAACTGGAATCAATCCTAACGCCCCGTAGTCGGAAATATTTGGATGAGCTGAAAAATTGTTTGGTTCGCCTAGAGTTGGATCTTATGGAAAATTTGGTTTATTATGCCACGCAAGTTGGCGGTGATAACCCTGCAGGGGAAGGCAAAGAAAAGATATTTGAATTATCGGTTCAATCCAAACATGACTTTGATACTGCAATGAAAAGACTGGGATTAAATGGGGTTACTTCCATACCATTCGCCACCATTGATGCTGTTTTTCTAATTAAAACACAGGCATTCAAAATATTGATTCAGAAACTTAAGCAAATTGCCCTTCGTATTTTTGCACGGCCTATTGCAACATCAGTTGGTTCGGTTGTGATAGCGACTGCTGATGGGCCATTACCAATTGGTGATGTGATTGCAATAGGTGGTTTCATTTGGACTGGCTACGATATTTATTCGGGAAGAGCAGAATTTGAAAATGATATCAAACAATCCATGGCCAATTTGAAAATTGAAGTTGTCGAAGATCAACGAAAACGAGTCATGGAAATAGCCAATCAGATTCTTAAGGTCGCTGAAAATATGTCAGACGATGTTCGAAAAGGCAGTCCAAATCCAGTTGTTGGCAACCGTACTTCGGGTGGTTGAATAGTTTTATTTTTTGAAAAAATATAAAAAGTTTTCACTATTTAATTAACAGGAGCTTGATATGAAAAATTTTAAATCGGTTTTCGCTACCATTACAATTTGTCTCAGCATTTTCTATTCTTCAACGATTGAGGCCAACCCTATAGCCCGAATCGGAGTTAGAGAATTCCTAGAAAACCTTGCCCGCAAGGAAACTGGGAAAGTGATAAGCAAAGGCGCATTGGATGTTGCTGAAACAACCATTCAAAAATATGGAAAGACTTATGGTTTGGAAAAAATGATGGAAATAAGCACCCACGGTGGGCTTGATATTTTTGAAGCTTTTGCACGGCACGGAGACGATGTTTTTAAATATGCAGCTAAAGTTTCGCCCAAGGGTTGCAAAGCATTAGCTTCCAATGCTGACACATTGCTCCCCCTTGCAAAAAAAATAGGCCCGGAAGTAATTGAACTTGAAGCCAAGGCCCCTGGGTTATCTAATAAAATATTTCAGGCTTTCGGGGAACAAGGGGTAAGAGATATTGCAACCCATGTCCCCGCTAAAGATATAACTAAATTGTTGCATTTTGGAGAAATGGCAGACTCAAAAGCCACCCGAGAGCTTTTACTTGACCTATACAAAAAAAACGGCCCATCCATTTTTCAAAAGATTCCGCCCGGCGCTATTCTTGCAACTGGTGCCGCAGGCGGAATGCTAATTATATCAGGGGGTATAGCGACTACTATTATAACGAGTGTTGGTCCAGGTATTGGAGATTCCGTAGGGCCAGATACTCCAGCAAGAGTTATTAATAATGCAGCCTATGTTGCTGGTGCTGTAGTTCTTTTGGTTGCGCTTCTATGGGTGTATTTAAGATTTGTTTTGAATAAAATAAAAATTCTAAACAACAAAGAGTTGAATAAGAAGCCAGAAGAAAAACCCGAGCAGTTCAAATAAAATAAACGGTATTTGATTAAAAACTCAAAAGTGAGCTTTGTAATCTTTTTACAAAGCTCACTTTTTATTGTTAGAGATATTTGCTTATTTAAGTGTTTCGTAAAGCTTATTTCTGGCAGTCTGCCAGCGGCGTTTAAGAGTACGAATCGGCATATTCATTATTTTGGCAGCTTCTTCTTGGGGCAATTCCTGATACCAAATCAGATTAACGACTTCCCTTTCTTCTGCGGGTAATTTTTCCACCAGCATATGAAACTCACCCCATTTTTCTATGTCGTTTTCTGGTGCTGGAAGGTTGTTTACCAATCCTCCACCTTCCTTGGCAAAATGAGAATCGGTATGATGATGAGCTGCAAAGTTACTTTCCGCTTTATACTTATCCACCAAGTCTAAAAGTTCACGCCTAATTTGAAGGGCTGCAAGATTATAAAAATGCCTGGGTGATTTGATCTTCACATCTTGAAGGGCTTTGTTTAAGCGCATCATTGCATTTTGAAATACATCATCTGTTTGTTCCCACCTGCGCAATCCGGAAAACTTATGAAACATTTTTCGAGTTAAATTTTTAAGCTTAAGCGATGATTTATCCAATAATTCCTTCATGGCTTCATCAGGATTGTTTTTGGCTAACGCAATGACTTTATCGATATGTGTTCCGGAATCAAAATCACCCATATCTTAACCCTCCTAATAAAACCATGTAACTATTTTATATCACAGCAATTAATTTGAATGAATTATAAAACCTAATATTTAGCCAACAAAATTCTAATTTAAATTAATTGCCTTCAAGATTTTTATTTTAAGTAAAAGAGAATGATTTTTAAATATAGGTTTTAAGCCTTTAATGTAATAACACCTATCGGTTTGGTAACTTCTTTGATAAACCTTGATTGTAATTGATATGGGGACAGATGCTCAATTTTTATGATTACTAAAAAAGTTTAATTTAAAATGTACATTAAATTTTCGAAATAAACCAAATCAGATAACGAATAACGGACTATGGCGTAAAATTAAGTTCTCTAGCATCCACCCAGACAAGGAGAATTTTATGGCTGCTCGATGTGTTGTTCTTAAAAACCATAAGAAGCGTAGTGCAGATTACAGGATAAAGCATTCCATGAGTCCCCATTTTGTGAAACTACGATGCACCAACTGGCAGGTTGCCATGGGTATACACCATCAAGTTGCAATCGACCATGTTAAATTCATGATTGAGGAAGATGGGGACGATCCCAAGGATTTTGATTATGTAAGCTTTGATTACCTTGAAGGGTACTTTATCAATCACTTGTTTTTCAGCGCCCAATCCCTTGAGATTTGGGACAAAGCTGACTTGATGGATATAATCCATCTTGGGCCAGATTCCCCGGAAGATGATCCCGATGGAAATCTCGAGGCTGATCAATATCCCGATCCGAACAAAGGTAAGGTTGAAGGGTAAGCTAACTAACTAGTTTTTTGTCTTGAAAAAAACAATCGAAATACTTAAATTTTGTTTACTTATAAGTATTAAATTTTCATCTAATTCAGGCTTTTAAATCCTGACCTAACTTAAAAATTTGTATTAGAAAAAACTTAAATACGTAAAATCATAAATAATAAAAATGCTATGCTATACATTTGTACTAGTTGAGTTATAATTCCATTTTACACGAAGATAGTAACCAATATTTTTGAATAATAGACCCATGCCTAAAAACACTCAAGCTAAAATTTCAAGACAAAAAACAATATTTGAATTAATGCCAAAAGACCAAGAGAATCTACAAACTGAGTCTTATGAACATGATAAAAAGTTTTGTTTTATTGATCTTTTTTGCGGTATCGGTGGTTTCAGACTAGCTTTTGAACGTGCTGGTGGCAGATGTGTGTTTTCGAGTGACTGGGACAAATACAGCAGAATTACGTATGCCGCTAATCATGGGGAAGTACCCCATGGTGACATAAATTCGATTCCCGTTCAAGAAATCCCCAAGTTTAATATCCTTTGTGCTGGTTTCCCATGTCAACCCTTCAGTTTAGCCGGGGTTTCTAAAAAAAACAGCCTAGGTCGCAAGCATGGGTTTGATGATGCCAAACAAGGCAACTTATTTTTCTCCATTGCAGACATTCTCGACCACCATAAACCTGATGGTTTTCTACTTGAAAATGTTAAAAATTTGAAAAGTCATGACAAAGGCCGGACTTTTGATGTTATTTACGAAACCTTGACCAAGGATCTTGGTTATCAAGTGCATTACAAGGTAATTGATGCGCGAAGTGTTGTACCTCAGCATCGGGAAAGGATATTTTTGGTAGGATTTCGAGAACCACAGTATTTTGATTTTCCAGATTTCCCAATAAATGGCCCCAAGTTAGCGAGTATTTTAGACCCAAAAATTGATAAAAAATTCACACTTTCCGATCACTTATGGAATTATCTTCAAGAATATGCCAAGAAGCACAAAGCTGCGGGGAATGGATTTGGGTTTGGATTGGTAACGGGTAAAGATACATCGCGCACTTTAAGTGCAAGGTATCATAAAGACGGCTCAGAAATACTTGTATCACAGGGGCCTGGGAAAAATCCACGCAGATTGTCGCCAAAGGAGTGCAGTCTTTTGATGGGATACCCAGAGGATTTTAAAATCCCAGTATCAGATACGCAAGCCTACCGGCAATTTGGCAATTCGGTGGTAGTACCTGTGGTTGAAAAAATAGCGAAGGCCATGTCCCAGACCCTTTATAATAGTTTGGTTTTGGCACCTTGTGGGAAATCAAAAAAAGAAAAAACTAAGGAAAGCATGAACTTCAATGCTTCTTGAACAAGCCATTTCTGATGCTTTGCAGACAGGAAACGCCTTATGCAAATTTATTTCCAGAAATGAAGTTGGCTCTACAGGAGGTCATCAATATGGATTTTACCTGCCAAAATCAGCTTGGCGAATGTTCATGGCTCAACCTCCGGAAAAAAACAAGAATTTTAAATCTGCTGTTCAAATAAAATGGCCTGAAAATTTGATCACGGAATCTTCGATAACCTGGTATGGAATTGGGACTCGCAGTGAACATCGCTTGACAAGATTCGGTAAAAATTTTCCTTGGTTGGATGAAAACCTTGTTGGAAGTCTATTGGTTCTGATTCCTTTTACATTAACCCAATTTAATGCTTTTATTCTTCAATCAGATGAGGAAATCGAAACATTTCTTTCGACGCTTGGTATTGATACGCTCGGTGGTTGGGGAGTTTTTTCGAAAGGTAAAGCGCAAACGGAAACAGAGGATGAATGTTTAAACCGGGTGTATGAAAGTGCCATCCAAAAATTAGAAGATTTTCCCACTGGGAAATTACTAGCGATGCGGGCCAGAGAAGCAGTGAAGGTATGTTTGGGGAATATCGACAGTTTCCCGCCGGATGACAAAATTATCAAATGGCTTAGTTCTGAATACCAGCTTTTCCGAAAACTTGAGGACAAAGTATCACTGCCAATTATACAACAAAACTTCGGAAATGTTGAAGCCTTTATTAGTGTTGCTGCAACGGTAATGAACAGAAGAAAATCACGTGCCGGGCATAGTTTTGAATATCATGTAGAACAATTGCTGATTGACGCCGGTTTGCCTTTTGACCGGCAACCCAGCATCGATGGCAGAGTTAAACCTGATCTGCTTTTCCCCGGTAAAAAAGAATATGAAGATTCTTCGTTTCCTGTTTCCAAACTCCTTGTTGCTGGATTAAAAACAACATGCAAGGATCGTTGGCGTCAAATACTTAATGAAGGCAAAAGAATACCGGAAAAACACCTTATCACCCTTCAAGAAGGTATTTCAAAAAATCAACTTATTGAAATGCGCGAAGCCAATATTACATTGGTTGTACCCAAAAAATTTCACAAAGGGTACGACACTAATACAGGTATTCGATTATTATCCATGGAAGGATTTTTGAAGAAAATAAAAGCACTGACTAAAACCGGCATAAAGTCATCAAATCCATGACAGATGTATTCACCAAATCAAAACGGTCGCAGGTAATGTCTACAATTCGTGGGAAAGGCAAAAAGGGAACGGAGCTCCAGGCTCAACTGTTGTAAGCCATATAAGTAAAGACGGGCGCTATTATATTCATCCCGACCCTTCGCAATGCAGAAGCTTTACTGTTCGTGAAGCGGCTCGTTTACTGACTTTTCCTGATAATTACTTTTTTGAAGGGAATCGGACCCAGCAATATTGTCAAGTTGGTAATGCGGTTCCACCCTATTTGGCAAATCAATTAGCTAATATTGTTTATGACTTTTTGGTAATAAACAAAAAAAGAGTCTGATTAATTTTAAAAATTGATAAATGGTGAAAATTGTTACTTTAGATTATTGATAAAAGTTGTTGTCTGTTTTTTAGGCGGAAGCTAATCTGTAATTAAAAAGGCAGCTTTATGACAGGTTATGGATTTATTCCACCCGTTAGAAGACTTATAAAATTACTCGGGAGATCAGAGTTTGATTTTTATATTCGGTACAATTTACGCGGATTAAACAAACCTTAAAATTGTTACAGTCTAAATATTGTCAAAAAGTACAAAAAAGAACCCCATCAACTCGTCATTAATGCTAAATTATTTTATTAGGTTAAGGTTTAGTTTCTTTTTTTGGAATCGGGATACTTTTGAATTATGCCAAGAATTTTTGACAATATTGATAGCCCACTACTCCCGGCTTTGAGAGAAACATTAAAATATTCGCATCGTGCAGATTTTTGTGTTGGTTATTTCAATCTTCGTGGCTGGCAATTAATTGACGACTTGGTTGACCCTTGGAAAGGTGGCGAAGGCGATTGTTGTAGGTTGCTTGTTGGAATGCAGCAACTTGCAAGTGACCACCTAGCTTCTTATTTAAGTTTACTTGGCGAACAAAATCAAATTGATAATGCCACTGCAATCGGTATTAAACGAAAACTTGTACAGGATTTTCGAGATCAATTGACATTTGGGACGCCCTCTGAGAGTGATGAAAAAGGACTTCGCCGTCTTGCGCAACATATCATTGAGAAAAAATTAGTCGTAAAACTTTTTTTAAGACATCCTCTTCATGCAAAGCTGTATTTAAATTTTCGTCTTGATCATGCCAGCCCAACTATTGGTTATTTGGGAAGTAGCAATTTGACTTTACCTGGGCTTGCTCGCCAAGGTGAACTTAACACTGATGTAGTTGATAATAATGCGTGCGAGAAACTTGAAAAATGGTTTGAAGATCGTTGGGAAGATAAGTTTTGTTTAGATATTTCTAAAGAACTTGTTGAAATAATAAATAATAGCTGGGCAAGGCTTGATCAAATTCCTCCTTATCACATTTACATAAAAATGGCTTACCTGCTTTCCCAAGAAGCGCGTGCCGGTCTTAATGAATTTCGTATACCGTCTGACTTTGGAAATTCTTTGTTTGAGTTTCAGAAAGCTGCAGTCAAAATAGCTGCCCATCATCTTAATAAACGTGGCGGGGTAATTATTGGGGATGTTGTAGGCCTTGGTAAAACATTGATGGCTACAGCCCTTGCCAGAATTTTTGAAGATGACCAGGGGCTTGAAACTCTTATCATTTGTCCGAAAAATCTTGTACCAATGTGGGAGGATTACCGGCAGCAATACCGCCTTCGGGCTAAGGTCATTTCAATTACGAATGTTCATAATGAATTGGGGTCCCTGCGTCGTTTCAGGCTTGTTTTAATTGATGAAAGCCATAATCTCCGAAATCGTAACGGTATCCGATATCGTGCTATTGCTGAATATATAAAGGGAAATGATTGTCGGGTTATACTTCTTTCCGCGACTCCATATAACAAGTCCTTTCTTGATTTATCTAATCAAATCCGTTTGTTCGTTGAAGAAAATGCAGATATAGGTGTTAGGCCTGAACAATTACTTAAAGAATTGGGCGAGACAGAATTTATTCGCCGACACCAATGCCCGATAAAATCATTAGCCGCCTTTGAAAAAAGTGAATATGTTGATGACTGGCGAGATTTAATGCGGCTTTATCTTGTAAGGCGAACGCGCAGTTTTATTCAAGAAAACTATGCAAAAACCGATCCTAAGAATGGAAGAAAATACCTAGAATTTGAAAACGGTGGCAGATCTTATTTTCCTGCAAGAGTCCCAAAAACAATTAAGTTCTTGGTTAATTCTGATGATCCGAAAGATCAGTATGCATCGTTATTTTCCAGAGATGTTCTAGATTCTATCAATCAATTAAAACTACCAAGATACGGCCTTGGGAATTACTTGAAATCGTCTCCAAATGATCCACCATCTCAAGATGATGCAAAGATCATGGGTGACCTTTCTCGTGCGGGGACACATTTGAAAGGCTTCTGCAGGACTGGACTTTTTAAACGCCTAGAATCTAGTGGTAATTCTTTTTTACTCTCAGTGCAGCGACATATCTTAAGGAATTATATTTTTATTCATGCTTTAGAAAACAACCTTCCCATTCCAATCGGTACCCAAGATGTTGGCTTACTTGATACATGGACTCAGGATGTTGAAACTGACATGTGGTCGGCAGCAATTGAAAATAATGATGATGTTGATCCGGTTGATCAGATAGATCCTGTGTTTGATGATTCTGTTTTTAAGAGTCGTGCAAAAGATATCTATTCGATTTATTCTGGCCAATTTAAAAAGAGATTTAGGTGGTTAAGGCCAACTTTGTTTATAGAAGCTTTAAAAATGGATCTGATCTCAGATTCGAATTTAATGATTGAAAGACTGAAAGTTGCTGGCAACTGGAACCCAGATACCGATCAAAAACTTTCTGCGCTTGTGAATCTGATATCAACTAAGCATCCAGGAAAAAAGATTCTTGTATTCACACAGTTTGCTGACACAGTGCACTATCTCGAAAGTCAACTTAGCAAACGCACTTTAGCCCCAATTTCTGGGGTTACTGGTAATTCTGAAAACCCTTCCGCAATTGCGCAAAGGTTTAGTCCAATAAGCAATAATAAGCGTGACAAAATTTCGCTTTCCGAAGAAATTCAAGTTGTAATCGCAACAGATGTTCTTAGTGAAGGCCAGAATTTGCAGGATTGTTCTATCATTATTAATTACGATTTGCCTTGGGCTATTATTAGATTGATTCAAAGAGCAGGGCGTGTCGACCGAATAGGGCAGCAATCTGACAAAATCATTTGTTATTCTTTTCTTCCTGCTGAAAAAGTCGAGGAAGTTATTAATTTGAGGAAACGGATTTTAAATCGACTGAGCCAGAATGCAGAAGTTGTTGGTACCGATGAATCTTTTTTTGATGATGACGCACAATCGCAACCTTTGCGCGATCTCTACAATGAAAATGCAGGTATTTTAGATGGTGATAATGATTCGGAAGTGGATCTTGCATCCTTTGCCTATCAGATTTGGAAAAATGCAATTGACCAAAACCCAGGCCTCGAAAAGATAATCAGGGATTTGCCTGACATGGTTTATTCAGCAAAGGCCCACACCCTTTCGGTGGGAAAACCAGAAGGCGCTTTGGTCTATATTAAAACTTCTGATGGAAATGATGCTCTCGCCTGGGTTTCCCCAGATGGGAAAAGTGTTTCAGAATCTCAGATGACTATTCTTAAAGCTGCAGCCTGTAAGCCCGATACGCCTGCTGTGGATCGGCTGGAAAATCATCATGCGTTGGTTGCCAGTGGGGTAAAATTTATAGTTGAAACAGAAAAATCAGTAGGTGGCCAGTTGGGAAGGCCTTCTGGGGCACGATTCCGAACCTATGAAAGGCTTAAATCGTTTGTGGATCAAGTTAAAGGAACTCTTTTTGATCACCCAGATTTACGGAAAGCAATTGAAGAAATTTATAAGTTTCCTCTGCAACAATCTGCAACGGATATTATAAATCGACAATTAAAAAGCGGGATAGATGATCAAATTCTGGCACACCTTGTACTTTCACTCAGGCAAGAAGTACGATTGTGCCAAGTGTCAATAGATCAGGAAGCTGTAGAACCTAAAGTAATTTGTTCCTTAGGATTGAAGAAACAATAGTTGTTTTATGAGGTTATTTCATGCGCATTGAAGATTGTCGTAATTGGTTAAGAACCTTTGATTTTAAAAATCTTTTTACTGAGGGGCTAGGTTGGGATAATCATTCTTTAATCAAGAGCCTTCCAATTGATGATGATGGAAACGAGGTCCAGCTTACCGCAATTGCCCAAAAACGAGGATTAGTTGCTTTTGCTTCAAATACCATACCAGATGCCAAAGTACGCCTTAAAATCAATAGGCAACTAACCAAATTGAACCGTGAACATTTCGTAATTTACACTAACCAAAAAGCTGGCAAACAGGTTTGGTATTGGGTAAGGCATGAACAGGGTAAACCACTTTCCGCTCGCGAACACCATTACGATATCAAGCAAAATGGTGATTTACTAATTCAGAAACTAAATTTGATCAAAGTCAGTATGGCGGACGAAGAAAAAATAGACTTGACAGAAATGTTAGGAAAAACCAAGAAAGCATTTGATGTCGAAAAAGTTACTAAAAGATTTTATGACCGGTTTTCTAAAGTCCATGTTGAATTTTTAAACTTTATCGAAGGAATACCTGAAGCCGCTGATCAAGAATGGTACGCGTCTGTAATGCTTAACCGTCTGATGTTTGTTTACTTTATACAACGAAAAGGCTTTCTTGATGGTGATCACGACTACCTTCGTAATCGCTTGAAGGCATGTCAGGAAAAAGCTGGTGATGGAAAATTTCATACTTTCTATCGTTATTTTCTTGTAAGGTTGTTTCACGAGGGATTAGGAAAACGAAAAGAAGAACGCAAATCTGGACTGGAAAAAATTCTGGGTAAAGTTCCCTATCTTAATGGTGGCATTTTTGATGTTCATGAACTTGAAAGCAGTCGGAGGTATGGCAAATCTTTAGAAATTCCTGACAAAGCCTTTGTAAAAATCTTTGACTATTTCGACCAATACCAATGGAATTTGGATGAAAGGCCTTTGAGAGCAGACAATGAAATTAATCCAGATGTTTTAGGGTATATTTTTGAGAAATATATCAATCAGAAACAAATGGGAGCTTACTATACCAAAGAAGATATCACTGAATACATAAGCAAAAATACAATCATTCCTTTTTTGTTTGATTCAGTTCGTGCTAAGTGTCCTCATCATTTTGAAAACATTGATGGGCCTACAATATGGGATCTGCAAATGGTCAATCCGGACCGCTATATTTATCCTGCAATGCAACATGGCAAAGATTTACCGTTACCTTCCGAAGTTGAAAAAGGCCTAGATACCTCATTACCCAATCTGATTAAAAGGCGCCAAGCCTGGAATAAACCTGCCCCCGAAGGTTTTGGTTTACCCAATGAAATTTGGCGAGAAACGGTGGCTCGCATTGAGCGCTATGAAGAAATTTTTAAAAAACTTGAGAAAGGTCAAGTTCGCAATATCAATGATTTTATCACTTATAACCTCGACATTCGGCAATTCGGCCAAGATGTTATAGATAATTGTGATGATCCTGATTTGATTCAAGCATTATGGCATTCCATTTCCAACATAACCATTCTTGATCCAACGGGGGGATCAGGAGCTTTTCTTTTTGCTGCCCTAAACATTCTTGAACCTGTTTACGAGGCTTGTCTTGAGAAAATGCAAAGTTTTCTTGACGAATGGGGTGGGTCAGGTAGAAAAGACTATTCAAAATATCATAAAATATTCACTGAAGTCCTTAACCAGGTTGAGTCACATCCTAACCGTCGTTATTTCATATTAAAATCCATCATTCTTAATAACCTTTATGCCGTTGATATTATGGAAGAAGCGGTTGAAATCTGCAAACTTCGCCTCTTTTTGAAGTTAGCCTCCCAAGTTGACCCGGATGACAAAAAAGACAATTTTGGCATAGAACCGTTGCCGGACATTGATTTTAATATTCGGGCGGGTAACACTTTAGTTGGTTACACAACCTATGATGAAGTTAAACATGCCATCACAAGTAAATTTGATTTTGATAATACGATGGGGAAAATTCAAGCAAAAGCAGAATCCATCCAAAAAGTTTTTGATAAGTTTCGCATTTTTCAGACCGAAGGCAAGACTAATGAAATTGCAGAATTGAAACAACAAGTAAAAAAAGAGTTAACTGTTCTGGAGGATGAGCTTAATAAATATCTAGCTGGGGAATACGGTGTCCGTGACGGTGACAAAGTTGCCTACGCCAAGTGGGTGAAGTCCCATCAACCGTTTCACTGGTTTATTCAGTTCTATGGTATTTTAAAGAACGGAGGTTTTGATGTAATTATTGGTAACCCCCCGTATGTTGAATACAAGGACGTCAAAAAAGATTATTTAATTAAGAGTTATGATACCGAAACTTGTGGAAATTTATATGGTTTTGTAATTGAGTGTTGTCTCGATATTATGCGAAAATCTGGCCGAATGGGAATGATTGTTCAATTACCCATAGTTTGTACAAATCGGATGCAACCATTGCAAAATGAATGTCTAAATCGGAGTGATGAAGTTTGGTTTTCTAATTTTGATGATCGTCCAGGAAAATTATTTGATGGCCTTGAACACATTCGCGCTACCGTGGTCATACTGAGAAAAGAAATTTCAAAATCCTGTAACATTTATACAACAACTTATAATCGTTGGTACTCAGATGGGCGTTCTCATCTTTTTAATACTCTCAATTTTGAATCCGTAGTTGATTTTTTATTGACTGGAACGATTCCAAAGGTAGGACACCTATTAGGAAAAAAGGTGCAGCAAAGAATTGCTAGGTTTTCTCAATTACATATGGAGTTGAAAAATTCTTGTAAATATGAAGTGTATTTTCATAATGCCCCACAATATTGGATTCGCGCAATGACTTTTGCTCCTTATTTCTGGAATCAACGAAATGGAGAGCAGTTGTCCACTCAGGTTAAAACATTATACTTGGAAAAAGAATTAGATGGAAAAGTCGTTGCCGCGACTTTAAACAGCACTCTTTTTTATTGGTGGTTTATTGTGCTTTCTGATTGTCGCCATTTAAATTTACGTGAAATCGAAGCTTTTCATGTTGGATTAGATAGCATGGAGGAGGTAACCAAAAAAAAACTCGCTGAAATCGTAAGTAAACTTATGAAGGATTATAAAAAACATTCTATTCGTACTGAAACAGTTTATAAGACTACTGGGAAAGTGGTTTACGATGAATATCATCCTCGATTTTCCAAATCTATCATTGATGAAATTGACACTGTCTTGGCGCAGCACTATGGGTTCACTGAAGAAGAGTTGGACTTTATTATTAACTACGATATTAAATATCGCATGGGTAAAGAAATTGAAGGGGATTAGGTTTAGACATGTTATAATACAAGCTGATTAATTAGCTATTTATTTGTAGGTATTCAAAAATTGATTTAACCCCATAATGGTGGTGGGCAATCAAAACACTTCATACTGAATAAATACCACTGGCCCCTACGAACCTTACACAGAAAGGCACTTTCACAAAATTTAAATAACCCTATGGTGCCATTTGCATTTCTAAAAAGTGCCAGTCTAGAAGATTGGTGTTTGGGAGTAAATTCTTAAAAGGAACGTGAATCGCCGTTTCTGGCAAAGGATCAAGCCCCTTAGCCAGAAGAATGTAAGCTGGATTTTCTTCATTGGCGCTTGATAGATCAGGATAATATTTTAATAGCGATAGTTTTTCCTCTTCTTTAATCGATGCGTGAAACTTACCATCAAATTTCACCCAGGCTGAGTCAAAAACTTGGCCTTTACCACCACCCAGTTTTGGCCATTTATTACCAAGAATGGCATCAATAGCATCGCGATCACCATTGATAGTAGACACCGCTGCAGCATCTTTTTTGATCGCCGTCCTAGCTTTATAACCAGATATCAAGGCTGTTTTAAAAAGTGCTTCCCTAGTTTGATCACCACGAACCATTATGAATCTATATTTCTCGCCAAGCTGGCCCATTTTGGTTCGTGCCCGCTTTTGGTTTTCAGCCATACTATCCCTGTCGGCTGGCCTCATTTTCATATCCTTTAGGAGCTGATGGTAGAGTTTAATATCCCCGGTTTTATTAAAAGCAAGCTCTGCTTGTAAAGCTCTTTTGTCAGGAATTGCGAGCCTTAGTCTCGGGTGGGGTGTGTAATAACCGCAGACCCGTCCAATTTCTTGGATAAATGTATTTAGAGCAGGTTTTGAATCTTTGCTGTAATATTGGTAATACAGTGATACAAGATGGTTGAATTCGAATTTAGTTTGTCTACCAGCAACTTTGTTTAGAACAAGAATGAAGTGAACCTTTTCTCCACGGTTCAGGCGATCAAAAAATTCAGATTTGTGTCCGTAATTTTCCAAACAAGTTTCTAAATTAGTTCCATCAAACCGAAAAGTTTTTGTTGAACTGGTATTTTTTTGATACGAAAAAAACAGATAAAAACCTTGGTCTCTTAGTTTCTTATCACTTACATTAAGCTTTTTTTCAAAACCTTGCGGATTATCCTGTGAGATCCTCAAAATGTTGATGGTTCCCATAGGTGATTCTTGGACCATTTTTTTAAATGATTTACTCATTTTTAGTTCCTTATGATTTTTTTGGAATGCCCCTTCCTTGATTTGTTTCACCCGGGATTGTTTCAAATGATCATCATGACCAATGTAGCAATCAGGGCGAGTCATTGTCATTATTTCAAATTCAGGCCCAAGAGTATCAAATTCAAAATTAGTTGCTGAAAGAACAACAAACCTACAGGAAATCCCTTCGCTTTTAAGTGTTTCGTAAACTTCCCGTATGTTTCCACTGATTGAATTACCAAAATCACCCTCATCAATAATGGCTACATGTAAATACTCACGGTTTTTACGAAGAACTGGTAATAATGCTTTTGCAAATCCTTCCCGTTCCGCACTGATTTTGGGTAGACAAATTGAACCCTCAAATTTTTGATAATGTTTTACCAATTTCTCGTCTTCAGATGCATTTGCTTTTTGATTATATACTTTGAAAAACATGCATTTGATTTTTTTTCCGCACATTATTTTGTCATGAATTCTTATTGGCAACAGCATTGAAATATCACCTTTTCCAATTTTGCATGAACCATTAAGGATGACACTTTTATTCCTTGAAAGGGTTTCTATTATCCTGTTTACATCGTGAATAATATTTTCGTGAAATATTAACGGTTCAGAAGGAGAAGCAGGAGCAGGAGTAGAAGGAGGAGCAGAAGCAGAAGCAGAAGCAGAAGCAGAAGCAGAAGCAGAAGCAGAAGCAGAAGCAGAAGCAGAAGCAGAAGCAGAAGCAGAAGCAGAAGCAGAAG
>Ga0209190_1000720_pt1 | contig 23784 bp, 14 predicted proteins | sample M_140205_XF_Meta_FD_187315 | JGI IMG/M metagenome (GOLD analysis project Ga0209190, IMG submission 187315) | Freshwater microbial communities from Lake Montjoie, Canada to study carbon cycling - M_140205_XF_MetaG (SPAdes) (version 2) | ecosystem: Environmental > Aquatic > Freshwater > Lake... | reverse complement strand
AGGTAGCTATGTTGTTTCTGTATGTATCAACACATATCGAAATGGTATTTATGTTTCTACTCACAGAAAAGATATTGTTATTACAGTTGCTTTATGTGATTTTGCAGGAGCCCAATTAGAGCCAAACTATCTTAGCTGCGATGGATTTTCATTTGATTTTTTTAATCTAAATACTTCCCCTCTTAATAATAGTTATTATTGGAACTTTGGTGATCCGGGTTCTGGTCCAGCTGATTCTTCAGCCCTCTCTACCCCACGCCATGTCTATTCTGATACAGGTATTTACACTATAAAAATGATAGTGAACGGAGGAACAGGCTGTTCAGATACTGCTGAAGCCCAGGTAAAAGTGTATCCAGGATTTTTTCCAGCATTTTCTGCCAACACACCCATTTGCAAGGGAACTCCTTTACAGTTTAGCGATCAAACTACAACCAATTACGGAATTCCAAATTTTTGGCAATGGAATTTTGGCGACAACTCATCATTGGCAGATACATCAAGATTACAATCGCCCATTTATACTTATCTGAATACAGGAAATTATAATGCTACTCTAATTGTTAGTAGTAATAAGGGATGTATTGATACCATTAACAAACAAATAAAAGTCATTGACAAAGCGATGCTTCAAATAACTAATGATACCACTATATGTTCGGCAGATACTTTATCATTAATTGCAAATTCATCTATAGCAGGAAATTTTATTTGGTCGCCATCCTATAATATCAGCAATATAAATTCGAATACTCCCCTTGTATCTCCAGATATTACTACTACCTATTTTGTTTCCTACAGCGATAGTTTTGGATGCTCTGGAACCGACTCAGTAAAAGTGAGCATACTAGATAATATCATAGCAAATGCGGGAAATGATACAACTATATGCAAGGGAGATGCAGTAATCCTTTCATTAAACAGTAATGCCATTTACTTTAATTGGTCTCCTACCCCCACCTTAAATGATCCTACGATTAAAAATCCAGCAGCTACTCCCTCTGATAATTACACTACTTACTATGTAATTGCCAGTGTAAGTGCTAAATGCCTCAAAACAGATAGCATAACTGTACATGCCGTTGCATACCCTAATGCTATTGCAAACAACGATACAACGATTTGCCTTGGAGGCTCTGCAAATTTATTTGCGTCTGGTGGCACCTATTATCTGTGGACTCCTGCCACCTTTTTGAATGCAACTAATATCAAAAATCCTTCTGTATTACAACCAAATTATGGCATCACTTATATAGTAAAGGTCACTGACACGTTTGGATGCCCCAAACCCGTTTACGACTCAGTAAATGTGCGCGTACTTCAGGTAATTGCAAATGCTGGCTACGACACTTCAGTTGTTTATGGACAGCCCTTGCAGTTGCAAGCAACTGGTGGAACTGGATATCTATGGACACCAGGCACTTGGCTAAATAACAATACTATTTCAAACCCTGTTGCACATCCTGAAGATAATATTCAATATATAGTAACTGTAACTGCAGGCCCAGGCTGTATTGGATACGACACTATTAATGTAAAAGTATTTCGTTTTGCAGCAGATCTTCTTGTTCCATCAGCCTTTACTCCTAATGGCGATGGTATTAATGATGTAATAAGACCACTGGCTATAGGAATGAAATCTGTTGATATTTTTAGAGTATACAATCGATGGGGTCAACTACTTTTTTCAACTTCTGAAATTGGCAAAGGATGGAATGGCACTTTCCGAGGAGCTCAACAATCATCAGGCACCTACGTATGGTATGCAGAAGGAATAACCTTCGACGACAGAAGATTGGCCAAAAAAGGATATGTAGTCCTTGTCAGATAAAAAATGTAAGGTCTTCTACCCCAGGCTTCGATTATTTAAATATGAAAAAATATTTCTCTTTTTTTCTACTCACTTTAATGGCATGTAATATTCCCAAAGATCCTTTGCTAAGCATACATCCTTTCGATTCAGATACTTCAGATTATAAAAATGAAGCGACCTATACAGAAAATAATAATGAAATTGTCGTAAACTCTCATCTCCATGACACTACTACAATTAGTGGAAATTTTATCCTATTTCTTAGGCCCGATAGTTTAAGATTTGAAAGCTATTCATCGAAAACAGAATTAGAAGAAGCAGATGCTGATTTCGGCTATGGCATCCAAGGCACTATGGACAGCATAGTGAATAATAGTAAGTATCAGAATATTTTTGCATTTGCATCAACAGATCGTTACATCTTAATAAAAGATTGTAAAAACTGCCCTTTACTCATAGACAGAGATAGTATTAATTATGGCTATATTTTATCTGGTAAAAAACTAGAATTAATAACAAACTTCAGCCAAGTTCATAGCGGCAATTATTTACAGGAGATCAATGAATACTTTAAAATAAAATAATAGCTTGGTATCAATTATTGAGATAGTGATACCCTAATTTGAACTCCTGCTCTTGTATTAGTAGTAGGAGCACTTGAAGAAATATAAGGGATAACCTTTCGCTGATCGAAATAAAACTTGATATTGACTCTATTATTAAGGAAATAGTCAACAGAAGGGCTGATTGAAACTTCTTTACTACCGCCTGTCGCAAAAGTACTTTCCTGATCAAGCTTACTATTAGCATTTACATTATCTCTGATGCGAAAATCAAATCGGAAATTTATTTCATTATCGAGCTTTCCTGTTCCCTTTTTATCAAGAAACTTAGGTAGCTTAAGGCCTGCAAGTAATTTAAGCCCACGCTTTCGATATCCTGCTCCTACAATAAATTCGGTGCTACGCACTTCACTTAGTTGATAATCATTTAAACTAAGGCTCAGTTGACGCGACTTATTATATTCGAATTTAAACTGCAGTTGGTTGGTAAACATTACATCGATTCCAGCCAAAGGACCAAACTGCTCCTGAATAGAAACATTCGGCACAAGAAAATAGGGAATAAAATTCTTGGAAACAGTATCATAGAAAGTAGGAAAGCCAGAATGCTGGCCTGTAATTGGATCCAAATCAGTATATAATAAAGCTGAAGTAAATCCATTCATGCTCAAGTTGCAATTATAACCATGTGAAATAGTAAAATTGCTAAATATCTTTTGTAGCCCTTTTATACGTGACAAGCCTGAATAATCAAATTTCCAGTTAGGCATAGGTATTAATGACCTGAAAGGATTTGATCTTGTATTTTCATTACTTTGTTTGATTAAGGCAACTTTTTCTGGATCTTGATCTGTGTAGGCAGAGATAAATGAAGGTATCAATACATCTACTGCATACTTACCATACCCATAATAAAATCCATCTGCTCCTGCCACGCCACTGCCTGGATTAGCCTGACCTAAACGCTTAGATAAAATAGCTCTATTATTTTGAAAAGTTTTAAATGTTGCTGATACCTGATTAGGATCAAATTTTCCAAACAATGTCTTAAAGGCAATGAAAGAAATATCAAATGACCCTCCTGAATAAGGATTGAGATGCATAAAGCTCCGATTCAATCCTCCAGTAGTATCAATATACCTGAATGTTTCCGAGTAATTTTTACTAAATGATTTACTCAAATTTATCGTAATAGCCATATCTCTTACAGGCTCTAGTTGCGCCGACATAGTTAAACGCTGGTCGTAACTCTGCTGGAAAAGAGAATTAAAATTAGAATCAAGAGTAAAAAGTCCCTTTCGCGACTTCCTGTTCAGCCAGTCTGTATCAGGTTGCTTGCCAAATATAAAATCTAATCCGGGCGCATTACTGCGGAAATTTTGTCCAATAAATTGCGAACTATCCATAAAACCAGGAAGCCTTGTACTAGCAGTTATTCCAGTAGTTGCATTCACTTGCTTTATACTTGTCAATAGTTTGCCAAATATTTTTAATCCTGTATTTACATAAGGTATGGCAGTTTTGTCAACAACACGTCTTGTGCGCTCAACCTTTTTTCCGCTTTTTAGCGTCACAGAATCCGTAACAGTAGTTATACGTTTACGCCAACGCTCCTTATCTGCAGCATTAGAAGGCTGATCAAGCTGTTTAAGCCATTTTGATTTCTGATATAATTTATTAAAATCTAACTGAGCGGTAGCCTCTTGCTGATATCCATTCTCTAAGAAATTACCCAAATTAATAGCGAGCCTTGAAGCACCTATCCATCTATAAACAGATTGATACTTAATATTCATACTTGTCCAGTCAATTAATGGAAGTTTTGAAGTGGGCAAAGTATAAGACATGCTCACCGTTTGATTAAACAAAGTACTTCTTCCCCCTTTTAGCAAATTTCTCCAAATAGTATCACGCTTTTCTTTTGAATTAATCCTTCCAAAAGGTTCGTCAATCCTCGAATTATTACCTGCCGTATAATCCATATTAATAGAACGAGTAAGATTCCATCTGAAAATATAATCGCGTTGAAAAGTATAAAACTTATCATAAGTTTCAGGTATCGAATATTTTGAAACCCCTATACTTCTTGGCCTGATGGCACCAAACTGCCTGCTGATATCAGCTCTGAAACTTAACTGAGAAGGAAGAAAATTGAAATTTAAATCCTTCACCAAATCAAACCAATGCGTTTTTGATTTGCCAAATATTTTCTTGAACGGCTCAATATATTTAGGCTGCGACGAGAAGTTGTAGCCAAGTGCTGCTCTATGTTTTGTTATCTCATTATTTTCTATAAGTGGCGAATGGGATGTTGTATTGATATAAGAATAACTCACGTCCAAATTCTCTATATCATACACTTTGGGAGATTTCCCATTTGTTTTATTCTTCTTTACGTTTGTAAGATTAATTGTTTTAATAGCCGTGAAATCAACTGCATTATTATTGATAGAATCACGACCTGCTCCGTTGGTAGCTGCTAATTTTTCACTAAGCTTGATATCCATATCATAAGGATCATACTCCGGCTTACTTACAGATTGGGTATACCCCGCATAGAAAGGAATGGACATGCCCGCACTTTTTGGTAATAGTTTTCCTAACTCTAAAGTGGTTGCCACATCAAATTGTGTAAAATTATCTCGGAAACGATCATTCACCCTCTGTTCCAAGGTGCCAAAGCCCTGAGAATGGGCATTAGCAGAAATCGAAATGGTACCCAAGTCGGCAAGATTCACATCTATTCTTCCCAAAGCCGCCCATCCTCCTTTTTCATCCATAGATGATAATCTCAATTCATTCACCCATACTTCACCACAAGCCGAAAGCGCATTACTATTTTCAACTGCTATCATTACCCCTCTTATTTCACCCAGATTAGGATTACCTAGTACCGAATAAGTTTGGCCATTAGGCTGAAGCGATTTGAAAATAGTATTAGAAAATCCAAAAATATTTCGCTTAAGCTTTAGTCTGGTTAAAGCTTGAAGATCCAAATCCAGTGAATTAGAAGGATTCCATAAGGAGTCATTATACCCGTCAGAATCAGGCGAAAGATTCAGGGTTAAAGGAGTGAGTGTAAGCGGTATCCTAATTTCATAATAGTTATTTACAAAATCAGAACCAATACGCACAATTGCTGTAAGATCTTTATTCTGAATTGATGCAGGAGGGCTCAATGCTTCCTCAGCATGAATATACATTTTCATTTTTCCAAACTGCCGGAGGTCTCTGTTAGCAAAAGTCTGGAATACCCCTTTTGAATCATTCTTGGGAAGATTGCAAAACTGAAGGCTCATGGCTTGCTCATTCTGCAAAAGGTTTACTCCGTTATTACTTTGTGTTTGAACACGCTGAATTTCCCTTGGAGTACGATATGGTAAGGGCGTTCGCTTATCATTTTCTTCAATATTAACAGCACCAACAAACAAAGGCGAAGAAGAGGCTGGAGAATACAAACCCGTTGAATCAATATGATATTGAAAAGTCCTCCATATGTTACGATTCAATTGTAATGAACCAAAACGCAATACTACACTATCCGAAAAATCCGTCATGAACATCCTGATGAAACGAATGGATTTAAAATCAGGAATGTTACCTACCTTATGATCGTAACTACTGATTGGAATACGAAATTGGTACCAAGTTTCCTGACGAGTAGCTCCATTAGCAGGAGTAATAGTAACTTGTTTACGATCTATAATAAAATTAGTTCCCTTCTGCATTTCAGCAGTAGTATTGGGCTTAATATCTACAATATATTGAAAATACTCTTCAGTCTCATTCAATGTATTATCCTTATTCAAATCTTCAGCATCTGGATATAAAGTTGCCGCAGTTGAAAATTGTCCAGCCGAAATTGGAGAATTACCTTCTGTATTATTAAAATTCTTGTAACGTATTAACATGCCATCATCAGGACCAAATCTCGAATCTCTATAATGAATATAGTCATCAGTAGAAGGATCAGCCTGTGCAGTACGATAAAAAGTAGAAGTAGTTCCAAAATTAGATACAAGCTGAGCTAGGTAATCTCTACGTTTTGTAACCTCCGCTGTATCATTTAACCCATCAAATCCAATATCCTGATAGGCACGATCTTCTGGAATATTACTAAAGGCATTTGTAACTTGTATCGGATTTCTCGGCACTCTTCCCCACACTGTAGTATCTACCTGCGAAGGAGCGTTAGGAGTAGGAAGCCCATTTTCATAATATCTTCTTCCATCTTTTAAAACATCTTCAGAAACATTTCCAAGATTAAGATAGAGTTTACCTCCATTAGAAGAAGGATTTAAAATAAAAGGATCTTGCATCCAAAATTCAACAAACTCAATATTATTTGTTTCAAAATCTGTTTGATCAAGGCTACGCATCAATCCGCCAAATTTTGATTGTGGATTAAGGAACCTTCCATTGCCATCTATTTTTGCTGGAGAATTTTCAAAGTTGTATGATCCGCGCTCTGTAGGATAATAAGCAAGATCAAAAGTAACGAGCTGGCTTTCACCAAAGCCTGTAGTTTTCTGAGGAAAAATCTCTTTCTGATATACCTGTCTAGTACGTGGATCACTTAGTAAATTAGCATTATCCCCAATAGGATTATTAGGCCCTTTATATTGCTGTAATGTTTGCTCAATCTGATACCAGGCAATTTTAGCTCTGTTCTTCCCGTAGTCAAGGCTATTATTTGCAGTAGCTTCAGGAAAAAGTAATGCGGTTGGATCCCCTTTAAGTGTAGCCCCAACAGGAACTGAAGCCATTGCCCAAGAAATAGGAGGAAACCGAAGATCAATACCCGATTTACTTCCTTCAAAATCATCAATATAAATAAGACCATTATTACCTCGGCCAATCTGAGGTGCATGGCCTGGATCCATATAAGCCCCTTCTGCATACACATTTACCGAAGACGCCGCTGTAGTACTGTAAAACGGAAGTTTATCAACCAATCTAGACAAGCGAGGAAGATCCTTACGATAATTAATATCCATTCCATACATCGTATTCCTAATTGGATCTTCATTATAATTTACTTTGGTAAAAAAGGGTCTTTCACCAAGTCTTACAATCGTTCCTCCAATTGTCATCTGCGATTTAGTAGTATTTTTTGCTAAATAATCGAGACGTAATCCAAGATAATTTCTTTGCTGAAGACCAAATGATGCATTGTTCTCAAAATTTACCTGAACGGGAAGTCCTGCATTTAGAATAGCCTGATTGGTCATTTTAATAGTTCCAAGATCATAATTGATATCATAATCTACTCCTTCTTGCAACATTCTTCCACCTGCAGTAACTGTTACCGAACCGGGAGGAATGTTATATCCAATACTAATATCTGAAGTGCCTGAAGTTTTTGCAGATCCTTTCAATACAAATCTATTCAGATTCGGATATTGCTGGGCTACCGCTTTTATGGAATCATATAATGCATAGAATAATGTATCAGCGGCATTTGTAGGCACCACATTATAAATGCCCTTTGCAAGATCCCTGCCAAAAGGTTCAAGTACCGGAAAAATAACTCGACTATATTGAGATACCACCGTAAATCCTTCAACAAAGTCAAAAACACCATCAGGCTGGGGATCTAGCTGAGAATTTAATCTGTCAAGATTAATTACTGATATAATAGATGATCCAAGATTTTTATCGCCAAAAGGAACATACCTTTTATCGCCAAGTCCTGGCTCCTGAAATAAAACATCTAATTTAAAATCCGTTGAAGACAAAACACCATAACCAATAGAGTACACATTTTTCATCATCAGCTTCCAAATAGGAAGTGTGGGCCTTTGCGAAGTTGCCTTCAATAATTTTAGAAAGATTATTTTTTGAGTAGCACTTGAACTATCGGGCGGAACATCCTGAGAAAACTCTCCTACCTGATAAATCCTTCCATTATAAGAATACTGATAAGCCACACCAAGTACCTCATCAGTTTGTAAGGGCTGACTTAATGAAAGTGAACCAAGCTGGGCATTAAAAGTATATTGAGTAGAATCAAGTTTTCTAGCAAAAGTCTTTTCAAAATCCTGAACAGGATTAAGACCAATACTCGTTAAATTATTGAATACTGTTGCAGGATTCCTAGCATCCGAAAAATTAAGTGCTTTGCTATAAAGATCATTAGTGCCATTTGATGGCAAATCAGAAGATGAAAGTACTGTTAAGGAAGATAAATAAGGATTTTTTTCAGCCAAATCCATCAAGCCTACTACATCTCTTGTATCTATGGTGGTACCCGTACGATTAGTTACCCAAACTTCCATCCTTAGTATTTGCACCTGGCTGATGATGGCCGGAAGGTTAGCCATGATTCTATTATAATTATCCTTAAAATACTGACCTACCAAAAAGTGCCTGTTCTCCTCATATTCGTCCGCTTTAATCTCGAAAGGCTGAGCAGATGTTCCACCCTGCAAATTCACACTTTGCCTTTGTGATTTTTGATTAGCCAATACTCCTGTGATAAATAATTTACCAAACTGCAATTGGGTTTTTAACCCAAATAATTGCTGAGCGCCAGGTATGAGCGTACCTCGTGAAGGAAAATTAATGTTACCTGCCTCAAACCTTTTGATAATTTCATCATCCTTCCCAGAGTAATCAAGTTTAAGTTGATTATCTAAATCAAAATTGGCAAGGGTATTATAATTTATAGGAAACTTAAGTTTATCGCCAATACTTGCATTTACATTTACTTGCGCATTCATGTTAAAATCAAGGCCTCCATTCTTTCGCGCTTTCTCAGGCAATGTAGGATTGTCAATTATTTGTCCCTGATAACCGGTGGTAATGTCTACATTACCCTGAGGAATGATATCAATTTTTCCGTTTCCAAATAATCTATTGAACAAGTTATCGGATAATGAAAGTTTAGGAGTTGAAAATCTGCCTCTATTTAGGGCAAAAGTGGTATTAGCACGTTTTCGGAAATATTCCTGTTCGGCCCTTCTATTAGTAATCTGCCAATATTCATCAAAACTATAACTAGTAGGAGTTCGGTAATAATGATTCCCAATTTTCTCATACACTTCATATCTATGTGTGTCAGGATTGTAAACAACAGAATCTTGAACTACTGAAGGAAGAAGATCGTAGGGATTGTTGTAATTCTGAGATAAATTGTCGCCTCTGCTATCAGAAATAGGATAATGCAGGCTGTCATTCCCCTTTACCTGATTTGAATCAGGGGGCACTTGCTGTGCTACAGCTGAAAAAGAATTCAGCGTCACAAGCAATATCAATAACCCGTAAGCTTTAAAATAGAAAACTACGTTCCTGATAAGCGTCATCCCGTAAGTAAATTAATGTAGGGGTCTTCTCAAATAGATTGTAGTGCTTTTTTTATTAATATTTCCAATTGGGTAATTCCAGGTTCTTCCCGGATTACTTTACGAATCGACTGTTCGGCCTGACCCCTAATGATACCCAAAGCAGTCAATGCATTTAACGCATCCTGCTCTAAATTATTGCCTCCGAGCAGCTTATGTTCGAGTCCGGTTCCATGTTTCGACACCTTGTCTTTCAATTCGAGAACCAACCTTTCAGCTGTTTTCTTTCCTATTCCTTTTACACTTTCCAAAAGCCTTACGTTACCCTGTAGAATAGCTCGACTTACTTCTTCAGACTTTAGAGAGGATAACATCATCCTGGCAGTTGAAGCACCGACACCAGAAACGCTTGTTAACATCAAAAACATCTCTTTTTCCTCAATTCCGAAAAATCCAAATAACGTATGCCCATCTTCCTTTACCTGCAAATGGGTGTAAAGCCTTCCTTCTTGCAAATCCTGAATAGCTGCATAAGTGTTTAGGCTTATATTCACTTCATAACCAACACCATGTACTTCAAGAAACACCTGAGCCGGACTTTTGAAAGTAAATTTACCCTGCAAATATGCATACATATATTCAATAACTTCGAATACGAAAATAAGAATAATTTGTGATGTCTTACGTGTTAAAAATGCCCAAACATCATTTTATTGTACTTTTGGCTAAATCAGACAAAATAGCCCTTATAAAGGCTTATTAATATTAAATATGGAGAAAATTTACGCTGCTATTACGGCCGTTGGCGGATATGTTCCAGAATACCGACTTACCAATCAGGAATTGGAAACGATGATGGATACCACTGATGAATGGATTAGGTCCAGAACCGGTGTGGTAGAAAGGCGTATTCTGAAAGGAGAAGGTTTGGGAACCAGCGATATGGGAATGCAAGCTGTTAATGAATTACTTGCCAAAAGAAAGATCAGCCCTGAGGAAATAGACTGCGTGATTTGTGCCACTGTAACTCCAGATATGATATTTCCGGCAACTGCAAATATCATTAGTGAAAAATGCGGAATAAAAAATGCATTCAGTTTCGATATCGAAGCAGCCTGTTCAGGATTTTTATTTGCCGTAACTACTGGTGCTGCTTTTATTGAAAGCGGGAGATATAAAAAAGTAATCATAGTAGGAGCTGATAAGATGAGCTCTATTGTTGATTATAATGACAGAACCACTTGCATTCTTTTTGGTGATGCAGCTGGGGCAATTCTGCTAGAACCTTCTTCTGAAAAATATGGCATACTCGATAGTCTGCTACGCACAGATGGCAGCGGAAGAAAATTCCTGCACATGAAAGCTGGCGGATCACTCAAACCTCCTTCCATTGAAACAGTAATGGCCAGAGAGCATTATATGTATCAGGAAGGACAGACCGTATTTAAGTTTGCAGTAAAAGGTATGGCTGATACAAGCTATGAACTTATAGAAAGAAATAACCTTAAGGCCGATGATATTGCTTGGTTAGTACCACATCAGGCTAATCTTCGCATCATTGATGCCACAGCAAATCGCATGGGGCTCCCTTCCGAAAAAGTAATGATCAATATTCACAAATACGGCAATACTACCGGCGCCACAATACCCCTTTGTCTTTGGGAGTGGGAAAAGAAATTGAAAAAAGGCGACAACATTGTACTTGCAGCTTTTGGAGGTGGATTTACTTGGGGTGCTACTTGGGTAAAATGGGCCTATGATACTCCCGAATAAGCGGAATTTGATTAATTTTATATGGTTATGTTGCGATTCCATCTTCTTACCTTTTTGCTAATACTATTTTTTCAAAGCGGAAGTGCTCAAACCACAAGATATATTGTACGATTTGTTGATAAAGCAAATAATCCCTATTCAATAAATAATCCTGGCCAGTTTCTTACAGCAAGGGCCATTGATAGAAGATCTAGATATCATATTCCACTAGATAGTACCGATCTTCCTATAACTCCACGTTACTTAGATAGTATTCGCAATGCAGGCAACGTAGAAATTCTGAATACTTCCAAATGGCTCAATCAGGTTGCTATTCAAACTGATGACACAACAGCTCTTAATAAAATAAACAGCTTCCCATTTATAATAAATGTTGCTCCTCTCGCCTATAGAGAGAGAACTTATAGAAATAAATTTCCTGAAACCACTGAGCTTTCTTATCAACCCCCTGCTCAAAGAACAGAAGGATATTATGAATACGGAGTATCAGGCGGTCAAGTGAATATTCATCATGGCAGTTTTTTGCACAATCATAATTTCAGAGGTGAAGGCATGCAGTTAGCAGTTTTTGATGCAGGATTTTATAATTATCAAACACTTCCTACATTCGATAGTACGCGTTTAAATAATAAGATACTTAGTACTTGGGATTTTGTAGATAATGAAGAAAGTGTGGTGAATGAAGATAATTCTCACGGCATGCAATGCCTTAGTTCCATTGCAGCTAATCTGCCGGGAGTATTTGTAGGAAGTGCTCCTAATACATCATTTTATCTTTACAGAACAGAAGATGTAAGATCGGAATATCCCATTGAAGAACAGAACTGGGCAGCTGCTGCCGAGAAAGCAGATAGTCTTGGTGTAGATATAATTTCTTGTTCATTAGGCTACACAATTTTTGATGATCCTTCTTTTAATTATTCATATAACGATATGAATGGCCATACAACTATAAGCGCCAAAGCCGCAAATGCCGCAGTTAAAAAAGGTATGCTTGTTTTTATTTCAGCAGGTAATGATGGGTATAACCCATGGCATTTCATCTGTACCCCCGGCGATGCCGATAGCGCTATCACAGTTGGGGCTGTTGATACGCTAGGTAATGTAGCAGGATTCAGTAGCTATGGACCTTCCAGTGATGGCAATATCAAACCCAACCTTGCCTCTGTGGGATGGAATGCTATTGTAGCTAATTCCGCAAACGGATTACCTGTTATTAGCAGCGGTACTTCTTTTGCTTGTCCTAACCTAGCCGGCATTGCCACCTGTCTATGGCAGGCCTTCCCGGAATTTAGCAACAGCATTATCAAAGATGTTCTTCAATCATCTGCCGACAGTAGTAGCACTCCCAATTACAGAACTGGATATGGCATACCGGATGCTAAAAAAGCATTTGTTATCTGTATGAAAAAATTATATACGGATGTTGCTCCATTTGCTGTTGACTGTACAGTAAGATTAGGATTTAGTTTGAAGGCAGACAGCAGCATGAAAATAGTAATTGAAAGAAAACTTCCAGTAGAAAATAATTTTACAGAAATTCATTCCACTTTTGGACCGCAATTGTTTTCGATTGCAGATTATCAATACACAGATAATCTTGCCGACCAACCAGCAAGTATTATAAAATATAGAGTTAGGATTGATATTGGAAGCGATACTTCCTTTTATATGGACACCATGCAATTTGAACTCATTCGCACTTGTATTGTAAGCGAAAACTCAGTAAATATTTTTCAGCCCTACCCTTATCTTAATAATGTTTATGTAAAATACCTTACCACCAGCACCGGAAAAGCTGCTATACTCATTCATAATGAAACTGGGCAGCTTGTTTATCATTCCGAATTCACTCATGCTTCAGGAATAAAAACATATAGTCTTCCTATTAATAATCTAAGCAGAGGTGTTTATTTCATAAGTACTTACTTCATTAATAAGAGATTGTCATCAAGCAAGATTCTCAGGCAGTAGTTTTTGAAAAAACAGCTGTAAAAAGCGTATCCCCTCCTTTATCATAGCCATTAATGTATTCCATATGTAATTGCTTTACAGCAAAATGCTCAGCAATATAAGCAGCTATATCTTCATTTTCATTTTTAAATACTGAGCAGGTGATATACACGAACATCCCATTTTCACCTAAGGCATCAATGGCATTGGAGACAATTTTTTTTTGACGATCAGTGAAGATATTCAGATTCTTCTCTTTAAAAAAATGCATTTGCTCCGGCGTACGACCCCAGGTTCCACTTCCACTACATGGAACATCACAAATAATAATATCAAAAGGCCCCTTTACAGTCGAACCCGTTTGCAGATCCATAACCATTGACTGCAAAGGCTTTATCCCAGCTCTTACAAACCGATTGCGGAGATTGTACAAAATATTTTCTCGAACATCCGTTACTGTAAGTTTTATCGGATGTAACATCTTATCATATAACAAAATAGATTTACCTCCACTACCCGCACAGCAATCCCATACCGAAAGTGATGCTTTTTTTTGCTGCAAAAATTGAGATACTGCAAAGTCAAATACCTGTTGAGAACTCCTGTCTTGCACAACCGCCTCTTCGTCTAAATGAATTACCGACTGCAAAACAGAAGCAGGTGGAAGACTCAAACAATCCTGACTACAAAAATCAAAATGAATTCCTGCTTCATTGAGTTTATTAATTACAATTTCTTTTTTGCCGGGCCTTATGCGAAGAAAAAATCTTGACTGAACAAGCAATGAGCTGCTATAAATTTGCTTATCTATTTGTTCACTCAATAAATGAGGGAAAGAAAAAAAATCTTCTGACTTAAGTCCAAGAAAGGATATTTTTTCAGACAATGTTCGAGAGATTTTCAGATTCCATTCGCCTGGCAAGCCTTCTACGATTTTATTTTCCGTAAGAAAGAGCCCTTTATGAATGGCTTCTGCAATAGGTGCATTTTTTGAAATATTTGCTACACGAAAAAATAAATAGCAAAAGTGAGAAATGGTTTTACGATCGCGAGATCCATATTTTTTCTGTTTGGAGAAAAAATCCTTTACATAAATTGAGAAAGGCTTGTTGCCATTATAATCACTGATAATTTTTTCAGCAGTATTTATATGGGAATGGAAGCGGCTCATAGCGGAAGCCGGTATTCCGGCAGAACAATAATTGAATTTATAGTTCTAGCAAAGCAGTTATCGGATCTTTTCCAAAAAGCAATAAGGATGGATTTTCTAGTAGTTGTTTTACCATTACCAAAAAGCCAACCGACTCACGTCCGTCGATAATACGGTGATCGTAGCTAAGCGCCACGTACATCATAGGCCTGATTATCACATTGCCATTAAGTGCAATTGGACGTTCTACAATATTGTGCATTCCTAAAATTGCTGATTGAGGAATATTAAGGATTGGCGTGCTCATCATTGAGCCAAAGACACCACCATTAGTAATTGTAAAAGTACCTCCAGTCATTTCTTCCACTGTAAGTCTATTTTCCTTTGCTTTTGAAGCTAAGTCTCCAACAGCTTTTTCAATTTCAGCCATGCTTAAGCTCTCGGCATTTCTTATTACAGGGACTACAAGCCCTTTTGGAGCACTCACAGCAATCGAGATATCGCAGAAATCATGGTAAATAATATTTTCTCCATCTATATAAGCATTTGCTGCTGGAAATTGCTGCAAAGCATAACAACATGCTTTAGTAAAGAAACTCATGAACCCTAAATTGACTCCATGCTTTTCCTTGAAAATATCTTTGTGCTTCTTTCTTATTTCCATTATAGCACTCATATCCACTTCGTTGAAAGTGGTGAGCATAGCTGTTGAATTTTTTGCCTCTACCAATCGACGACTTATTGTTTTGCGTAGATTACTCATTTTTTCAGTTTTTTCATTACGACTGAATAATGGAACACCGGCTTTTCTTCCGGGCTTACTCATAGCTTCAATAACATCTTGCTTGATAATGCGGCCATGGCCTGAAGGAACTACATTTTCACTATCTATTTTTTGATCGGCCATTATTGCAGCAGCTACAGGAGTAACTTTCACATCTTTAGCGGCCCTCTTAGGCTCTTCAGTTTTCTTTTCAGCAACAACTTTTTTATCTGCCTTTGCAGCAGGCGCTGCTTTTTTAACTGGGGCTTCTGCCTCCGTATCAATTGAACCAATAATGGCTCCGATTGCAATATTATCACCCTCTTTTGCAATAAGGGTTAGTTTTCCAGCCTGCTCAGCGCTAATTTCAAATGTAGCTTTTTCACTTTCCAATTCTGCAATAACTTCATCACGATCCACCCATTCGCCATCAGCTTTAAGCCATTTAGCCAAGGAAACTTCATTAATACTTTCTCCTACCGACGGGACTTTAATTTGAAGAGCCATTTTTTTTCTTTTAACATTGCAAATTTGCAACAAATAAACCATGCCAAAAAAAGTGATTTTAGGCATCAATATTAAAAAACCGTTCCACAGTAGCAGAACGGTCCTAAATAGTTATTTTCAGCCCATTTCTAAGCACCCAAAAAGTCGCGAAGTAACTTAGAACGAGAGGCAGTTCTCAATTTTGTAATAGCCTTATCCTTGATTTGCCTAACTCTTTCACGAGTAAGGCTAAACCTATCTCCAATATCTTCAAGGCTCATAGGATGATCGATACCTATTCCAAAAAAGAAGCAAATCACTTCTTTTTGCCTATCAGTAAGGGTGCTGAGTGAACGCTCAATCTCTGTTTTCAATGAAGCATTTACAGCCAATTCATTATCGGTGCTTACTGCATTTTCATTTATCAATACATCTATAAGAGTACCTTCTTCTCCTTCAAATAAAGGCTGGTCCATACTTACATGGCGGGCAGCAACACCTAAAGTGGCTGCTACTTCTTCTGTGTCAATATCCAGTAGCTCTGCCAGTTCCTCTGGAGTTGGCTCACGCTCAAATTCTTGTTCTAGCTGGGAATATGCTTTACTGATGCGATTAGCAAGCCCCACTTTATTGAGTGGCAGCCTCACTATTCGTGACTGCTCAGCTAGAGCCTGCAGTATACTCTGTCTGATCCACCAAACAGCATATGAAATAAATTTAAAACCCTTGGTTTCATCGAAGCGCTGGGCAGACTTTATAAGCCCCAAATTACCCTCATTAATCAAATCGGGTAATGTTAAGCCCTGATTTTGGTATTGTTTGGCTACAGAAACAACGAAACGCAAATTAGCTTTGGTAAGTTTATCCAGTGCTACCTGATCACCTTTTTTTATCAAAACAGCAAGCCTCACCTCTTCTTCAGCTGATATTAGCTCTACTTTTCCAATCTCTTGCAGATACTTCTCAAGGCTCTGACTTTCACGGTTGGTAATCGATTTCGTGATTTTGAGCTGACGCATACTCATTTATAAGGGGTTTAGGGTTTAATTTATTAAGGAGCACTTTTGTATTAAAGGTCTAGTGAAAGAAATGTTAAATAATATAAAACGAAAATTAGGCCATTTTTAGTATGTAGCCCAAGGGTTATTTATCAACGGGGTGTGCAAAACCTTGAAAATGACCTCTTTTAGAATAATAACGAAATATTAAAATAAAAATTTTGTCACGTTAATTATTTTATGATAATTGCACTCCTAGAATTATCGATTAAACACAAAGAATGAGTAAAAAAGTACTTTATACCTTAGAATACCCCGTTAGATGCTCCCCGGCTATACTTTATGAATTCCTTTGTACTCCCTCCGGATTACAAGAGTGGTTTGCTGATAAGGTTGATGAAAGAGATGGTATTTTCAGCTTTTCCTGGAATGAATCCACAGAAAAGGCCGAGCTAATCGAGAAAGAACAAGACAAATCTGTAAAATATCGTTGGCTGACCTCCCCTAAAGATGAATATTTTGAATTCAGAATCGATAAATCAGAAGTTACCAACCAAACAGCAATTCAGGTAAAAGATTTTGCTGAAAAGAAAGACATCAAGGATCAGAGCCAGCTATGGGAATACCAAATCAAAGAACTCTTTCATCGAATTGGAAGCTAATCGAGTAATAAACCGATTTCATCATATTTTCTTACACACCAATCTTCCGCTTCATTCCAATGAGTAATATCTAGTTTGAATGCCATTTTAATAAATTCTTTTTGGATCATAAACTCCGTTAGCTCCTCAGAGCTCTTCCCTTGGGCACTTATATAGTTATCAGATTCAAAATGATATTGCCAAGGTGCTTCATGAATACAAATGAATATATCCTCAGGTAGCATTATTTTCTTTTGTTTTAGCTTTCTTTCAAATAATACTTTAAACCCTCCTGCAAGATGAATGCTAATACTGAAAAAATTCCCCCACCAAAAAAAAGTACGAATAGAAAAAACATGAATTTCATTAAATACCTTAGGGTGGTCTAATACCACATAGGGCAAGCCAAGATAATTTTCACCTTTTGATATTTTAGGTACTGATTTTTCTACTTCATACTCAGCAAGCAAGCTATTTAGCCTTTTATTATTATCAATTTCTTTAGCCAAAACTGCAAAAAGATCATATACCTTATTAATTATATCCCTCTTTTTTAATAAGAAATTAGTATCTCTTACAAGCATTTGTTCCTCCTCAGAAAGACTTACATTTGTGCTAGGCATGACGAAAAGTTAAGCATTAATTTAATTCCATGCCTTTCCGAAGTTGGTGGTATGTTAAAAAAACTAGACAAACTCGTCATCAAGGCTTTCATTGGTCCTTTTATTGCCACATTTTTCATAGCATTTTTTGTACTGATGATGCAAACGCTGTGGAAGTATATTGATGACCTTGTAGGGAAAGGTCTTGACTTTTCAACTATCGCTCAATTTCTTTGGTATGCAAGTTCTGGATTACTTACGCTTGCACTTCCCATAGCCATTCTCATCTCTTCCATCATGACTTTTGGTAGTCTGGGAGAAAGTTTTCAACTGGTTGCAATAAAATCTTCAGGCATTTCCTTATTAAGATTTATGAGACCACTCATGTGGGTAGCCATTTTATTATGCGGCATCACATTCATCTTTGGCAATTATGTAATTCCTTATGCCAATCTGAAATTCGTTACGCTATATAATGATATTTTTTATAAAAAACCCGCCTTTGATCTCAAGGAAGGGGTATTTTTTACTTACATACCCAACTATGCCATAAAGGTGGGCAAGAAAGATCCTGATGGAAAAACAATACATGATATTGTGATTTTCGAACAAGGCAATCAGCCCCAGGACGTTTGCATCATTGCTAAAGAAGGGATAATGAAAACTACTGCAGATAAAAATTTCCTTGAGTTTAATCTTATTGATGGATACCGTTATCAGGAAAGAGGAAGCACTTCAGACTCTTCTACAGAATTCATTCGCCTAAAATTTAAAGATTTTAAAAAGCTTTTTGATCTTAGCATACTTCAAAAAGGAAATACATCTGATAGTCTTTTCAGAAATAGCTACAAGATGCTGAGTGCAAGGCAACTTGGAAAAAGAATAGATTCTCTTAATAAAACGCAAGACAGCATGGAGCATAAGGCCTATACTGATCTGGGATTCTATTTGCATTCCGGAAATCCTCCCGATAGCTTATGGAAATTAACTCCCAAAATGGGCGGCAACGAATTATTCCCTGATTCCATAAAAACTCCTATTCTCCGACGTTCTACAGAAATTGCCAATCAAATTAAAAGTAACATCCAGTATAATAATTTTGAATTTGAAACAAGAAAAGATGAGATCAGACACAGTAAGATTGAATGGCATCGAAAATTCTCTCTCTCACTTGCTTGTTTAATATTATTTTTCATCGGAGCACCATTAGGCTCCATCATTCGAAAAGGTGGATTAGGCATGCCACTGGTTACTGCCATTATCCTATTTTTAATCTTTCATCTACTCTATGTATTTGGAGAAAAATTTGTAAAACAAAATATCTTAAGCCCTGTTATTGGAATGTGGCTGCCCATCATAATACTATTACCCGTAGGAATATTTTTTACCTATAAGGCCATGCAGGATTCTCAGCTTTTCAACAAAGAATTCTATTCAGGAAGCATAAAAAGAATTCGTTCCTTTTTTAGATCCTTATCCAAAACATAAAAATTAATTCTCATGAAAAAAACAACAAATAATCATCGCAGAGAATTTCTAAAAAAAACAATCAAAGGTTCTGCGCTGATTGGCTTAAGTATAGCAGGCATCAGTGAGTTATTTGCTGCAGATAAAAATTTATTGCAACTTTCAACTCTTTCTACTAATATAGGATTTGATCAAACCCCCCTGCCCTATGCATTTTCTGCATTGGAGGATGTAATAGATGGCCAAACAATGGAAATTCATTATACCAAACATGCAGCAGCCTACTCTAAAAATTTAAAAGAAGCCGCATCTGCAGAATCGATTGATAGCAAAATATCTCTTGAAGAAATACTTCGAAATATTTCAAAATACTCAATTAAAGTGCGTAATAATGGAGGCGGGCATTACAATCATGAAATATTTTGGAAAATGATGCGTAGTCCAAAAACAGAAAATATGCCAACTGGCACATTGATGGAAGCAATTGAAAGAAATTTCAGTTCTTTTATAAAATTCAAAGAAACTTTTACTGAATCTGCAAAAACAAGATTTGGAAGCGGATGGGCATGGCTCTATGTTGACAATACTAAAAATCTAAAAATAGGAAGCACGCTCAATCAGGATAACCCCATCATGGATATCAGCGAGATTAAGGGATTTCCAATTCTTGGCATTGATGTATGGGAGCATGCCTATTATCTAAAATACCAGAATAAAAGAGCCGATTACGTTGAAAAATGGTTTAACCTAATAAATTGGGATTATATTCAGCAAAGACTTGATTCAATTAGTTAAAACCCAAGCCATTACTGGCCTTATGAACACATTAATTAGCAAGGTTTAAAATCTGTATATTCGCATTCCCCAAATATTATTAACAAATAAATTATAAACTATGGATGCCTGGAAAGAATACCAGCTAAAGAATAAAGATCGTTTTTTAGATGAGCTACTTGAGTTATTGCGAATACCTAGTGTAAGTGCAAAGAGTGAGCATAAGAATGACATGATACGCTGCGCAGAAGCTGTTAAGCAAAGACTATTGGAAGCTGGAGCAGATAAAGTAGAAATATATCCTGTTGAAGGAGGCCATCCTATTGTATATGGAGAAAAAATAACTGATCCCGCAAAACCAACAGTATTGGTGTATGGCCATTATGATGTGCAGCCTGCCGAACCTCTTGAGTTATGGAAGAGTGCTCCATTTGATCCAACAATAATTGATGGGAAGATTTTCGCACGTGGAAGTTGCGATGATAAGGGACAGTTTTATATGCATGTTAAAGCATTAGAAACAATGGTGAAAACAAATTCACTATATACCAATATCAAATTCTGCATTGAAGGAGAAGAAGAAGTAGGCTCTCCTAATCTGGCAAAATTTGTTTCTAGTCATAAAGAACTTTTAAAAGCCGACTGTGTTCTCATCAGTGATAGTGCAATGATTAGTCTAGAAAATCCAAGCATTGATATTGGCGTTAGAGGGTTGAGTTATATAGAAATAGAAGTTACGGGGCCTAACCGCGACTTACATAGCGGGGTGTATGGAGGAGCAGTTGCCAATCCAATTACAATTCTTGCCAAAATGATTGCATCACTACATGATGAAAATAACCATATCACTATTCCAGGATTTTATGATGACGTTTTAGAATCTACTCCTGCAGAGCGTGCTTTAATGGCTAAAGCTCCATTTGATGAGAAAGAATTCAAAGATGATCTAACTGTAAAAGAATTATGGGGAGAAAAAGGATACAGCACCAATGAAAGAACAGGTATTCGACCAACGATTGAATTAAATGGAATCTGGGGAGGATATACTGGCGAAGGAGCAAAAACAGTATTGCCTTCTAAAGCACATGCAAAGATTTCAGCAAGGCTTGTTCCTAATCAGCAATCTGACAAGATGACCAAAATATTAATTGATCATCTATTAAAAATTGCGCCACCTTATGTAACCGTGAAGGCGGAACTGCATCATGGAGGAGAGCCTTATATTACTCCAATTGATAGTGAAGCCTATAAGGCAGCAGAAAAAGCCATGGAAACCACTTTTGGTAAAAAACCAATTCCCGTTCGTGGGGGAGGAAGCATTCCCATTTGTGCATTATTTGAAAAAGAACTAGGCATTAAGATTGTGTTTATGGGATTTGGCCTTGACAGCGACAATCTTCATAGCCCTAATGAAAAATTTAATCTCGATAACTTTTACAAAGGGATTGAAACTATCCCCTATTTCCATAAGTTTTTTGCAGAGAAAAAATAGCATGGTAAAAGCCTATTTATACAAAGGGTCTCCATAAGGGGACCTTTTTACTTACTTAATCCATTTTAAAAATCTCTTAGTTAAATTATTTTAACAATTTGATTGTATGCAATTAACATAGTCTTGTCATCTCTGTTCTCTGTTCTCTAATATCTTCATTTCAAAAAAATTATTATTATGATAAAACTAACAAGCTGTATAGTATTTTTTGCAAGTGTAGCTCTTTTACCATGTAAAGCACAAGACACAGCAAGGGCCAATGCAACGCTGCAATCAGCCACAGTATATTTCGGATATGGTGCAGAGCTCACTCATCAAGCTAAGGCAAGAATAAAAGCAGAAACACGACAAATTATAATTTCAGTCCTTGCTACCACTGTCGATGCTAATAGTATTCAAATAAGCCTTCCAGAAAGTGTAGCGCTATTATCTCAGAGATATGAATTATATACCCCCCAGGTTCCAGTGATAATAAATCCGAAAGTGAAAATTTATACAGACTCGATAAATAGACTTTATAAAGAAATATCCCGTGTAAATAATGAAATAGATATTGAAACAGTAACAATGGAAAAAACGGGGCATTTGATTGAAGCTGTTATCGAAAATAATGGAAATAAGACTACTACTAGTGATGAAGTACTAAAATTAGTAAATGCTTATAATTCAAAAATTGAAAAAGCAAAAACTAATATCTTCAGAATGGGAAATGAAAAAAATGCATTTAATGAACAGATAATAGTATTTCAAATAAAAATTAATGAATTAAATCAATCAAAATCACAGCCTCAGAAAAGTATCGGCAGGCTAATACTTCAAGTGAAATGTAAGCAGATTGAAGAAATTCCAATTGAAATAAGTTACTTTACTAATAATGCAGGATTTACACCTATTTATGATGTAAGGGTAAATTCCAAAACCAATGAAATAAAACTCGTTTATAAAGCAGGTATTTTTCAGAATACAGGATTAGACTGGGAGCAAACAAAATTAACCTTAAGTACTGCAAATCCTAACTGGAGTGGAACAACACCCATTTTAAATCCTTGGTACCTTCAAATTTTTGCACCACAAATATACCAGCTTCAACAAGATGCAGCAAAAAATAATATCCCTATGAATAGCATTCCAGGAGTAGAAAAAAACTTAAGTGAAATAATAGTTTCTGGCGAAAACGGATACAACAAAAAAGTTGCCTCTGATTGGAAAAATGTAAACCCATCTACATTGCAATCTTATACTACATTAAATGAAAATCAACTAAATACTACTTTTGAAATTGATCTTCCTTACGACATCAAAAGTGATGGAGAAATCCAAAGTGTAACTATCAAAGAAGAAAAAATAGCGGCTACATTAAAAAACTATGCAGTACCAAAAATGAATCACGATGCATTTTTACTTGCCGAAATATCTGATTGGGAAAATTTGAATCTATTACCTGGGATTGCCAATATTATTATGGATGATACTTATTTAGGCAGGACTTCTATTGACCCTAACATTTCAGCAGATACCATGAACCTCTCACTTGGAAAAGATAAAAGAGTGATTATTAACAGAACAAGAGTTAAAGAATTTACTACTACCAAAAGAAGTGGTAATTCAATTATCCAGACCTTCACTTATGAAATTGCAGTAAAAAATAATAAATCAACCAATGTTGATCTTATTTTGAAAGATCAATACCCTATAAGTCAGGTAAAAGAAGTGGAAGTAAAATTTGAAAAAAATGAAGATGCTGTTATTAATGAAGAGTTAGGTATTTTGACATGGAATCTTTCTTTAAAATCTGGAGAAAGCAAAAAAGTTAGGTTTACTTATACTGTAAAATATCCATCAGATAAGAAAGTAGCAAATCTGTAGCTTATATAAATTAGATTTAGAAAGGCTATTACTTATTGAATATGAGGTTAATATCCTAATAAAATTCGATGCTTTTGGCTTGAAAAAATCATATGATAATACTTATCTTTGCACCCCATTGCTCAATTATTGAGTAATAATGTCGGGGTAGCTCAGCTGG
>Ga0209190_1000719_pt1 | contig 23784 bp, 26 predicted proteins | sample M_140205_XF_Meta_FD_187315 | JGI IMG/M metagenome (GOLD analysis project Ga0209190, IMG submission 187315) | Freshwater microbial communities from Lake Montjoie, Canada to study carbon cycling - M_140205_XF_MetaG (SPAdes) (version 2) | ecosystem: Environmental > Aquatic > Freshwater > Lake... | reverse complement strand
GCTTGTTTTTTGGTAAACGTCTCGCTTCGAGATCTCTTCGGGTGAAAACTTAAGGGGTTTTCCGACCACGACAGAGATTGTTACGCTTCGTGGGAATTTTCGGTTTCGCGGGAAGGCCTCGAAGGACCCGAAAATACGCATCGGCACCACAGGTGCACCGGTTTTTGCCACAATCATGCCGACCCCGGGTTGCGCTGCTTGGAGTCTGCCATCGGCACTGCGGGTTCCTTCCGGAAAAACCAAGATCGCTCCACCGGCACGCACCACGCGGATGGCGGCCATCAGGGCGCTGCGGTCCGCGTTTTTCTGATCCACCGGTATGACGTTGAGTTCGGGCAGGATCCCGCCAATGACTGGCCAGTCGAGCAGAGACTTGCGTGCAAGGTAGTGAATCGCCCTTTGGCAGGCGACGCCTGCCAGCGGCGGATCAAAAAAACTGGCATGGTTCGCGGCGATGATGCACGGACCTTCCTCGATGATATTCTCGGCACCTATGACCTGGTAGTTGAAGAAAGTCTTGGCGATACCCTTGCTCAGCGAATAGCCGAGCAAATACCAGAAGGTCATCCTTTGTTGCATGCGATCAGGGCGGCCCGTAAGCCTTGGGTGCAAAGCTTCTCCAGCATGGCTCCGACCACGCCTTGCACGTCGAGGGCCGAACTGTCTATCACGGTGGCTCCTGTCGCCACAGTCAGCGGATCCGTGCTGCGGGTGGAGTCTATGATGTCCCGCTGCGCGATTTCCTCGGTCTGACCCTGATTGCGCCGCCGCCTTTGGCGGACTTGTGGGTGGGCGTCGATGTAAAACTTGTGCGGCGTCTCGGGAAAGACCGCCGACCCGATATCGCGGCCCTCGATCACGGTCTGTCTTCCTTGAGCGCTCGCCCGGATCGCTGCGGAGAGGAGATAGCGCACGGCAGGAACGGTGGAGATGGGGGAAACATTCGCATTCACTTCGGGATCGCGCAGATGGTCGCGCGGATCTGTGTCGTTGATGCGCGGATAGTACTCCTTTTCGTCGTGTGCGACCTCGATGCTAGCTTTCCCCGCGGCGACAGCGACCGCGCTGGTGTCGCGGCAGTCGATCCCGAAGCCCAGACAAGCCCATGTCATGGCGCGATAGAGGTCGCCCGAGTTGAGGAATCCATAGCCGAGGAGACGAGCCAGTTCCCGGGCTACGGTGCTCTTTCCCGAGGCTGCCGGACCATCGATCGCGATGACGACAGTAAGTTCGCCCGTTGCCTTATTTGTGCTATCCATTGGCTAATTCTTTCAGTTGTGCGGCAAAGCCCGGGTAGGATGTCTCGACGCATGAGGTGTCGGTGATCACCGTTTTTCCCTCTGCAAAAAGTCCGGCGATGGCAAATGCCATGGCGATCCGGTGGTCTCCGTGGCTGTCCAGCACGGCGCCGCGGAGGGGATGACCGCCTTCGATGACCATGCCATCCGGCATCTCCTCCACCTGCGCTCCCATGGCCCGCAGGTGTTGGCAGACAACAGCCAAACGGTCCGACTCCTTGACCCGCAGTTCGGAGGCATCCCTGATGATGGTTTTTCCCTCGGCCAGCGCGCCGGCCACTGCGAGGACCGGGATCTCGTCGATGACGTTAGGAATTTCGGAACCCTCGATGACCGATCCGTGCAGAGCACAGCCCTCGATTTCGACCAAGCCGCTTGCCTCGCCGGAAGCCCCGCCTTGTTGCCAGGTTTGAATTTGTGCACCCATCCTCCGGAGTACATCGATGACGCCGGTCCTGGTGGGGTTCAAGCCAAGTTCCTCGATGGACACGCGGGAATTCTTCCGCGCTGCGGCAGCGACTAACCAGAAAGCGGCGCTCGAGATGTCTCCGGGAACTGTGAAGTCGCGCGATTTCGGCAGGACGCCTCCTAGCAGAGAGATATGGTGACCATCTGTGGAAACTGGCACGCCGAAATATTCCAGCATCCTCTCGGTATGGTCACGCGTGACGGCGGGCTGTATGACGGAAGTCCGGCCGTCGGCGAAGAGGCCGGCCAGAAGGACTGCACTTTTCACCTGCGCGCTTGGCACGGGTAAACGGTATTCGATGGCGCGCAGGCGAGGGTTGCCTTCGATCACCAGCGGCGGTGTACCGCCTTCTCCCTCCGCTTCGAGTGAAGCGCCCATCTGTTTGAGCGGATCGATAATGCGGCGCATCGGCCGTTTCGAAAGTGAAGCGTCACCGGTCAGTCGCATCCGGAAAGGCTGGGCGGCGAGGATTCCCGATAGCAAGCGCATGGTGGTTCCAGAATTTCCGCAGTCGAGATCAGCATCCGGTTGGGAAAACTTTCCGGCACAACCGTGGACGATATGCTCAGCTTCGCCCGCTTGCTCGATGCGCACGCCCAACTGGCTTAGTACACGCAAAGTTCCAAGACAGTCCTCGCCCTGCAGATAGTTGCGCAAGAGGCAAGGGCCATCGCTGAGCGCAGCCAGCATGGCGGCGCGGTGGGATATGCTTTTGTCCCCGGGGACCCTGATTGCGGCGTGAAGGCCTGTGGCTTTGGTGACGGTGATTTCCATGCTCATTTCGGAAAAATTTCTGCTCGGTGCGCGCGTGCTGCAGCTAGCAGCGTGGTTATATTCGACATGTCGCCTCGCTCCAATGCCTCTCGCGCCTCGTCGAGCAGGTGCGTCAACCTGGCCAAGGCCCGCGCCACTTCAATTCTGTTCTGCGAGAGGATGCCTGTCCACAGTTCGGGCGATCCGGCCGCGATGCGGGTGGTGTCTCTCATGCCGCGCGCACACAGCGCCCGCGAGGCTGCGGAGTCGCCGATCAGCTCCACCAGCGCCGCGGCTGCTAGGTGCGGCACATGGCTGGATGCCGCCACGGCAGCATCATGTTCTTCGGGCGAGAGGCGCAGAGTGCGTGCTCCCACGATTTTCCAAAGGTCCTCAGCCCGATCCGCTAGGTCCGCGCGTGTTGCTGTGGTGGTTGTTACTGCACACATTGCGTCTTGGTAGAGATCGGCTCGCGCGGCCTCCAGACCGGCAGCCTCGGATCCGCACATCGGGTGACTTCCTACGAAATTCCTGTGCTTCTGAAAAATGTTTTCCAGGGTGCAGACAACTTCTTCCTTCGTGCTGCCGACGTCGGTGACCAAGGTATCGGGCGAAACCGCGCCCGCGATTTGGGCGGCGAGCGATGCCATCTGCTCGACAGGCACGCACAGGACGATCACGTCGGCCGACTGCGCAACTTCTTCGGCATTCGTTGAACCACTCGCTGCCAAACCCTGAGCGACTACTGCCTGCACAGCTTCATCACGCCGCGCCCAGATGGCGGTCCGCGCCGCGGGCAACCTCTCGCGCAACGCGAGAAGCAACGAACCTCCCATCAGGCCCGGTCCGAATACGGCAATGCGCGGAGAGTCGCTGTTCATGAACTTCCGACTATCGCAGCCGGTGTCGCGAATCTCACGCCGGAAAAACCGGAGTGCTCAGGGAACCAGAAAAATGCGGCCTGTGTAGGGGTCTTTGACTTCTGTGCCCGGTGGGAATCCACGAACGTCAACAAAGCCAGCGTTCGGAGCGTGTGGGCTGGTGACAAAGCCGGGCTTACCCGGGACAGGAATGCCGTAGGACACCTCGGGCGTGGGCAGGCTCACCGGCGGCGGGGTGGGTGCGGGTGTCGGGTTGGCCACAGGCTTGACCAAAGCGGAATCTGTCATACCGGCTGCTGCATCTGTTCCAGTGAGTGGAGGCAGAGTGGTGTTGGTCGACGTTTGGACTGTTTGCGGCGCCACCTGGGTTCCGCTGAAGCCGTAACGATTGCGAGGTGTGGGCGGCGCAGGTTTTTCGGTTTCGCAACTCGTAACAAACAAACTAAGCGCCAGAAGGGCGGCGGAGATGGCAACGCTGGGAATCTTCATAACGGAAAGGCAATCAGAGCCTTCACGCTACTGCAAGGCCAATCTCAGCCGGAGGTTTACCCCTCGAGTGCGTGCGAGGCCTTGAGCAGGGCGTCACGTAGGTCGCCTTCGATCCGGCCGTCGTAGAGCGCCTTGCCGATGATGGCCCCGGATAGTTTTTCTATTTTGGCCAGATGGGCGAGGTCTGAAGCGGAAGACACGCCTCCGCTTGCGATGACGGAACAGGCGGCCGCTTGCACCGCCGCAGCCATGGCTCCGAGATTGGGTCCCCCCAACATTCCATCTGTGGCTATGTCTGTATAGATCACCGCCCCTACGCCGAGCGAGGCAACATCAGCCGCAAGCTCGAGAGCATCGACCTTGGTCGACTCCGTCCAACCTTTCACCGCCACCCGACCATCGCGCGCATCGATGCCCACCGCGATTTTTTCCCCTCCAAAACGGGCCACCGCCTGGGCTACAAAATCGATATTTTCCGCTGCCTTGGTTCCGATGACCACGCGCTGCACGCCTGCCTCGAGGGCTCGCTCGATGGCCGCCTCGCTGCGCATTCCTCCGCCCAGCTGCACGGGGATCTCCACGGCCAGCACGATCGAGCGGACGCTTTGCAGATTGGATTGTTCTCCCGAGAACGCCGCGTCGAGATCGACCACATGCAACCAGTCCCCGCCGCGCGCACGCCACTCACGGGCGATGGCAGCAGGGTCGTCGGAGTAAACGGTCTTCTCCTCGGCTCGCCCTTGCTTCAGTCGGACCACTTGGCCATTCATCAGGTCGATAGCGGGATAAAGTAGCATAGGTCAATTGTCCGCACGCAGCGAAGCGACGAAGTTGCCCAGAATGCGCAGGCCGGTCGACTGGCTTTTTTCCGGATGGAATTGGACACCGTGCACGTTGTCCTTGGCGGCCGCTGCGGCAAAGTCGACCCCGTAGTTGCAGCGTGCGGTCACGATGTCTGCCTCCCGCGGCGAGGGATAGTAAGAATGGACGAAGAAAACATAAGGCTGTGCCGGGAGTCCGGCGAAGATTTTGTCGGGCTTTTCCCATGCCAGGCTGTTCCATCCCATGTGGGGCACCTTGCGCTGCGGCGCTGCGGCGAATTTCACGACCCGGCCGGGCCAATGGCCGAGTCCCTGTGCGTCCGGTGATTCCTCGCTCGATTCGAAAAGAATCTGGTAGCCGAGGCAAATCCCGAGGTAGGGCCGGCCGGATTGCAGCCAGGCGTGGAGCAGCGGGGTGAGGCCGCGTTCCTCCAGGCTCAAAGCGCAATCCCCGAACGATCCGACCCCGGGCAGCACAATGGCATCGCATCCCTCGACTGTCTCGGGTCGAACGCATCGCACTGCATCAGCGCCCGCCGCCTGCAGCGCCTTCTCCACGCTGCGAAGATTGCCGCTGCCGTAATCAATGACGGCCACGCGGGGGCGGGGAACCGCATCCGTGCGGAGGTGTGACATCGCCTCAGAGTTGGCCTTTGGTGCTCGGCACGCCCTGCACGCGCGGGTCGATGCGCGTGGCTTGGTCGAGCGCGCGCGCCAGTCCCTTGAACACCGCCTCGGCCATGTGGTGCGAATCCCGGCCATCGAGCAGCGCGACGTGCAGATTCAGCCCGCCCTGCACACTGAAAGCACGCAAAAATTCCTCGAGCAGCTGGAAAGGAAAATTTTCGATTGGCGCGGCTTCGTCTGGTGCGTCATAGGCAAGATACGGGCGACCGCCGCAGTCCAGCGCGATGCGGGCGAGCGCGTCGTCCATCGGCAGCAGGCACCAACCGTAGCGAGTCAGTCCTTTCTTGTCCCCCAACGCCACGCGCAGCGCCTCGCCGAGGGCGAGGCCGACATCCTCGACCGTGTGGTGCGCGTCCACCTCGAGGTCGCCCTTGGCCTGCAGTTCGAGGTCGAACAGCCCGTGCTTGGCGAAGAGCACCAGCATGTGATCGAAAAATCCGATGCCCGTCTGGATCTTGGCCTCGCCGCTGCCGTCGAGATCCAAGCGCAGGCGGATGTCAGTTTCCTTAGTTTTGCGGTGGATTTTCGCTTCGCGTTTCATGTCTGGGGATTTTATTGCGGAGGCGCCTTCTCTGCGGGAGTCGTCGTCGGGTTCGGTGCCTTCACTATGGGTTTTTCCACAGTTTGTTTGATCGTCGTTAGCTGCGCATAGGCCGGCCAAAGTTTCTGGGCCTCCGCGAGACTTGCCTTGGCTGCCGCCGTGTCCCCCGCTGCCGCTTGGTCGGTCGCCTGTTTGGCGGCGGCGACCCCGGCCCGCATGGCGGCGGTATCGAGCTTGGCCAGGCGCGCACTCTCGGCCGCGGCGATCGTGGATAATTCGGCGAGAGTTTTTTCGTCGAGGAGGAGGGGGATCCACCTGATCCCGCTCTGCTTGAGCGCGTCCACGCGGGCCTTCGTCGCAGCCTGCTCCTGCGCCAATGCCTGCTGCAGCACAGCGCGGTTGTCTTCCCGGGCCAACGTTATGCCCTGCTGCTGCTCCGCTTGGCGCTGCCGCTGTCTCGCTTTCGCGCCCGGCAGCTCCCTCTGCAGGTCGGCGACCCGCAGGCGAGCCAACTCGACCGCCTCAGGATAGGCGGAAGATCCGAGGTATTGCTTCTCCAATTTCTCAAAAATGGACAGTGCCTCGGAGGGACTCGACGCCTGTTTCATCAGGCCGAACTGCACCCTGCCGCTGGTCTCCACCGGATTGGCGGCCGACTCCGCAGCGGAGAACCATTGACCGTCGACCTTGATCTCGCCGGCCAGCACCCTCTTCTTCTCTGCTTCGAGTTGCGCGGCAAACTTTCGCGCCTCCGGTGTGTGCTTGCTGTAGGCGTATTCTTTGAGGAACGGGCGGATGCGTGTTTCCAGAATATTTTCGTAAATGGCGGCATCCGCGGCTGTCATCGGGGGAAGATCCTTGGTGGCACTAGCGAACGCGATGTCATCCACCGAACCCAACGCCCCCGCGTCCCCCACCTTCTTGAATTCCGCCACCTCGCCCCGCGGAATAGTCTTCGGCTCCAGGATGCCGGGCATGGATGTAGGCGCATTGATGACGATACTCTCGGCCGTGACCGCTGAAATTGATCCCTCCACGCGCTGGCCGCTCTTGAGCTCCACCCAATCAGCCCGGGCTGCAGCGACCAAGACCAGCAATGTTGTAAATATCCGACGCATAAATCATCTTAGTACTTCCTACAGCATGGTGAAAGTTTTTCCCTAGCCGAAGATTTGCGCCGCGATGTGCCGCCCGATGGCGAGGGAGGCGGTGGCGGCGGGGCTGGGCGCGTTGAGTACGTGCAAGGCGCGCCGGCCGGGGACGAGACGAAAGTCCTGAACCAGTTCGCCCTCCGGCGAGATGGCTTGCGCCCGCACTCCGGCCCCACCCGGCGAAAGATCCTCCTCCCGCAGTTCCGGCACCAGGCGCTGGAGGGACCGGCAGAAAAGTTTTCGACTCAAGGAACGCGCGCCTTCCTCCCAAGCCATACGCGGATGGCGGGCGAGAAATTTCCACAGACCGGGAAACGAAAGTGCGTCGGCCATGTCGCGCATGTTCCACTGGGTCTTGCGGTAGGCCTCGCGGGCCAAGGCCAGCACGGCGTTGGGACCCGCCTCGATGCCGCCGCCGATCAGGCGCGTGAAGTGAACACCGAGAAACGGAAACTTCGGATCGGGCACGGGATAGATGAGATTTGTGACGAGGCGCGCGCTTTCCGTGCGAAGTTTGTAGTATTCGCCGCGGAAGGGAATGATGCGGTCGGTCGGGTTTCCCCCGGCCAGTCGGCAGACTCGGTCGCACTGCAGTCCGGCGCAGTTGACGATGAAATCGCCATCAAACTCGCCCGCCGGAGTTTGCGCGATCCATCCATCCGGTGTCTCGCGCAACCCCCGCACCGCGGCGCCAGTGACGATCTGGCCGCCCATGGCGGCGATATCACCGCGCAGTGCATCACACACCGCGGCGTAGTCGACGATGCCCTCCTCCGGCACGTGCAGCGCGGCGACGCCCGCGGCGTGCGGTTCGATCGCGCGAAGCTCTTCTCCACCCAGCCACCGCAGGCCCTGCAATCCGTTGGCCTGCCCTCGGCTCTCGAGTTCCCGCAGGCGCGGCACCTCACTCCCGTCGACCGCGACCACGACCTTGCCGCAGATTTCGTGCGGGATGTTTTTCTCCTGGCAGTAGGCAGTCATCTCGCGGATCCCCTCGACAGCCATGCGCGCCTTCAGCGAACCGGGCTTGTAGTACAGCCCGGCGTGCAGCACCCCGCTGTTGTGCGTGCTTTGGTGCGCGCCGACGCGTGCCTCCTTCTCCAGCAGGGTCAAGCGGCTCACGCGCCCGCTGCGCAACAACTGCCAAGCGGACCCGAGACCGACCAAGCCGCCGCCGATCACCAGGGGATTTTTCGTCATTTGTCTCGTTCCGCCGTCGTCCAAACGAAAGGCGGCCCCGCAGAACTGCCGGGCCGCCTTCGTGGGAAGGTTCTGTCGGAAGCCTTACCGTTTCTTTCTCAGGAGCGGTAGTCCGGTGCGCTCGTTCTCCGAGACCTCATAGCCGTCCGGCAGGGCGTCGATCGCTGCTTCTCCGGGCACGCCCGCGAAGTAGTAGAGTGTTACTTCCTGTCCGCCGCGCAATTTCTGGAGGCGTTTATGGAGGAAGTAGGTTTTACCGCTTTTTTTGCTGATTGTGCTGAATGCCATGGTTAGTTTTTCCTTTCTGGTTGGGTGGGGTTCAGAAAAAAACCGGTCAGATGAGGCCGGCCTTCTTGAGAGTGGTATAGGCTCCGTTTTTGTTGATCGTCTTCAGGGCGCGCGCGGTCAGCTTCACTTTGATGAATCTCTTGAGTTCGGGGACCCATATACGCTTCTCCTGAAGGTTGGGCGTGAAGAACCGGGTCGTGTTGGCCGTGACGTGGCGGCCTACGCCGCCCTTCTTCTTGGCCATGCCTCGGCGATGGATGGTTGAGCCCTTGGTTGGTTTGGCTCCGGTTATACTGCAAGTTCTGGACATAATTTTTTGATTTCTCTGTAAGTCAGAGCTGATGTTGGTGGACGGAACCCTTTCCTTCAAGCATTTCCAGATCGGCGTCCACCATGATCTGGACCAGCTCCCGGAAGCGGACCTTCGGTTCCCAGCCCAATTCGCGCTTGGCTTTGGCCGGGTCGCCGATCAGGAGGTCGACCTCCGCCGGGCGCTCGTAGCGGGCGTCATGCTTGACATACTGTTTCCACTCAAGTCCCACATGGACAAAGGCTTGCTCCACAAATTCCTGCACCGTATGCGTCTCGTTGGTGGCCAGCACGTAGTCGCCCGGTTGGTCCGCCTGAAGCATCCGCCACATGCCCTCGACATACTCCGGCGCGAAGCCCCAGTCGCGCTTTGCGTCCATATTTCCGAGATATAAATCTTTTTGCAGACCCAGCTTGATCGCCGCCACTGCACGCGAGATTTTGCGGGTGACGAAGGTTTCGCCGCGGCGCGGACTCTCATGGTTGAAGAGGATGCCGTTGCTGGCGAAGAGCCCGTAACTCTCGCGATAGTTCACCGTGGACCAGTAGCCGAAAACCTTGGCGCATCCGTAGGGGCTGCGCGGCCAGAACGGCGTCGTCTCCGTCTGCGGTACATCCTGCACCTTGCCGAACATCTCGCTGCTGGAGGCCTGGTAAAAGCGTGGCTTCACGCCCGATTCGCGGATTGCCTCGAGGATGCGGATGGTGCCTACGCCGGTCACATCCGAGGTGTATTCCGGGATGTCGAAGCTGACGCGCACATGGCTCTGTGCGCCCAAGTTGTAGACCTCGTCCGGTTGCAGTTCGTAGAGCATTTTGGTCAGGCTGACCGAGTCGGAGAGATCGCCGTAGTGCAGGAAGAGTTTGACCCCGTTCACATGGGGATCCTGATAGAGATGGTCGATGCGGGCGGTGTTGAACGTGCTGGCCCGGCGGATGATGCCGTGGACCTCATAGCCCTTGGCCACGAGCAGATCGGCCAGATAAGAGCCATCCTGACCCGTGATCCCTGTGATGAGTGCTTTTTTCATGATTGCGTCGAGGCGGAGAGGGTAAGAGTACTTTCCTGCAGGGCAAGCAAACTTTCGATCCCGGCGCGACCTACCCGCAGCATTTCGAACAGGGCCTCCTCGCCGAAAGTGGCCTCCTCGCCCGAACCCTGAACCTCCACGAACTCGCCGGACTGCGTCATGACCAGATTCATATCCACCGACGCATCCTTGTCCTCCAGATAATCGAGGTCCAGGAGCACCGCGCCCCCGACCACGCCGACGCTGACAGCCGCCATGCGCTCCTTCAGCGCAGTCTGCTTGATTTTTCCCTCCGCGATCAGCTTGCGGCAGGCCAACTCCACCGCCACACAGGCGCCCGTGATGGCCGCAGTGCGCGTCCCGCCGTCGGCCTGCAGCACATCGCAGTCCACCCAAAGTGTGCGCGGACCGAGTTTCTCCAGATCCACCACCGCCCGCAGCGAGCGCCCGATCAGGCGCTGGATTTCCGTCGTCCGCCCGTCGAGCTTCCCGCGGGAAATATCACGCGCTTTGCGGTCGAGCGTCGCGTAGGGCAGCATCGAATATTCCGCGGTGAGCCAGCCGCCGCTCACTTTCTGGATCTGCATCCAGCGCGGCACCGCCTCGTCGATCGTCGCCGCGCAGACCACCTTGGTGTTGCCGAACGAAACCAGCACCGATCCCGCCGCATGTGGCGCGATCCCCGCCTCGAATGTTACCGGACGCAGTCCGTCCGCCGCCCGACTGTAAGAACGTTCCATCGGCGCATCCAAAGGTGCTTCCGCCCCGATGGCAAGCGCCAAGGCGCTATGGCTCGATGGCGCGCCCCGCATCCTTCGGCTTGCGCAGCAGTGCGATCATCACGCCTTGGATGACCAGTTCGTGCGCCGGAATGAGGTCGGGATAGCGAGGATTCTCCGCTCGTAGAAATGGCCGGCGGTTGCGCACGAGGTAGCGCTTCAGTGTCGTTTCGCCGTCGATCAGCGCAGCGACGACATTGCCGTGGTTTGGTTCGCGCAGTTCGAGCACCACGATGTCACCCTCGAGGATGTGTGCACCGGTCATCGAGTCGCCGCGCACGCGCACGGCGAATGTGCGCGCCGTGCGACGTATGTCGAGCGAGGAGAGGTCGGCGTAGACGCAGCCGTCTGGCCGCTGCTCGCGCGTGTCGGGAAATCCCGCCGGGATATCGCCGTAAATCGGGATACCCTCCACTTCGCGCCGCTCGTCGCCAGTCACCTTGAGTCCGCGCGCCGAACCCGGTTCGCGCTGCAGGAGTTTTTTTTGCTGCAGCGCGCGCAGATGCGAGGCCGCTGCGTTCGGGCTGGCGAAGCCGAAATGCTTTTGGATTTCCCGCACCGTCGGGGGCAGGCCGTGGCGGGAACGGTGCTTGCGGATGTAGTCGAGAACTTGATTCTGCCGCACGGTAACATTGCTGGACATGCGTCCAGTATCAGGATCCGCCGCCCGTGGGTCAAGCTGCGGAGAACTTGCCTGCAGGCCGAAGTGGCGGTTTGCTGGTGTCCCGATGGACAAACTTCTGGCCCTGCGACCCAAGGAAAGCCACCCGCTGCACGTGCTGCGGGAGTTCGAAGTTTGGCCCGTGCCGACCGGCCCCAGCGTGCCTGATGCGCTGCGCGCCCGCGTGATGGCTGGCCTGCCGCGCTTCGAACGCGCGGACGAAGTCCCCTGGGGCCATGTGGCTTTGCGTTCGGACAAGGCGTTGCAGGAAATTTTCCACACCGATGACCACCTCGCGCCGGCCGATGTCCCGCGCCTGTGCTGCGGGCTTCCCGGCATCGGATCGTGCCTGCTCACCCGCCGCAACGAAGTTTTGGCCGAGTGGAGTTGGCCGCTCGATCTCGATCATGCCGAATTGCTGCCGGCCGCCTCCGGCGCGATGGATCGCGCCGTTGAGGCGCGTGGTGCCGGCTGGGGGAACGCTCACGGACTCACGCTGCACCTCGACGAAGGCAACGCCAGCCTCCTCCGCAGCGGCACGCTGCAGCTTGTCGTCCTGCACGAAAAGCGCGGCTTCGCCCCCGGCGTCCGCGAAAAATTATCCCTCGCCCTCGCCGCCGTGGCCGCCGCGCTCAAAGCCGCGCCTTGAACCACTCCGCGGGCAAACGCTCCGCCTTCGCGCCCGGCATGCGGATGAGGGCCAGAGTCTGGCGGCATGTCGTCAGCAGCTGACCGTCTTCCGGGCGCACGATCTCAAACTCCACCCGGAACCTGATCCGGCTCAGATCTTTCACCCCGCCGCGCACCAGCAGCCGGTCGCCCACCTTGCCCGGCGCGTGGTAGTCGATCTCCGTCCGCAGGACCACCGGATACAGCCCGGTCTCGACCATGCCGCGCAGCGGCATGCCCATTTGCTCCGCCATGATGGTCCGGGCCTCCTCGATGAACCTTAGGTAGGCGATGTTGTGGACCACGGCGGCGCAGTCCGTATCGTAGAACATGACGGTCACATTGTGCTCGATCTGGGGCAGTCCGGTCTGGCTCACGGCGACGAGTTTGCCTGCGACGATTTTACGGCCAAGGCAAATTAGCTGCGGTTTCTGGTTGATCTCCGCGCCCTTCGGCCGTATCAGCGCGCTCGCCGAATGAAAGATTGGGACGTCTCCTCCGCCCTCGCGCTCTACAATGTCGAGCGCTGGGGCTCACCGTATTTTTCCGTCAATGCAGCCGGCCACGTTGTGGCGCGGCCCGACGGGGACGCGTCCCGTGAGATCGACATGATGGAACTCGTCGCCGAGGCGCGCCGTCGCGGGCTGTCGTTTCCGCTCACGCTTCGCTTCCAGGATTTGCTCCGGCACCGCGTGCACACCGTGAACAAGGCCTTCGCCGAGGCGATCGCCGGCGCGGGTTACAAGAATGTCTATCGCGGGGTTTTTCCGATCAAAGTCAACCAGCTGCGCGAGGTCGTGGAGGAGATCGTCGATGCCGGGGTGGAGTTCCATTTCGGCCTCGAGGCCGGCAGCAAGCCGGAGTTGCTCGCCGCGCTCTCCGCGCACACGGATCCCGAGAGTCTCATCATCTGCAACGGCTACAAGGACGCCGACTACATTCGCAACGCCATGCTCGGCCGCAAGCTCGGCAAGCGCCTGGTCATGGTCGTGGAAAAAGTGGAGGAACTCGCGCAGATCATGTCCATCGCCAAGTCGATGGGCGTCGAGCCTTGGATCGGCGTGCGCGTGCGCCTCGCCACCAAGGGCGCGGGCAAGTGGGCGACCAGTGGCGGCGAGGACGCGAAGTTCGGGCTCTCCACCGCCGAGTTGGTCGGGGCCAGTGAGATGCTGCGGCACGAAGGCATGGCGCACTGCCTCAAGCTGGTCCATTTCCACGTGGGCTCGCAGATTCCCGACATCGGCACGATCAAGCGCGCCGTGCGCGAGGCGGCCCGCTTTTACGCAAAGCTGCACAAGCTCGGCCACGAGCTGGGTTACCTCGATGTCGGTGGCGGCCTCGGCATCGACTACGACGGTTCGCGCACCACGTTCGACAGCTCGGTCAACTACTCGCTGCACGAATACACCCGCGACGTCGTCTCGGCCGTGCAGGAGGTCTGCGACGAGGAAAAAGTCGCGCACCCGGTGCTGGTCAGCGAGGGTGGACGCGCCATCGCCGCACACCACTCGGTCCTTATCGTCGAGGCCTTCGGCTCGATCGAAAAAGTTTCCCGCGGCCCTGAGGTGACATTCGCCGAGGACGATCCTCCGCTCGTGCAGGACATCCTCGACATCTACGGGTCGCTCGGGAGCAAGCACCGCTTGGAAAGCCTGCACGATGCGCAGGAAATCCGCGAGAAGGCTGATTCGATGTTCGGGCTCGGTCTGCTCGATCTGCCGGCCAAGGCCAAGATCGAGACCGTCTACTGGCGCATCGCTGCGAAGGTCGTCGAGTTGTTCCGTGGGGTGCGCTATGTGCCGGAGGAGGTGAAGGACCTCGAGATTTCTCTCGGCGACCAGGTGATGTGCAATTTTTCCGTGTTCCAGTCGCTCCTCGACCACTGGGCGCTCGGACAACTTTTTCCTGTCATGCCCATCCACCGCCTCGACGAGGCGCCCGACCGGCAGGCCACGTTGGTTGATATCACCTGCGATTCCGATGGCAAGGTCGCGCGGTTTATCGATCTTCAGGATGTGAAATCCACGCTGCCAGTGCACCGTCCGGAAGAGGGGAAGCCCTACTACCTCGGATTTTTTCTGGCCGGGGCCTACCAGGACATCATGGGCGACATGCACAACCTCTTCGGCCGCGTCAACGAGATGCATATCTTCCTCGATGAGGACGAGGACCATGGCTACTACATCGAGGAGATCATCGGCGGCAACACGATCGGCAATGTCCTTGCCCTCACCCAGTGGGAGAAAAGCGAACTGACCCGCCGCATGAAGGTGCAGGTCGACGCGGCGATCAAGGAAGACCGGATGAAGCCGAACGAGGCCATGCGCCTGCTCGACGATTACGGCAAGGCCCTCGAGGGCTACACCTACCTCAACTGCTTCGGGGCGCCCTAGCCCGCATTTGCAGATTTTTCCGGATGCAGCGTGCGGATCTGCTGCGCGATGGCCTCGAGGTTGCAGAGGCTCGATCCTTCCCGCTGGAAAAGGACTCCCGCCAAGACTGCTACGGGCAACCGGCGACGAGCAGACAGATCTCGCCGCGGGGCGGCTGCTGCACCGCGCGTGCGGACAACTCGGCGGCGTTGCCGCGCCAATATTCCTCGAATTTTTTACTGAGCTCCCGCGCCACGCAGACCGGGCGATCGGGGGCCAGTTCGGCCAGAACGGCGAGGGAGCGGGCGATGCGGTGCGGAGATTCGAAGAAGATGCTCGTCTCGCCGCGCCCCAAGGCTGCGGCCAGCACGTTCTTGCGGCGCCCGGATTTCACCGGAAGAAAGCCTCCGAAATAGAATTCGTGCAGCGGCAACCCGGATCCGACAAGCGCGGGGATAATCGAAGACGGGCCGGGCAGCACGGTGAATTCGAGTCCGCGTTCGATACACGCGTGCACCACGCGATAGCCGGGGTCCGAGATGCCCGGAGTTCCCGCGTCGGTGAGCAGCGCGATGTTTTCCCCCGCGGCGAGGCGCTTGGCCATCTCCTCGGCACGCGCGGCCTCGTTGTGCTCGTGCAGGCTGATCAGCGGACGGCGGATGCCGTGGTGGTTGAGCAGGATGAGCGCGTGGCGTGTGTCTTCCGCCGCGATGAGGTCCGCCTCCCGCAGCACGCGCAGCGCGCGCAGCGTGATGTCCTCGAGGTTCCCGACCGGTGTGGGGACGAGGGTGAGCAAGTCGTCAGAAGCCCTCGCTCAGGCGGCTGGCCAGCTTGACCGCGGCATCCGAGAACGCGAGCGGCAGGGCTTGGGTTTCGTCGGTCTGCAAATCTCCCGAGACGAAGAAACTGGTGCGGCCGTTCACAGTGCCGGTCATGAGGACTTTTCCGCCGGAGCGTTCGACCACCTCGTATTTTATCCTCGTCACAAACTCGTATTCGCTGGTGGCGAGCACGTTGCCGCGCACGGCCCGGGCCGGGCGGCGCTCCACGCTGTCCAAGGTCGTGTAGACGATGGCGTCGGACCGGTCGGTGTAGTTGATCGTGTAGGTGCCGTCGCTCTGCAACTGCTTGATGATCGTGTCGGCCAGGAGGGCCTCCACGTTCGGCTCGAGGGTTTTGTTCTTCGAGACCGGCACAGAGAGGGTGGTGATTCCCCGCATCATGCTCGGCCGCGCATCGCCGAGGGTATACACCGCGCAACCTCCGAGCAGGGCTGCGGTGCACAAAAGCAGAAGTAGTTTGGTAGCCTTCATTATTCTACGGGAAGCTCGGGTTCAACCGGGGGGAGATTTTCCTCGGGTTTCAGCGGCTGGACATCGTTCGCTGAGGTGCGCAGTTGAGGGCGAGGGGCCGGCAGTTCCTCCGGTGGCTCCACCTTGTCCACGGGCGGTCCGGCGTAGTTGCTGAGGGCCGAAGTTTCGACCTGGTTCTGGAGGCGTCGTCGCATGGCGGCGCGCTCGCCTGTCTCCGCCCGCTCCGGTCCCGAGCGCAGTTCGTCCTCGCCGAATTCGGCACGGATTTCCTCGATGCGTTCATTGGCCAGCTTGGCGTTCTCCGACCCGGGCTGACGGCGGACGAGATCGGCGTAATAAATCACCGCGGCGCGGAAGTTGTTATTGCGGTCGTAAAAGCGTGCGATGGCGAACAGGTCGCCCGACTCGCGCCCGGTCATGAGGTCGAGGTTCTCGCGGGCCTGGGCGGCCTTCTCGCTGTTCGGGTATTCCATGAGGAACTCCTCGAAAGTGTTCTTCGCGTCGATCGCTGCCGAAAGATCCTGCGAGCGCGAGCGGGCCTCGCTCAGCTGCACGTAGCCGATCTGGTAGAGCGCATCGTCGGCGTAGTCGCTCGAGCCGTAGCGGTCGAGGATGATCTGGTAGGCCGCGACGGCCTGGTCGTACTCGTTGCGGCTTTCAAGAGACTGGCCGAGCTTGAACTGCGCAGCTGGGGCGAATTTCGCGTAGGGGGCACTGCCAAGGATGGCGCGATACATTTCATCCGCCCGCTCGTAGCGCTTGCGCTGCATGAAGTCATCGGCGATCGCCAGCTGTGCATTGGCCGCCTGTTCGAACTCGCGCGCCTGCGGGTAACCTTCGACGAACTTCTTGTATTCGTCGAACGCGCGGCTCGGGTTGCCCGATTGCTCGATCAGCTCGGCGAGACGGAATTGGGCCGCAGAGGCCGAGGGGGAGACAGGATATTTTTTGACGACTTCGCGGTAGACCGAAACGGAGCGTCCCGTACTGCCTGCCTCCTCAAGGTCGCGCGCCTGCTGTAGCAACGCGGCCGCCTCGGCATTGTTCGCACCGCTGGTCGACGGCACAACGGTCTGCGCCATCGCAGCGATGGGGACTATCCAGAGGAGTGCTGAAAAAACGACTCCGCGACTGGCGCGAATGTGAAACATCGGTCGCGTGAAAGTAGGAAGCCCGGAGGTAATCGTCAAGCCGCCATAAGGCAATGAGGCCCAGCGGCCACGGCCGCAAGCAACTCCAGGGCCGGGGACAGCCTTCGCTGGGGCCGGTAAGCCTCCGGGAAGCGGCGATTTCCCGGGATATTTCATTTCCCGGCGCACATGGCATATTGCCGCGATGGCTATTCCCGCTACCGGCACAAGTTTTCTCCTGCCCGCGTTCAACGAGGAGCGTTTGGTCGGGCGTGCCGTCGAGTCGATCCATCGCGCCGCTGGGGCCTGCGCCCTAGACGGCTATGAGGTGATCGTTTGCGACAATGCGTCGACCGACGCCACCGCCGCTCTCGCCGCCGCGGCGGGCGCGCGGGTGGTGAGCGAACCGCACCGTCAGATTGCCCGGGCGCGAAACACCGCGGCCGCAGCATCGGTCGGGCGATGGCTGGTCTGGCTGGATTCCGACGCCATGCTGACGCCCGACGTGCTTGCCGCGACGTTGGAGGAGTTCGCCACGGGGCAGGTCTGCGGCGGCGGTGCCCGTGTGGCCCTTGAAGGCGCGAAACTCACCCCGTCCGTCCGCCGCACCGTCGGGGCGTGGAACTGGATCGCCAAGAACTTCGGACTGGCTGCCGGCTCGTATTTCTTCGCGCTTCGCGAAGGCTGGGCCGAGACGGGCGGATTCAACGAGGCCGTCTATGCCGGGGAGGAGCTCCGCTTCGCCATCGCGCTCAAAAAATGGGGGCGCGCCCGCGGGCTCGGCTTCCGCACGCTGCCGCACGCGGTGCCATCGTCCGCGCGGAAGGTGGGCCAATTCACATCCTGGGAGGTGGCTCGCCAGCTCGCCCTGTTCGCTTGGCCGGGCAATCGCGCGCGGCGCGACCGCTGTGCGTTCTGGTATGAAAGGCGCGGAGCAGTTGAGAGTTGAATGAGGTTGAGAGAGGTTGTCTTTCCCCCTCAACTCACAAGCTGGCTCCCTCCACTCCCTCATGATCTACCTCGACAACAACGCGACCACGCCGGTCGATCAGCGGGTGCGCGAGGCGATGATTCCTTTTCTCGGCGAAAAGTTCGGCAACCCGTCGAGCGCGCATGCCGCCGGCCGCGCGGCCCGGGCGGCGCTCGAGCAGGCGAGGGGCCAGGTTGCCTCGCTGCTGGGCGCATCGGACGAATCGGTCGTTTTCACCAGCGGCGGCACCGAGTCGATCAACACGGCCATCCGCGGTGCGCTCGCCGCGCAGCCCGGCAAACGCCATCTCGTGACCTCGGCGGTGGAGCACAGCGCGACGAGAAATCTTTGTGCCCAGCTCGAGCGCGAGGGTTGCGAGGTGACATGGCTGCCGGTGGATGCTGGCGGATGCATCGACCTGGATGCCTACCGCCGTTCCCTGCGATCCGATACGGCCCTCGTCACCCTGGTGTGGGCCAACAACGAAACCGGCGTGATCTTTCCCATTGCCGACATGGCGCGCATGGCCGACGAGAGACACATTGTTTTCCACACCGACGCCGTGCAGGCTGCGGGCAAGGTGCCTGTGGATTTGTCCGCCGTGCCGGCTCACCTGCTGTCGATTTCGGCGCACAAATTCCACGGACCCAAGGGCACCGGCGCCCTGTTCGTGCGTGCAGGCATGGGTTTGCCCTCGATCTTGTCCGGCGGCGCGCAGGAAAACGGACGCCGGGCCGGCACGGAAAATGTGCCGGGCATCGTCGGCCTAGCCGCGGCGGCGGAGCTGGCGCAGGCCGCGATGGCGTCCGAGATGCCTCGCGTGGCGGACCTCAGGGATTACTTCGAGGCCGGCCTGCGGGAGCGTTTTCCAACGGTGCTTTTTCATGGTGACCCCACGCACCGCCTGCCGAACACATCGAATTTCGCCCTGCCCGGGATGGCCGCGGCGGACCTGCTGGCGGGTCTTGAGCGCCTCGGCGTGGCCTGTTCGGTCGGGTCGGCCTGCGCGAGCGGTTCGCCCCACGCATCGCACGTTTTGCGTGCCATGGGCATCAGCGACGGGGAGGCCGAATCCAGCCTGCGTTTCAGTTTCAGCCGGACGAACACCAGGGAGGAAGTGGCCGCCGCGCTGGAGGCCTTGGCCGCCGCCGCCGGGCGTTTGGGCATGGGCGGTTGACGCCTCGCGGGAATTCTGGGACTCTTCAGCCCCTTTTTATGCGTCACACTTTGTCTGTCCTTGTTGAGAACCGCTTTGGCGTTCTGACGCGCGTCGCCGGGATGTTCAGCGGCCGCGGTTTCAACATCGACACCCTCAATGTCGCGCCGACGCTCGATCCCTCGATGTCGCGCATGACCATGGTGGTGCGCGGCGACGACAAGGTGCTCGAGCAGGTCGTCAAGCAGGCGGAGAAGCTGGTCGATGTGATCAAGGTGGACGACTTTCGCGATGACCAGTTCGTCGATCGCGAGCTGGTGCTCATGCGCGTCAATGTCACGCCTCAGACGCGCTCGGAGGTCCTGCAGATCTGCGATGTGTTCCGCGCGAAGATCGTGGACGTGCGGCTCGACAAGCTCGTCATCGAGATCACCGGCAACGAAGGCAAAATTTCCAAGTTCATCTCGCTGATGCAGAATTATGGCATCGCCGAAAGCACCCGCACCGGCAAAGTCGCGCTCTCGCGCGTGGCCGACTAATATTTTCCCATGGCAGCAAAAATCCACACAGACAAAGACGCCGACCTCAAAAATCTCAAGGGCAAGACGGTCGCCGTAATCGGTTTCGGTTCACAGGGGCATGCCCATGCCCTCAACCTCAAGGAGAGCGGCATCAAGGTCATCATCGGCCTCTACCCCGGCAGCAAGAGCCGCGTGGTCGCGAAGAAAAAAGGCTTCCAAGTTTTCGACACCGCCGCGGCGGTGCAGAAAGCCGACATCATTTTCGTCGCCGTTCCCGACACGAAAATACCGGCTGTTTACAACAAGGATATCGCGCCTCACCTCAAGAAGGGCAAAACGCTCCTCTTCAGCCACGGCTTCGCCATCCACTTCAAAACAATCAAGCCGCCCAAGGAGGTTGACGTCATCATGGTCGCGCCGAAGGGCCCAGGCCACATCGTCCGCCGCCAGTTCACCGAGGGCAAAGGTGTGCCGGCCCTCATCGCCGTCTACCAGAACCCGAGCAAGCAGGCCAAAAAAGTCGCCCTCGCCTGGGCCAAGGGCATCGGCGGCACCCGCGCCGGTGTGCTCGAGACCACCTTCAAGGAGGAGACGGAAACAGATCTCTTCGGCGAACAGACCGTCCTCTGCGGCGGCACAGCCGCCCTCATTCAGGCCGGTTTCGAGACCTTGGTCGAGGCCGGCTACCAACCTGAGATGGCCTACTTCGAGTGCTTGCACGAGCTGAAGCTCATCGTTGACCTGATCAACGAGGCGGGCATCGCGGGAATGCGTTTCAGCATTTCCGATACGGCCAAGTGGGGCGATGTCGCCGTCGGACCCAAGATCATCGACTCCAGCGTGAAGAAGCGCATGAAGGCGGCGCTCAAGGATGTCCAGTCCGGAAAATTCGCGCGCCAATGGATCGCCGAGGACAAGAAAGGTCGCAAAAAATACAATGCGCTGCTCAAGAAGGGCGAGAAGCATGGCATCGAAAAAACCGGTGTCCGCCTGCGCGGCCTCATGCCGTGGATCGGCAAGCGCAACATCAAGGGAGCGCAGGCGTCCTACTCCTGATCGTTTTCCTCCCCGCATCAACCCCGCGGCGCCGTCAGGCCCGCGGGGTTTTTGCTGCGCCCGAACTCGCCCTGCATCGCGGGTTGCGCTAGGAATCCCCTGTGCCTGTCGTCTCTGCCAAAAACCCCGTGCGCCTCTCCGCTCTCGACCAGTCGAAGAGTCACACGCCGGAGAAGTATCGCGAAAAAATGCGCGAGGAGCATCTGCGTCTGCTCCGGATGCAGCATGCGCTGAAGGAGGCAAAGCGCAGCGTCCTTATTGTGGTGGAGGGCCCCGATGCTGCCGGTAAGGGAGGAACGATCAAGCGCCTCGTCGAGCGACTCGACCCGCGCCACCTCCGCGTCTATTCAGTTGTCAAACCGACCGAGGAGGAATATGCGCACCATTACATGTGGCGGTTCTGGAGCAAGTTGCCCCGCCGCGGGGAGATGGCGATCTTCGACCGCTCGTGGTATGGCCGCGTGCTCGTCGAGCGCGCTGAGGGGTTTTGCTCCCGCACCGAGTGGAGGCGCGCCTACCGCGAGATCAACGAGTTCGAGAAACTCCTGCACGACGATGGCACGATTCTCGTGAAGTTCTGGCTCCAGATCACCAAGCAGGAGCAGATGGTACGGTTCAAGAAGCGGGCTGCCGATCCGATGAAAAACTGGAAGATTACGCCTGAGGACTGGCGTAATCGCAATCGCTGGAACACCTACATCAAGGCCGCGGAGGACATGTTCGCATACACCTCACTTGACTTCGCGCCCTGGCATGTCGTCCCCGCCAACTACAAATGGTACGCGCGGGTCAAGGTCCTCAAAACCGTCGCCGACCGCCTGAGCGAGGCGCTCGGCGTGGAATAGTCAGGACTTTGCTCGCAGCGGATGTCCCCGCGCTACTCGCTCCGACCGCGCTCGAGGTGCAACTGATGCAGGACCCGATGGAGGATGGGGGCGGCGAGTATACCCACGCTCGAGACGACCAGGAGAGTTGCGAAAAGTGCGTAGAGTGAGGAGTACATCTTCAGCAGGTTGCTCGAGTCACGCTCGGTATAAAGTGGACCCGCTCCGCTTAAAAGCATGCTCGCCTCGAGGAAGGAGTCCACAAGGCTGAGTTTTTCCTCGTCCTTCGGGATGACCATGTAGCCGGCTGTCCCCATGGCCAGAGTGATGGCCACTATTCCGGCAACGAGAAGAATTTGGCGCAGTAGGCGACCGGCAAAGACATGGCCCGGCGCGAGCGGTTCGGAATGGTGTTCCCAAGGCATGGAACGGACGTTGTCCCGACGCTGCCTCACCCGGCAAGCCAATCCGAACCCACGCTCTGGTCCGCTTCTGGCGTATTTCTGTTGTGATACTTGAACATCCGAGTCAAACGGGTGTCTAATTCTACAGAGACAACAGGATAAAAGTGTGCCCTGTTTTCTCTGTAAATCTATGGCGCGCCACCTTGACTTAAACAGTAAATCTGGGAAATTGAACGTTCCCCCGATGCTTACTGCCCGGACATGGCGGCGCTTCCTCGCCGCTTTGGTTGGCTGCTTTCTCCTTGCTGGGGGGCGGCTGCCTGAAGCGAGGGCCGAGGCGATGCTCCAGCTCTTCAACACCAGCTGGAAGGATGTCGCGGCAAAAATGCCTGAACTGGCCGAGGCAGGCTACACCTCGCTCTGGCTGCCGCCGCCAGCTAAGGGGAGTGGAGGTCTCTCGGTGGGTTACGATTGCTTCGACGGATTTGACCTCGGGTCGAAATACCAGAAAGGCACGACGAGCACCCGCTACGGTACGGAGGCCGAACTGCTCAACATGATGGAGGTAGCCCACCGATTCGGCATCCGCATCTACTTCGACAACATCATGAACCACCGGGCCTTTGATGTGCCGGGCTACAACGAGAACACCGCGATCGATATTTACCCGGGCTTTGTCCCTGAGGACTTCCACCTCAAGAAGACTGAGGATGGCTTCTACCGCAAATGGGACAATACCCGCGACTGGAACTCCGCCTGGCAGGTGCAGAACTTGGGTCTGGCTGACCTGATCGACATCGCCCAGGAAACCCCGAATGCCAACTTCGGTCTCACCGAAGGCAGCACTGCACAGAAATACTCCTTCGTTCGCCAGCCGAATAATCCTGAATACTATGACAAGAAACCTGACGGTACATACGTCGGCTTCGGCGCCAACAACGGGATCACAACCAACGAACTTGCCGCCAACCCCAATTTCTACAAGGAGGACGTCGGGGCCTTTCTAATCCGTAATGTCCGCTGGATGATGGACAGGACCAAGGCCGACGGCCTCCGCCTCGATGCGGTCAAGCATGCACCCGATTATTTTTTCGGAAAACAGGATGGGATCAATAAGGACTCGGACCCGTCTGGATACTGTGGCGGAATCCAGTGGCAGTTCCACCAGACCCGCGGCTTCACCGACACGAACCTGCGCGACTCGCTCTTCGATGTGGAGAAACCGCGCGATGACGCCATGGTCTTCGGCGAGCACCTCGGTTCGCCGCCCCCATACTCCGGTTACTGGAATGCCGGCATGCGTCTGGTCGACAACGATCTCCGCAGCAAGCTCAATGGCGTGCTCGGCAATCCCAGTGCCACGCTTTACGGCTTGGATAGTCGCGGTAGTGGCGGATTTGCCCCGGAACTTGGCGTCATGCACGCCACCAGCCACGACAATGACTACGCCGCCCAGCGACAACTTCAGCACGCGATGTATTACACCCGCGAGGGACTCGGGCTTGTCTACTCGGATGGCAACACGCACTCGCAGGTTCTCGGCGACTCCGGCGGCGCCTTCCCCCGCAATGCCAATACCGCCTACCTCGGGCAATGGGGCGACCCGCGCATTCCTAATCTGGCCCGGATCAACGGTGACTTCGCCCGTGGTTTCCAGAGCGGTCTTTATGGCGACAACGACTTTCTCGCCTACGAGCGCCGCGACAACCGCAATGCCGATGGGACCACGACCGTCCGCACCGCCGCCAACGATGTCACCATGGTGGTCATGCTGAATGACAACACCGCGGCCGGCGCCGCCCGCAATTTCACGTCGAGCTTTCCGGTAAGCGCTTATCTCTACCAATACGCCACGGGTCCTGATGGCTCGTATCAGGCAGGTTTTTACAAATATGGCAGCGAGTTGAGCAGCGTCGTTGTGCCGGCCGGAGGCTATTACATCTTCAGCTACCGCACACCCGAGCTTTCCACGCTCTGGCCAGACGCTGCTATCACCCTGCAGCAGAATGGC
>Ga0209190_1000718_pt1 | contig 23795 bp, 21 predicted proteins | sample M_140205_XF_Meta_FD_187315 | JGI IMG/M metagenome (GOLD analysis project Ga0209190, IMG submission 187315) | Freshwater microbial communities from Lake Montjoie, Canada to study carbon cycling - M_140205_XF_MetaG (SPAdes) (version 2) | ecosystem: Environmental > Aquatic > Freshwater > Lake... | reverse complement strand
CAGCGAACCAGGGGGTTGGAATAGCCCCTACAACGCTAGATATGATAATAATCCCGCCCCTCCTGCGCTCCTTCATACCGGGCAGGAACTTCCAGGTCAGATCAACCACCGCTCTACAGTTAAGATCGATCATTCCAAGCGTTTTTTCGCGGGGCGCACTATCAAGGCTCCCGAGCGTTCCAAAGCCGGCGTTGTTAATCAGAAGATCAACCTGCAATCCCTGCCCAGTAACGGTTGCAAAGAGGGTGTCAGCAGCCTCACGATCCTGAAGATCTAGAATTATTGGAACTACGGCGCCCTTACCGTAGCCCTCTACCTCTAGACGTAGCTGCTCTAAGCGCTCTCCCCGTCTAGCTACCGCTATAACCGTAAAGCCAAGTGCGGCGAGCTTCTTACAAAACACCGCCCCGATGCCTGAGCTGGCGCCGGTTACGAGCGCAACCGAGCCGTACCTACTTAGACGATCTTTCACGCTAGTGCTTCAACGTAACTAGTCAGCATATTTCAGAAATATTCGCATACGGTAATGACACTCAATAGCCCCTCAGGGGCCGATTTGCGGAGCAAATCGGGGGTGAAAACATTAACTGGTCACAAAATCTGCCGTCCCCGATCAGGGGACGACCAATCGAATTACCTATGAAACTTCGCCGTAATCTCAATAGCTTGAATCGCGACATTAAACTACTGTGACCAGTTACCCTTCAACAACAGTTACTGCAATACAGCGTAGCTCAGCTCTATTAGAACGGTATGTCGTCATCATTGAATGTGACCGGCTCATCCGATGTTGCAGCAGCTCTTGGGCCACCATTAGCTACGCGTGGCAGCGCATCTGCTGTTGGAATCCCGGAGAGAACGTTATCGTTTGATGGCTCGCTACTGAAATCAGCATCACTCGACATCTCGCCCTTACCACCACCAACGAACTGAATAACATCAGCGATGATCTCGGTCGTATAACGATCCTTGCCCTCTTTATCCTGCCACTTATTGGTACGGATACGTCCCTCTACGAAAGCTTGGCGTCCCTTCTTAAGGAACTTCGCGCAGTTCTCTGCAGTACGACCGAAGGTGACTACGTTGTGCCACTCGGTGTGGTCAACCCACTGTCCGCTCTGGTCCTTCTTACGCTCACCTGTCGCTAGTGAAAATCTGCAGATCGCCATCTGCTGCGGGGTGTATTTCACCTCTGGATCTTTGCCTAAATTGCCCAGTAACATGACCTTATTAATACCCATACGAAGCCTCCAAAAAATATACGTCAAAAAATATACGCGGTAGTAATCGCAAGCAGCCCCTAAAAGGTTGCGTAAAGCTCCTCTTTATAACTTACTTTTTGTAGCTCTTAAAGGATTGTTTGCTAACTATTCACAGGGATGCCCTATGTTGCTATGATCTCCCCCCAGCTATGAAGGTCCTCGTTACAACCATCCCCTTTACGGGCATAAAGATCGACGCTCCTATCTCTAAGGAGGCCCTCAATACCCGCCTAGCAGAGGGCTTACAGTACGATCAGGTCACCTTTGACGAGGCCCCTACGGCCAACCTGACCCTAACCCGTATCCACGGCGGAGTGGTGGTAAATGGTGTTATTTCAGGCATATGCCGGCAAGGGTGCGCAACCTGCGCAGACCAGGTGCCTAACGAACTAAACGCCCAGATCAGCTGGGTCCTGCAAACAAGTAGCGACCGTGCGGGCTCAGATGACACCCTCGAGGACCCCGGGGTCATCATCTACGAGGGGGAGCATATCGACCTGGAGGAGCCCCTTCAGGAGGCTCTGATACTTAACATATCCCCCTTCTGGCACCCGGCACGGGACCCAAAAGAACTTTGCCTACTATGCAAGCGTGACTGCTCTAAGAGCTCCTGGAAAAGTGCTGACGATAGTGGTGCACAGCAGCCGAGCCCTTCATCATCCTTTGGAGCGCTACTTAAGGGGGCTCTAGGCAAAAATAAGAGCTAATCTCCGCATTATGGCTCTAAGAGCTCCTGCATCTCGCGCTCAAGCGTGACCTGATTCCAGCGCAACTCACGCTCCAAGGCCGCACTAAACGAGATACGACTCTCCCTCATCACCTTATAGAGCTGCATTAACCCTGAGATCCCCTTGCGATTCACTATCGCTCTAAACTGCAGCGCCGCAACGGCATAATCTTGAGAGCTTCCGGTAAATGGAACCGCTCGCCCAACAAATCCATCTTTAGCCAGCGCGGTATAAAATTTGGTGACCTTCCCTTTCGGCATACCCTGCATAAAATCTGCGCTATATTGCTCAAACCAGGTCGCGAATCCCTCGCTTCGCCTACGATCAGTTGGTAGCTGTTCAGAACCAAGCAGAAGGAATTCAATCACATGCCCTATCTCGTGCAGAAGCACCTGTGCAAGGGTCTCATCAGCTAATAACCCAGCTGCACAATCAGGGCTTACATAATCAGCGATGATATAGATCTGACTTGGTGGGAGCATAAACCCTGGGTGCCTACCAAGGCTTAGTTCTGCCGGAAACTGTGCAAGCGCCGTGGCTTTATCGGTAAATACGAGCGACCAATCGCGCCGCCCCTGCCGTACTTCAGAGGAAAATCTCGCATTTTTTATGGCTTTATTGGCTGCGGCAGCAGCTTCACTGACGGCGCGTGCCGGACTTTTTCCAAAGCACTCCTCTATCTTTCTGGGCCATCGAACATTCAATCGTCCAAGCTCGGTCAAGAGCTCAGCTGTGCGAGCTCCGCCCTCTAACTTAACGTCCTGGGGTGCTGCAATCTGCTTGCCTGTCAGATCCTGACATACTGCTCCTGCACGAAAGCTCCTTGGAACATCGCGCATGCTTTTTACCTGCTTGAGAGCCCCGTTCTTTTCGGTATAGATGCAAGACGGCTCAGCCTGCGCATGATCTACGCATACTAGAAGAGCAAGAGCCGCCGTTATTAGCAGCCTGGTGTGCTGACACCCCTTATGGCCTGAGCGATATCTCCCTTCTTTTTCCACGCTTCCTTGCCCCTACGATCTTTTTGCGCCGTCCAAGGAGTGCAAGTTCAAGGACCTCACTCACATGCTTAACCGGAATAAATTGAATCTGCTTACGTTGCTCCTCGGGGATCTCCTCAAGGTCCTTTATATTCTCAAAAGGAATAATAATCTTACTAATGCCGTACTGCAGCGCCGCAAGTGCCTTTTCACGTAGACCCCCTACCGCCAGAATATTCCCACGCAACGTCATCTCTCCGGTCATGGCGAAGTCCTTCGAGACCTTTCGCCCTGAGAGCGCAGAAACAAGCGCCGTAGCAATCGTAATACCGGCGGATGGTCCATCTTTAGGCGTTGCTCCACCCGGCACATGCACATGGATGTCATGCTTTGCGTAGAAATCAGCCTCAAGCCCAAGTACCGCCGCGTTCGCGCGCGCATAGAAGAGCGCAGCCTGCGCTGACTCCTGCATGACACTGCCAAGTTGCCCTGTAAGCGTTAGCCCACCGGTGCCTTTGGCGAGCGACACCTCAATCGGCATAACCTCACCACCATGAGTAGTCCACGCTAATCCACGCACAAGGCCGACCGCCTCCAGTTGCTCAGTCATCTCCGGATCGTACTTGGTTGAACCAAGTAGCTTCGCTACCCGCTCCTCATCGATTGAACCAACTACCTTTTTGTGTTCTGCCACATCGCGTGCAACCTTACGGAATAACGCTCCTATCTCGCGTTCAAGTCCACGCACCCCCGCCTCTCGTGTATAGCGATCAATAACGAGCTGCACTGCTGGATCTGAGATCTTAATCTTACGGCCCTTAAGTCCCGCCTCTTCAAGTTGTCGTGGAATAATATACGTGGTGGCGATCTTGTGCTTCTCCTGTGAGGTGTATCCCGGTATGAAGATAATCTCCAACCGATCAACCAGCGCTTCGGGGATAGTATCGACCGTGTTTGCTGTCGCAAGGAAGAGCACGTCTGAGAGATCAAACGGGACGTTTAAATAATGATCTCTAAACTCTGCATTTTGGTGCGGATCAAGCACCTCAAGTAGAGCTGATGCTGGATCTCCCCTAAAGTCTGCGCCAATCTTATCTAATTCATCGAGTATAAAGACTGAGTTCTTACTTCCGCTCTGCTTAAGCCCCTGCAGGATGCGCCCCGGGAGCGCTCCAACATAGGTCCGTCGGTGCCCACGGATCTCAGCTTCATCGCGCATACCGCCGAGCGACATGCGATTAAACTTTCTGCCGAGCGCCCGTGCGATCGACTTACCAAGAGAGGTCTTGCCTACTCCTGGCGGCCCTACGAAACAGAGGATCGGCCCTTTTGATTCAGGATTAAGCGCACGCACGCTCAGATACTCAAGGATCCGATCCTTTACCTTGTCGAGGCCGAAGTGATCTTCATCTAGTATCTCCTTAGCCGCTTTAAGATCCACCTGATCCGTTGTTCTAGTATGCCACGGCAGATCTGTAATCCACTCCAGGTAGGTACGCAACAGGGCGAACTCGGCCGACTCAGCGCTCATATGTTCAAGCCGCTTGAGCTGCTTGAAGGACTCCTCTTTGGCCTGCTGCGGAAGCTTCAGAGTAGTTAACCTAGTACGTAAGGCCTGAAGGTCATCTGAACCGGTATCAATATCGCCGAGCTCACGCTGAATCTGTTTAATCTGCTCACGCAAATAATACTCGCGTTGATCCTTACTCATCTCGTCGCGCGCTTTATCCTTAATCTTTTCGGTCAGGATAAACTTATTGAGATCCTCCGTAATCGCCACATCGGTCAAACGCAGGCGCTTAAAAGGATCAAGCTCCTCAAGCGCCGCCTGTGCATCCGCAAGTTCAATCTTGTAATGCGCTAAGATAACGTCAGAGAGCACCCCTGGATCATGGATCTCCTCGGTAACGATCAGCATCTCCTCAGGCAGATGTTCGTACTCAACTAGCACCTGCAGGTTTTCACGAATGCGGTTCATGATGGCCTGATTCTCAGCTGAGAGTTTGCGCGCGGGTGGTAACGCCAGTGGCTCAATTTTGGTGACGAGGTAGCGCTGTTTTGATTCGTACTTTCGCGCCTGCGCGCGCACAAGTCCCTGCAGCAAAACTTTATAGCGCCCATCTGGCACCTGCAGAGCACGCACAACATGCGCAACAACGCCGACCCTATATAGGTCACGACCGACCGGATCTTCAGCTTCGATGTTCTGTTGTGCAACAACAAAGGCCAGGCCATCACCTGCCATGGCCGCCTCCATGGCGCGAATACTGGCTGGACGAGTTAGATAGAGCGACATCATAACTCCTGGAAAGGGCACCATGTCTTTAGCTGCCAGTACAGGCAGGGTTTCGGGCACATCGATCGGTTCCGGTGCTGAGACCCCTGAACGCTTGCTCATTCGTTTTTGCTGCTTTGCTTTGCTCTTCGCCATCGTTTCCTCTATTTAACTACTGCGCTCTTATAGATAAGATTAGATTACAGCGCCCCATAGGTAGGTTCATCCTTAGCGCTAGTGGAGCACACTAGATAACTCCCCCTATCCTTTGACTATAAACTCGTAGTTGCGCCAACAAAACAGCAAATCTTCAGATCTGTGCTGTTTCTTGAACTAAATTAGCAGGTTGCTACTGATTTAATACCCGCTTAATACCTTCTGACTGCCCTCTAGCGGAGCTGTCTCGTCCGCAGCCATACCAATGATCCGACTATGAACGGTCTGGCTGCGTAATGCGATAACGGCCGCCCTACCTGCGCCGCAAGCTCCTAGGAGTTCGTTTTCCTAGAAATTAAGAAACGCCATCATCATCATCGCGTTGATATAACGCCCGCCGTCTTCATCAAACCTCTGCGAACGTTCGCCAAGGTATCCGATCTCGTATCGACCTGGGCCATACTCCACATAAGGGCCGAAGAAGAATCGATCTCGATCAAATCCTCCTTGCGGTCCTTTAAACTGGGAATTGAGGTTCACAAAGATCTCGTTGTAACCGGTAAGACCATAGTGGCCCGAATCAGAGAGCGCATAGCTTCCACGCAGGAGGTATCTGGTTCGATTCGAAGGCCCTGCAGCGTCCTGAATAAATCGTTGCTCTTGGCGCAAGCGATGCTGCCAATCGAGCCCCCATCGGGAATCCTTGATGAGCACCTGTTGCCATATTCGGCTCTCGTTACGGAAATCCTCTTGGTAGTGGCTGTTCATGAACGTTGGTGTCCATGCGTATCCTAGGAAGAGGGCGATGTTTGGGTTTATGTTGTATCCAATCGCGGGTCGAATCAGAAGTCGTTCTAATCGGGAGATGTCGTCACCAACGCGGGGTTGCGCCTCCATATAGGCGAACCACTCCTTATTGAGATTAACCTGCGTGATTACCTGTGTCCAACTTTGGACGTCGGTGTTTTGCGCGAAGGTCTTCGTAAAAGGAATTACATATACCGCTAGTGTAGCGAAAAGAAGTCCTACTAGATTTCTCATAGTATTTTCAACAAAAGGTTTTCTGGGCAGTTATTCCAATGCGGAAGAATATGCCAGCTTTTTGCAGCTTTTTTGAATAGAGATCATTAACCCCGTACCAATGATTCTAAAGGTAACCGAGTACCGCAAGCATGGCAAAACTGACAACTAGTCGGGCGAGACTTGCGTAGTAGCATGATGTTATTATCTAAACACCTCGGCCTGTTGCGATAACGACACGCCCCACAAGACTATCTTTTGCCGCTTGAAAAAGAAAGGATAGTAGGCTATTCTTTCTTTGGTTAAAAAGCAAAGAAGATTTATGCCTAAAAACAAGCGGTTGGGCACCTACGTTACATCCAGCGTTGCGAGCGAAAGTTACCGCGCATTTGTGCCACCGCCGCTACCCCCCGAGCCTCCTATCGATCTGACTTCCCTGGCTGGTCTACTTGCGAAAGCCTCTAAGGCAGCCGGCAGGCTCGACTGTCTAGCAGACATTTTGCCCGACAGCAGCTTGTTCCTCTATTACTACATTCGCAAGGAAGCGGTCCTATCGTCGCAGATTGAAGGTACGCAATCGTCGCTGTCTGACCTGCTTCTTTACGAGAGCACTGAAGGGCTTTCAGTCCCTGTTGATGACGTGGGGGAGGTCTCCTCTTACGTCGCGGCGTTCGAGCATGGATTGCGTCGTATCCAGAGCGGGTTCCCACTCAGCTTGCGCCTGATTCGGGAGATGCACAAAATTCTGCTCACCAAGGGACGAGGGAGTCATAAGCAGCCCGGCGAATTCCGCACCTCGCAAAACTGGATCGGTGGCTCGCGTCCTGGTAATGCCCGGTTTGTTCCACCTCCTCCTGATCGTCTAGCTGAATGCCTGGATGCTTTCGAGAGATATCTGCATCGCGAAGAAAGACCGTATTCATCCCTGATTGATGCAGGGCTCATTCATGCTCAGTTTGAAACGATCCACCCGTTTCTCGATGGAAACGGACGCATCGGGCGCCTTCTCATTACATTTTTCCTCATCGTAATGGGGGATATGAAGAAACCCTGGCTTTACCTCAGCCTGTTTTTCAAGAACAACCGCGCGGAATACTACGACCGCTTGAATGCTGTACGCCAAAAAGGAGACTGGGAGGGATGGCTTGATTTCTTTCTGCACGGAGTTGCAGAGACCGCGGACCAGGTCGTGATGACCAGCCAGAAGATTTCTCAACTCTTCGCATCGGATAGGATCAAAATCGCCGCTCTCAAACGTGCCGCTATAAGTGCGACTGAGGTGCATAAGATATTGCGGAACCGAGCGATGATTTCAGCCATCGAGGCTTCCAAGATCCTCGATCTAAGTGTGCCAACCGCGAGGAGTGCGCTTCAAAACCTTCAGAAGCTTGGGATTGTGAAAGACATAAGCGGTAGAGGTAAAGAACGAATCTACGTCTATACAGAACTCGTCACGCTACTTGAACAGGGTACTGGGTCAATCGCCGATTAAACCTACTCAAAGGCATAGGCATTTGTACGGGGTTACTTTCTAGACCCACTCCCCAGAGCTTGGTTAATAGCAAAACTAGGGCAACAGATCGGCGGCCTTCATCTCTGAAATTATGAATTGTGGTGGAAACGATATTGCGCGATGTTTTGCGCGGTTGGTGGAACATGAGTTGGAACAGGAGTAACCCCGTACCAATTATATTTATATTATCTGAAATTATGAATTGTGGTGGAAACGAGGTTGCGCGATGTTTTATGCGGTTGATAGACCAGGAGTAACCCCGTACCAATTATTTAGAGGTTGTGCAATGTTTTGCGCGGTTGGTGGAACAGGAGTAACCCCGTACCAATTATTCGTAAGCAAACATAAGTTTGTTTTCAAAAACACTATTCCCATTTTCATCAAAAATATGGACATACACATAGTATTCGTCGCCCATTTCATAGTATTCGCCCATTTCTCCTTTGTATGGAAACCATTCTTCCGCTTTTTGTACTGCAGCACCTACATTATCAACAAAAATATAATTATGTCGAGAATATCTCATACCACCATAGATTTCTGGTGGTAATACATTATTGTAATGATTCCAAACTTCAAATATTTTATCCACATCTTTACATTTATCGAGACCAACTGGTTTAAAATAAAGCAAAGCTTTCCCAGCATTTCTTGCTGCTTGTTCTAAAAGATCAATAAATGAAAATACTTCGTACATTATTGTAATCCCTCGTAATTACCAAATTGTCTTTTAAGTTGAAATTTTAAGTTTAAAATGCCTTCCTAAACTTCTGGCATTTCAATTAACAATCTGTCATTGTGTTTATCCCACAAAACATGCAGTTCTGAATGCATATTTCTAATGACAGTATTTTGTATAGAAGATTCTATCCAAAAAACTACAACTTTTCTAAAGGATAGGAAGATCAATTCACTTTCCGCAAGTAGCTGATCTGCGGTAGCGACATTGCAACAGAGCCCCTCAGGCGGCCGAAAGTTGGAGGAAGGTTGCTGGTCATCGCCCCAGATTATCGTTTTTGACCTAGCAGAAGAACACGAGAGGATAAACTAAGTAGCGAAAAATAGCATAACAGCTACACGTCCCCTATACGGTTATGCTCTTCAAGTAACTGAGAAAATAAGTTTGTATCACCTGCAATAATACGGCGAATAAGATCCTTTTCTTGTTCCTTTGAAAGTGGCACGCAGTAACAATAAGCAACCGCGTCGCTTTAGGCCACCACTCTTATAACGTTAGGGAGTAGAGGAACCGGTTACCCCACATCCCCCCTCGTTAGAGCCCATCGTGCTCAATTAATTCAATAGGCCAGTCAGTTAAAATAGTTTAATATTCGGGCAGTCAGCGCCCTAACTTCCGATAATGATCCATTATCGGAAGTAACGATTCAGCTCACCATTCAAGAATATCTTCGTCAATTGGAAGTAATCTTAATTCTAGTTACACGTAATCTTATTTGCAGTAGCATAAGTCACTCTATGAAAAAAATCGAAGAAACTCTGATTATAACTTCTCCAGATAAAAAGAAGATTTATACTACAATTGGGTATCCCGAGAGAAAATCAAAAACGCTTGTGTTGTTTGTCCATGGATTAGCTTCAACTGAGCTATGGCCAACGATGTTGCTAGGTAGTTGGTACTTTCGAAAGTTAGGATATGCCTACTGCCGGATCAATTTGTATGATTGGCGGCCTGGTGCTCGGAGCCTGATGACCTCAGATCTACTCCAGCATTCTCTTGACGTGGATACCGTAGCGGCAGTATTACAAAAAAAAGGTTTTTCCAAAATATTGGCTGTAGGACACTCTTTTGGCGGTTTAACTCTTCTTCAATCAAATACAGCTGCATTCAAAGCGATTAGCTTATGGGATATTTCTTCTTTTATTTCACATCCTCCAAAAAAGAGATTTAAAACGGTTCGTTCTTCTGGAGCTATATACTTGCCTGGGGCGTATGAGTTGTTGATGTCCGATAAATTCCGACAAGGCATGGTTAATTTCCCTAATGAACTTGAGCTGATTTCAAAAATCAAGATACCAACACAGATTTGCTATGCATCTGGCAAGAATGCTGTGCTAATAGAAAGCAGTAAAAGATATTTTAAGAACCTTCAGACAAAAAAGGAATTGGTGGCTATTCCGAATGCTAGCCATTCCTTTACAGAGGAAGGAAAGTCGGAGCAACTTTTTAAAAAGACAGATCGCTGGTTCCGAAGATATTAATTAATGTACGGGGTTACTCCTGGTCCTCGGTTGATTGACCAGGAGTAACCCCGTACCATTGATCTTCGACCATTGATCTTAATCTCACAGTGACTGACACGAGTTTCTACGATGCACTACACTCAAAATTGAGCTGTGTCAGCTCGCCTCTCGATCCATTACTAGCAAAGCTTTGTTGGTAAATGACCGTCGCTCCATCAGTAGCAAGCGGAACAACGGCATGCACACTACCGAGGGATTTATTGCTAATACCCGACCGGAGCCCCTTTCCACGCGAAGCGCTAGAGTCTCCCTGGTGCGATACATCCACATAGAGCGCTGGAGCAGCGTCAGCGCTTGGCAGCTCACGGGCTGTCATTACGACCAGACACAGCGTGCCCTCAAAGGCCCCTCCTCTAAAATCTTTCTTGTTCACACACAGATTTTGGTGGAGCCATGCTTCGTCTGGGTTCTTCTGTAAGTCGAGAGAGAAGGAGCTAAACTTCTCTCCGAATTCGGTGCGTGGCTTTAGTGTCCTAGGCATAGATTTGGAGGATTGCTGTAAGATCACCTTGCACGTCAGAGGTTTAGAATCAGCTGCTACCACGGCTGTATCCAAAAAAAGCACAGCGAGTAGCGAACAGATCGAATGTTTCATTGTTAGGGTCTCCCTTAGTCTCTGTGGCAGGGCATAAGTGGCATCAGCAGACCTACATAGGCAATGTATGTGCCATAACGAGGGGAAGTGAAGCTACGCCACACCTATAGTAAGCAGTCGCTTGAATTTGGGGTAGTTTATGCACAACTCCAACACAAACCCGCTACTAAAATTACCAACTCTGAGAACACAATGTCAAAAAAGTGGCATCGCTCTCCTACTTAATTGACATCGGCTCGGATTCCGCGCGGCATCGGTAAGCGATCTCTGAAATTGTGCGCGTATCTTGAATAAATGTGATGATACGCAGCTGTGACGCAGCTGTGCTTTACATCTGGGGCACTCAATTAGCAGTTTACTACAGATCTAATACCCGCTTAATACCTTCTGATCGCCCTCTAGCGGAGCTGTCTCGTCCGCAGCCACATTGGGTGCCGTAATGACCTCGTTATACCCCTCGGTTGCCTTCAAAGGCATCTTCTCCTGAAACATAGTTGGAGTTACCTCAACTACATATAGCGCTCGCCGCACCTCACCCTGCGTATCTATAGATACCGCGCCCGTTACTCCATCGTAGGGTGGTAGTTGTGTCAGCGCCTGTGCGAGCGGGATGCGCTCCTGCTTACTGCGCTTAATGGCATTGATTACAAGCGTTGCGGCATCGAAGCCCTGTGCGGCCAGAAAATTGGGCGCTGTTTTAAACCTGCCGCGATACGATTCAACGAACTGCTGCACAACGGGTCGTGCGCTATTGGCAAAGAACGGAGTAACGAAGATCGCTCGATCAAAAATCGCCTGGGAGTGTGCAATCTTACTTGGATTATCCCAAAGCGCAGTTCCAAGTGGTCTCATCCGTCTCTTTACGGCTGGAGCTATGTTGGAAAGTAGCTTAGTGCTTACCTCTATCGTATCGGGAATAAGTACGGCCTCTGCCGTAGAGCTCTCAAGTCTCTGGACCGCTTCAAGCATCGAGCTCTCATCACTTGATGAATACGAGATCTCAAGTATCATTGGTAAGTTTAGCTCTGCTAGCTTTGCACGAAACGCCTCAAGATATTCGCTTCCTGCTGCGGTCTGCGGATAGACGATAGCAAAGCGGGTCAGCTTGTAATCGCCGTAGGCTGCATTCACTAGGGCCTCAATCTGGCTTGTGGTTGTTAGGCCGAGCCTAAACACCCCCTGCCCTGTATTGAAGGACTCGCTCTTTGAGAATGAGAGGATTGGCACACCTAGCTCGCGTGCAGTTCCTGCCGATGCAACTGAGGCCTCGGTCAGAAGTGGCCCGATAATCATGGCGACGTTTGAACCAGATACCAACTCCCTGACGGCTGCCGATGCGGCCGCGGTATCTACGCCAACATCACGCGCCTCTATTTTAATCTTTGGGGCGTCAACATTGGCCTCTAGCGCGAGATCGATCCCCTGGCGGGTATCGCGGCCAAGCGCGCCGAATCGATCGGAGAGGCTCAGGATAACACCAAGCTTTGTTTCCCCGTCGACAACAGAGCTAATTGCGCCCTGCTGCCCCGGCTCATTAATCTCCGCTGCGCCAAGCCAAAACGGTTGCTCAGATCTAATGTCATCCTGATCATAGCCAAGCGCTGCACGGCGCGCGCGTTCACGACCTAGCAACTGATTTACAAACTGATCTGCGCGCCATTTGTTGGCCACACTCTCAAATTTATCTGCCGGCAACGAGCGCAACAGTAGTAGAGCGCCAACCATAGGGGCCTGCACCCCCCCTGGTATCCTCTGCGCCTGTGTATTGGCCCGTGCAAACCATGCCAGCGACTGGTTAATATCCCCGCTACGTCCAAATGAAAACGCAAGTATAAGTCCGAACTCAAGCCCAACGTTTGCCTCGTTAAGACCGCGCCTACGAAAGTATGCACCGACTGAGCTAAGCGCTTTGTCGGCCTGATCGAGAACGAGGTACTGGCCACTTAATCGTAGCGCTGCGGCCTCGGCCTCGCGCGGAAGCAATGACTCCTTGGATGCCTTAAGGTAGCTATCTAAGGCCGATTTATTCCTGCCACTTTCACGTAGCTCGTCACCATAGATTAGAGAGCTGTTGCTTAGCTTGTGCCCTTCGAGATCCATAAATGGCCGCCAGATCTCCCACGGTAGCGGCTGTGCTTCGCTGGGCGAAGCCTCCTCACGATAGGTCATATCTGTTATACGCGCAGGCTTTGGCTTTTCACTGGAGGAGAAACAGGCGGAGGTGGCGCTGCAAATCGCTGCGAGCAGAATGAGTCGAAGTATCATATGTAACTTAAGATTAATGCTGGCGTTAACATCTTTATAGGCAAGCTGCTAGCCTACCTCTCTTAGAAGTCTACTATAGTCATGTCGTTTGGAGGAGCCAACTGAGAAAAACAAAGCTGAGTTGATACTGGGGTGAATAGTTACGCTACGAAAAGATATCCTTCATCTTATCAAAAAAGCCCTTGCTGCCGGCCTCATCAACCGCCGTACCCTGAATTATCGCCAGCTTCTCTAAAAGCTCGCGCTCATCATCAGAGAGCTTCTTAGGGACATGGATAAGGATCCTGACATGTTGATCACCCCTACGCTGTGGGCTGCTACCAAGGATCGGAATACCCTTATTTTTAATGCGAAAGACCTTCCCTGACTGAGTTCCAGCAGGGATCTTGAGTTTTAACTTACCCTCGAGTGATGGCACGTCGATCTCGGTTCCAAGGGCTGCTGCGGCATAGCTAATAGGAACCTCACAGATAACCTCGCTCTCCTGACGTTGGAAGATCGTATGCTGCGCAACCTGAATTTGAACATACAGGTCACCGTTTGTTCCGCCACCCGCTCCAGCCTCGCCCTCACCGCGCATCTTAAGCCTTTGCCCATTATCAACTCCGGCGGGTACCTTAATTTTTAGCTTTGACTCCTTCACCTTGAGTCCTGTTCCAGAGCAGCTCTGGCAGGGATTTTTGACTACCTCACCAACCCCTGCACAAATATGACAGGTGCGCGCCAGGGTAAAGAATCCCTGTTGAATTCGAACCTGCCCGACACCTTCACACTGCTTACAACATTCGCGCGAGCTGCCCTTTGATGCTCCGCTACCTGAGCAGCTTTCACACTTGGCACGCCGACCGAGAGTAGCCTCTTTTTCACAACCAAAGGCGGCCTCTTCAAAGGTAATCTCTATATCATAGCGCAGATCGGTACCGGTTTTGCCTCGGCCACCCCTATTATCTCTACCTGCCTGACCACCAAAGAAAGATCCAAATATATCACCAAAAATATCTTCAAATCCTGAGAAGTCACCCCCCTGAGCGCCGCCAGATCCAGCACCATTAGTAAAGGCAGCATGGCCGAACCGATCGTAGCGAACTTTGTCCTCGGCATCACTCAGGACGGAGTAAGCCTCGGTGGCCTCCTTAAAGCGATCCTCTGCTTCTTTATTGTTGGGGTTTTTGTCGGGATGAAACTGAATGGCTTTCTTGCGGTAAGCTTTCTTAACCTCATCAAGTGAGGCGCTCTTGGAGATCTCTAAGACTTCGTAAAAATCACGTTTTGCCACAAGAATACCCTACAACTAATAGACCTGCATGTCTCCACTGGCAGGGTTATGAACGATAAAAGACGGGGCCCCCCTTGCGAGAAAACCCCGTCTTGACTCAAAACAGCCTAGACGCTCGCTTATTTACTATCGCGAACCTCTTCGTAATCGGCATCAACTACATCGTCCTTATCGGTCGACTCAGCTGCTGCTCCGTTACTCTCGGCTTTGCCCTCCTGTGATGCTGCCGCCTGCTTGTAGGCCTCCTCGGCGAGCTTATGGCTAGCCTTCTCAAGGGTGCTGAAAGCAGACTTCATGGCATCATTCTCGTTCTGCTCAAGCGCCTTCTTAGCGTCCTCAAGCGCCGTCGTTACGCTACCCTTGGTCTCTGATGAAACCTTATCGGCCAGCTCACTCATAGTCTTCTCTGTCGAGTAAACAAGGCTATCTAGTTTGTTGCGCTCCTCAACTAACTCGCGACGCTTATGATCATCCTCGGCGTGAATCTTAGCATCGTTAACCATACGCTCGATCTCCTCCTTCGAGAGACCTGAACTTGCGGTGATCTTAATCGACTGCTCCTTTTGCGTGCCGAGATCCTTGGCATGCACCGAGACGATACCGTTTGCATCGATATCGAAGGTCACTTCAATCTGTGGGATACCGCGAGGCGCTGCTGGTATTCCAACTAGCTCAAAGCGCCCAAGCGTCTTGTTATCGCCCGACATCTCACGCTCTCCCTGCAGAACGTGTATTGATACCGCAGGTTGATTATCAGACGCTGTAGAGAAGCTCTGCGACTTTCTTGTTGGGATCGTTGTGTTTTTGTCGATTAGCTTAGTGAACACTCCACCGTAGGTCTCGATACCAAGACTAAGCGGTGTCACATCTAAAAGAAGCACATCCTTCACATCACCCTGCAGAACTCCGGCCTGTACTGCGGCTCCGATAGCAACAGCCTCATCAGGATTAACGCTCTTAGAAGCCTCCTTACCGAAGATCTCCTTAACGCGTGCCTGAACTGCCGGCATGCGGGTCATACCACCGACCAGGATAACCTCGCCGATCTCGCTAGCCTTGAGCCCTGCATCACGCAAGGCTGTACGGCACGGACCCTCAAGTCTCTTGAGTAGATCTGCGCAGAGCTGCTCAAACTTGGCACGCGAGATCTTAATATTCATGTGCTTCGGCCCAGAAGCATCCGCCGTGATAAACGGTAGGTTAATATCTGTCTCCATTGATGAAGAGAGCTCGTGCTTGGCCTTCTCAGCAGCCTCCTTTAAGCGCTGCAACGCCATCGTGTCCTTACGTAGATCGATGCCCTGCTCCCTCTTAAACTCATCTGCTAAGTATCCGACCAGGATCAGATCGAAGTCCTCTCCACCGAGGAAGGTGTCGCCGTTCGTAGATTTAACTTCGAACACGCCATCACCAAGCTCAAGGATCGAAACATCGAACGTTCCTCCCCCAAGATCAAATACTGCGATAATCTTCTCGTGCTTCTTATCGAGTCCGTACGCAAGCGCTGCCGCTGTAGGCTCATTGATAATACGAAGAACGTTAAGTCCTGCGATAAGTCCTGCGTCCTTAGTAGCCTGGCGTTGTGCGTCATCGAAGTACGCCGGCACCGTAATAACAGCGTCCGTTACCTTTTCGCCGAGGTAGTCCTCTGCAGTTTGCTTCATCTTGGTAAGCACCATAGCCGAAACCTCTTGCGGGCTCTTGGCCTCACCCTTCAGCTTAACCCAGGCATCACCGTTATCTGCCCCAACGATCTCGTAGGGCAGCATATTCTTGGCCTTCTCGATCTCGGGGGTTTGGTACTTACGACCAACTAGTCGCTTTACCGCGAAGATGGTGTTCTTTGGATTCGTTACAGCCTGGCGTTTTGCAATCTGGCCGACTAGTCGCTCACCGGCATCATTAACTCCAACAACCGATGGGGTAGTTCTGCCACCTTCGCTATTTGAGATAACGACCGGGCTTCCGCCCTCCATAACAGCAACGCACGAATTAGTTGTTCCAAGATCAATTCCAATTACTTTTCCCATTTTCTTACTCCTCAACGTAAAATCTATAAACTAAGCGCTCGCCTCTTCTGGGCTAACCGCCACAACAACCTCACCTACTCGGATTAACTTATCCTTGTAGAAATAAGCCTTCCTCAATTCAGCAACGATCTCGCCGGGCGTAGCCTCCAGGGACGGAACTCGACTAATCGCCGCATGTTTCTGTGGATCGAAGCTCTTTCCTAATCCGAGCTCCCCACGAATATCCCACTTACCAAGGCACTCAACGAAAAGCTTCTGGGTCATCTCAAGTCCGGTCTTTAGCTGCTCATACTCTGCCGAGCTATGGGCTAAAGCCAACTCAAGGGTATCGAGCACCTCAAGCAGGTCTACCACGAGACGCTCCCCCTGATATTTAAGCAGCTCAGACTGCTCCTTCAAGGCGCGCTTCTTAAAATTATCGAAATCAGCCATTAGGCGCAGGTAGCGGTCACGGGAATTAGCTAGCTCAAGTGTTAATTTCTCAACCTCACTTGGGCCCGCAACCTCTTGATTAACCTCAACTTCTTCGCTAGCACCCTGATCTTCCGGGGCCTCTGCGTTGTCGTGCTCTTGTGTCATCTGAAATACTACTTATTCTTTCTATATCTTTAGGGGACGAATCAGCGCATAGGCTCAAAAAGCTATCTCCACGCCTAATCCTTACTCAATGTATGCTATAAACACTTATCTATGGATTTTCAACACCTACCCCCAATAGAAAAGCTAAGAATAGGGCAAGATCTAGCGGTTCCTGCCCTGGTGCTTCGGGTCAGGCCCTATAGGGATAGCGACATAATCGCCCATATGCTCACCCCTTCCCTTGGAAAGATCTCGGCCATCGCCCGCCATGCACGTGGGAGCCGCAAGCGTTTTCCGAGCTCCCTTGACCTCTTTGACCGCGGCACGGTGCGAATTGTTCGAGAGCGCAACGGGGCCCTCGGGATTAAGGAGTTCACGCCCTCCCACTCCCTGCAAAAGTTACGCGGTGATCTGGATAAATTAATCCTGGCCTCGCTGCTCTGTGAGGCGTTTGACCTAATTCTTCAGGAGGATAGCGCCGAGGATTCTACACAAACATTTGAGGTTTTAGATCTAGCGCTAAACGCAGTAGATGAGGCTACGGAGCTTAAGGGAGCGTTACGTGCCGTATACCTTGCGCTCGTATCGCTAACGCAACAGGGTGGCATTACTAACCTAGGCTCAGCTGCTCCAGGCACCAGGGCGCTTGCACAGCTGCTTGATGCGATTGAAGCGTTCTGCGAAAAGCGGCTAATGACACGCAGCTCGCTAGCACCGATCCTTAAGAGGATTTCGGCTGGATAGTGTTTTATCCTAATGACACCCGCATCCAGTTCCGCACCCCTTCTTAGTCTCAGGGGTCTTTTTGCTCGAGGACTCACTTGATGAATCGCTTGGCGTTGCACTTGCAGGTGGTGAGCTTGAAGACTCTGCGCTGGAAGATTCCGAGCTTGAATCGGGGCTCGTCTTTTTAGCGGCATTATTAGATGACCCAGAAGCAGACCCAGACGCATAGTCGGTCTTATACCAACCACTCCCCTTAAGATGAAATGCGGAGGCAGAGAGCGCCTTGGTAACGGAGCTCTTCTTGCCCTTCTCTTTGCAATGAGGGCAAGCTTCTAGAGCCTTATCGCTAAACTTCTGAATGACCTCAAACCGCCCACAGGTAGGGCAATCATATTCGTAAATAGGCATACAACGCTCACAAAACAGACTATTCTTACTTATAGTACCCATAAACTAAGGCACTTGTCGCCCTCCTAGCAAACTCCTCCTAGGATAATCATCCCTGGCGCCGTTTTTCAAGCACCTTACTGACTCTATCTGACCTCTCCTGATCGGGAATGCTCCTTTTAGCGGTGAATAGTGCCCAACGCGGCTATACTCGCGACTTAGCTTCGGTCCCCATATAAGCGAGCTGTCGCGATATCATCTCGTTAAAAAGTTGAAAGAGCCCCTGGTACGTTGGAATCATGTGCTCGCTGCCCGATCTAACGGCATTAAGCGTTAGGAGGTGCGCAATTGACTCAATAGTACTGAGGTATCCCGCTTTGGGCTGTCTCCTAATTCGATAGGTAGAGGTTAGGGAACGACGGAACGAGACCCGCGGAATGTCGTGCAGGAGAGGATTCCGATACACTATCTTCTGTGCCTCATCCCAAGTTCCATCGATAACGATAACTAGGTGCTGATCTGAGAGCTCAAGCTCTTCACAATCGTGTGAATCATCACCTGGATAAAGCAGATAAGGGCTATACTCACCTAGCGCCTTGCTGAGAGTTTCAACCGGGAAGATAACCCCCCGCAGCAACGCTATATTGGTGATCGCCTGTCGCACAAGCTTTGCAGTTGAATAGTACTTGCGCCACTCATTTGGATGTTGAAGAAGAAGGATGTTGGTATGCGCCGCAAATGATGGGAGATAGCCGCAGACACACTGCGCCTGCGGCCGTAGGCAGGTGTAGCACGTGGCACGGCTCTCTGAGATCTGGTGAGTGTGGCGGCCTCTTTCTCGCATACTAGACGACTAAATTAACCCATTATATCCTTTTATTATATGAAGAACCTCGATTTAATCCCTATACCTACGACTGCAAGGCGCTCGCCTCTAACTATGGGGCTAGTTTGGGTGACGATGGTCACCTCTTTTCCAGCCGTACTGATCGGATTTGAGTGGCACAGACAGGGCATTAGCCTTACCCAGGTCGTTATCTGCTCAATTATGAGCTGCATAATCCTACTAGCCTACGCCGTACCAGCTAGTCAGCTGGGGGCCAGGACCGGGCTAGGCTTTTGCGCCCTCAGTAGGGTGGTATTTGGTCGTTGGGGCACCCTTTTAATCACAGCCAACCTACTTTGGATATTTATAGCGTCCTATGGCATGACCGCGGTCCTTATGGCCGAAGCGGTCGAGAGCTTTCTTCACTTAGATATCTCTATCTTATGGATGTCAGTCGGCTGCGCCTTTTTAATGGCTTTTAATAATTTATTTGGCTTCTCCGGCGTAGCTAATTTCGCCCGTTTTTTCGCCGCTCCAGCTTTAATCGCCTGGGTGGGTTATACATTTTTCAAGGCAGCGGTCGCCTCTGATGTTTTATCAGGAGTGGCGTCCAATCCTCAATCGATACTTCATCCCCGATCGATTATGTACGCGCTCACTACCACATCTTCATTTATTATCGGCTTTGCTGTGTGGGGCAACGAGATGGACTACTGGAGATTTTCTAAGGTCGGCTCATTAAAGGCTGCGCTAGCGCTAGCAGCGGCGCTCCTAATCGGACTGGTAGTTTTTCCAGTTGCTGGCTGGCTTGTCGCACACTCAAGCGGAATAACCGACTCCGCAGCAGCGACTAGCTTTATGAATAGTTACTCCTTTGGTGGATTGGCAATTGTTGGCCTAATAGTACTGTTTGCCGCCTATTTTGCCGCCAATGACTCCAACCTATTTGGAACGTCCGCCGCTATTAAGAGCCTCGGAGCGATTAAGCCTCGCTTAGTGGTATCTCTTCTAGCGCTATGTGGCGCTATTACGGCAGCGTTCTTATCTGCTACTAATTCGATCAAGGCGCTCGAAGTGATTGCAGCTCTAAACTGTGTCGTTATGCCAACACCCACCGTAATAATGCTTACCGAATGGTTCTTAAGATCTAAGGTATTCGGAAGATCTATGAATTTTTCTAGTGTGCCTGATTTTTCAGATTTGCCAGCTTTTCGCTGGCCGGCCCTAATTGCGCTGCTCTCTGGTCTCACGATAGGGATTGCAACATCTGGCTTAATTTCTAGCCTAGAATATCTACATATTGGCATCTGTCCACTACAAGCCTGGCTAACAAGCATGGTTGTCTATGCCATTTTGCGTAAACGTAACCATTCAGCAGAAACTAAGAACTATATTAAGGGGTGCTCACGCTCGCCAAAAAGCGCCGCTCCTACTCGAACTATATCGGAGCCCTCCTCTACCGCGATCTCATAGTCAGCAGACATGCCCATGCTAAGCAGGATACGGCCATTATAGAACGTATTATCTAATCCCTTTGTGCGTAGAACCTCTCGCAATTCATTCATCTGTCTATAATCTTTACGCACCCCTTCAGGCTCCTCGTAAATCGGCGTAATCGTCATAAGCCCATCAAGACGCACGGCATCGGTCATGCTAGCGGCATGGCTAACTATCTCTTCAATCTCACCTGGCACAAAGCCCCTTCGGCTTAGATCATGCGCGATATTAATCTGCAGAAAGATCGGTTGAATTTTCCCGGCGCGCCTAGCTGCAGCCGCTATACCTTCAAGTAGCTTGAGGGAGTGCACGGAGTGAATGGCATCCGCCAACTTTACACCCTCCTCTACCTTATTGCTCTGTAAGTGTCCTATCAGATGGAGCTGATATTGAGCTGCAAGCGCTGCACGCTTCCTTTTAAGCTCCTGAACGTAGCTCTCTCCAAAGACTATAGTAACCCCAAGACTCTGCGCCGCACTGATATACTCATGCATGGCCTCGATAGACTGCGTCTTGCTAACAGCAACGAGCCTTATATCATGAACGGTCCTGCCGCTTTTCTGGGCAGCCGCACCTATCTTTAGCAGTATCTCTGCCAGTTGTGTGTTGATAGCTGGCATACTGTACTGATCTATTAAATAGCGCCTAGCTCCTGCAGCTTTCTCATCAGGGCGCTGATATTAAGCCCAACAACGTTAGAGTACGATCCTGAAACATTCTCGACAAACTGCAGTCCCAACCCCTGAATGGCGTACGCACCCGCCTTATCCATCGGCTCTCCCGAAGCGGTGTACCAAGCGATCTTCTCTCTGGTCATACTCACCATCGTAACCGCAGTAACATGTGACCATGTAACAGCGAGCTCACTTGCACGGTGTACAATAGATACCCCACCCCAAACTTCGTGGGTCCGCCCCTGAATGTCACTCAACATTTGGTGCGCCTCAGCCTCTGACTCAGGCTTTCCAATAGCGCGCCCATCGATGCATACGGTAGTATCAGCTCCGATCACGAATGAATTGAAATGAAGTAGCGCCACAGCTTGCGCCTTGACCAGCGCTAGCCGCTCTACCATCTCTTGAGCCGACTCTCCCACAACCGGAGTCTCATCGCATCCCGATACAACAACGGTAAAGCTTACGCCCGCCTGTTGTAGCAACTCCAGTCGGCGGGGTGACGCTGAAGCAAGGATAACTTTACTCATTGTAGCGCCTCTTATATATGGAGAGCAGCACCTTTAGCAGCGCTTCATGCAACATTCGAGCGCGCTGCGTCTCAATCTCTCCGTTATACTGCGCCTGTACAAGCCATTCACGCCCATCCTTACGCTCACAGGTAATGCAAGCAGCTCCAAGCTGCTCCATAAGAGCTATGCTTTCATCCACCGATGGGATCCAAAAGAGATGCAAAGCATACTCAGCAGGCAGCGCACTGGTTGTGCCGGCCGTAAGTGATAGCAGCTTCGGGCCGGGCAACACCTGAAACTCCTCGTAGCCTAGATCGGCGAAGCCTCGCACAACGACATCACCCGTCTCACAGCGCGGCTGTAATCCCCACCGTTTAATCTCGTTACAGATCTCAAATTGTTCGCGCGTAAACCACACAGCTACGGTACTCCTGCTTGAGAAATCACCAATTTTCTGGCGAAGAATTTAGTCTGCATTCGTCTGCATACGATCCAGCATCTCGACCGTTGAGGTTCCTCCCTCAACGACGGTCATCTCGGATACCTTCGTAAGCTGCGCCTTCTCATGCATCTCTTTGAGCGATAGAACACCTACGTTACACATAGTAGATTTTAGTTTAACAAGCGATACCTCCATCTTATCAGAGAGTGTGCCGCTGTAGGGAACGTAGGCATCCACCCCCTCTTCAAAGATTAGCTGCTCCGATTCGCTCTGTTTGTAGCGCTGCCAGTTACGAGCACGATTTGATCCCTCGCCCCAATAAGGCTTATAAAGTCGGCCCTTGTGGCCAATCTTTGCGGTTGGACTCTCTTCCGTCATCGCAAAATACTTGCCCATCATTACGAAGTCTGCACCCATAGCTAGAGCTATAATCACCTGCGTATCTGAGTTGAGCCCACCATCGGAACAGATCGGTATGTAGATGCCGTTCTCTTTAAGAAACTTGTCACGCTCACGAGCAACATCCATCACAGCGCTCGCCTGGCCGCGCCCGATGCCCTTCTGCTCACGCGTAATACAGATCGAGCCTCCACCGATTCCGACCTTTACGAAATCGACCTCAGCCTCCGTTGCCATGTATCTAAAGGCGTCCGCCGAGACGATATTTCCACCACCCAGGATTATGTTGCTACCATACTTTTTGCGTAGCTGCTTTGCGGCATCGGCCTGCCACTTGCTATATCCATCAGATGAATCGAGGCATAAACAATCGACCCCAGCCTCAAGCAGCGCTGCAGCACGCTCCATATAATCATAGGTATTGAGGGCTGCCCCAACGAAGAGCCGCTTGCGATTATCGGTTAGCTCATCAGGGTATGTTTGGTGATCGTAGTAGTCCTTTCTAAATACTAGCGCCTTGAGGTTACCGTTCTTATCAACTATCGGCAGGCACTCCTTTTTATTCTTCCAGAGTAGGTTTGTTGCCTGCTCTAGGCTTACCCCTTCTTCGGCCATAACAAGCTTATCTCGCTGAGTAAAGAATCCCTGTATAGGGAGCGAGAGATCATCTTTATACTCCCAGAAGTCCTTACTCGTAAGAATACCGAGCAACTTTGAGTTCCGTTCGCCCTGCTCCGTAATGGCGATGGTCGAATGTCCGGTCTTGCGACGCAGGTTCATCGCATCCTGCAAAGTCGCCGTTGGCGCTAGGTTTGAATCAGATTCAACGAAGCCCGCCTTGTGCTCCTTGACCTGCTTTACCATGGCAGCCTGCGACTCGATCGATTGTGAGCAGTAGATAAAGGCAGAGCCACCCTTTCTTGCCAGGGCGATCGCTAACTCAGGGCCGGATACAGCCTGCATCGCGGCAGACACAAACGGAGTGTTAAGCGTTGCCTTTAAACCCTCGCTAGGTCGGAAGCGCTGAATGGGGGTCTTAAGAGAGACGTTCCCAGGCACATGCTGCTGGTCGGTCAAGCCAGGCAGGAGCAGGTATTCGTGAAAGGTATGGGATACATCATCGATGATAACGGCCATGCTGCCTCCTTGAACTCGGAACTGTGTCTGTAGGGTCGGGCTTATAAGCTACCTCAGACGGTCGTGAAGTTAAAGTGGCCTATGTAACTATTGGTAACTAGTCAGCATATTCCAGAAATATTCGCATACGGTAATGACACTCAATAGCCCCTAAGGGGCCGATTTGCGGAGCCCGTCCAGCAGCGCAAGCTGCTGGCGCAGCAATGCGGTGGGGGTGAAAACAACCCCTCAGGGGTCGATTTGCGGAGCAAATC
>Ga0209190_1000717_pt1 | contig 23829 bp, 36 predicted proteins | sample M_140205_XF_Meta_FD_187315 | JGI IMG/M metagenome (GOLD analysis project Ga0209190, IMG submission 187315) | Freshwater microbial communities from Lake Montjoie, Canada to study carbon cycling - M_140205_XF_MetaG (SPAdes) (version 2) | ecosystem: Environmental > Aquatic > Freshwater > Lake... | reverse complement strand
ACCTTCTTTGTAAGCCACTTCAATCTGCTCCTTCTCCATTTGCTTGGCTTGTTCAATTATTGTATCTGCTACATAATCAAAATTTTGGTCTAATTTCTCAACTAACCATTCAACCGCAGTTTGTTTCTTTTCCATAGTTTTTAATTTATAAAGTGTAATGCTAAATAGTTACATACCAAATGAAATACATTATCTACTGCAATTATACTCCAAGGTCCAAGTGGTGGTTTAGTAAAGTCAGACTTACCTGTTACTCGCATAAACCACATTACAAACCCACTTCTGTCAATTGCATAGTGTGTTAAGTAGATAGCAAGAACTGCCGACCAACTCCCAATAAGTAAAAACGGAAGAGAATAGGTAATGCAATGTACTTGACAAGCTAACTCACCCTTCAAGGAAAGAACCTTTTTGTTTTGAGCCATCCAATCATTTTGGACGAGATAATCTCCAACTGCGTGTATAATTAACTGTTCAAACATCTCCAGCACCTCCGTAAGTTTCGTTGTAGTAATCATCTGCTTTATGCAAGTTCTCGTGTGGTTCAGATGGGGTTTCCATATTAAAACCAACATTTATCGCATCAACTATCTGCCCCTTCTCCATTGCTTTGGCTTGGTTAAGTAAATTATTATAAGCTATAACATATTCATCTTGTGATATTTGTTGTGTTTCACGCTGAACTATGTTATTAAAATTTTGTTCAATATACCAATCTAACGCAGTTTGCTTCTTTTCCATAGTTATTTAGTTTTTAGTTTCTCCGTAAGTTTCGTTGTAGTATTGCTCAGCATCTTTCAATGTAACTTGGCTTGTGATATTTCTATTATCAAGAATAGCATCAACCATCTGCTCCTTCTCCATTTGCTTGGCTACCTCCTCTCTTTCACATAAACAATCAATTAGGTTAGCATTTTTCTCATCACCTGCTTTTCTCATAACTTCGGATAAAGCTCTAAATTCTTGAAACAATAATGTGACTGCTGTTTGTTTTTTTTCTGTATTCATAGTTATTTGTTTTTTAGTAAAGTATTTCCCCACAAGTTCTAATTGTCCTTGTGAGTTGGTTGTTGTTTTAGGTAATAATTCAGTTGGCGGTTCATCATTTCCGTGAAGACCAAATGAAAAATCTTGAGGAATAATTTCCTCCATCTCACACTCAAAGTGAGTAGGTCTTAAAGGTGGAAGCAATGGCACTCCTTCAAGGATAGGTGCATCATCAGTTAATGGTAAATGCCCAATAACTGTTTTAGCAATAGAACTTTCTCCATACTCAGCACCTCCCGTATGTTTTAGTTGGTGTATGTAAGTGTCATAGTAAACCTTAGTAGGTATTTCATCACTTAGGATAAGAGCATACTTGTCCGTGTAAACGATTTCTTTTTTCATAGTTATTTAGTTTTATATCAATTTATTCTGAGGAGGTGTGTTAAGAATTTTAGCTATAACTTGCCCGTGACATACTAATTTTTTTTCTGATCCATCAGAAGGTGATTTACAACACCAGCATCCTAAAACTTTACCTCTTAATTCTTCGAGATCTTTTATTAACCCGCTTTCGTTAAGATAATGCACATATCCATTTATAGCTTCTTGTCTCGTGGCTACTTGATACTTAGCTTGGGTCTTATCTAGATCCTTATGTGTATATGGATTAGCCCACTTACTGGGTCTACCTATATAGACATCGTGAGCGTGCGTTTTAAAGTGTACAGCGTACGTTTTACCTTCTTCCTTATCAAAGTCCTGCATGTCCAGAAATATCTGATTTAAACTCAAAAAAACCATCTCTACCCAATGCTTGACAATACTTGCGAATCATTACAATAGATGTAAATACCTCATTGTCATTCATTGCATTAGATTCATTTACGCCTCTAACAAAAAGATCATAAGCTAAATACTTACAGATCTCAGGAAGGCTTTTCATTTTCATCAATTCCTCGTAGGATCTGTCTTCTCTAATATAGACAGCAACTTTAATAATTGATTCTTTTAATTGATTTTGTGTGATATCCATGCTGTAAAAATAAAAAAAAATCTCAGAATTAAAAAAAATGATTACTAGATTTTTTATATGTTGTTTTTGTATATCTCTACCAATTCTGGTGTAAGTTTTACATAGTCCATATCAAATAGTTCCGACATTGCTGCTAAGATAACTGGATTGTTATATGGTGGATTCTTAGGGCTAGACCATTTTCTACTCTCTTTCATCCAGTTGTAAAAGAGAACATATGCGTTGGATTTCTTCGTGTACAAATCAGTGTCAATAGGTAGTTCCCACTTTTTCATCATTGCTACACTTCTCTTTTCGTTGTCCAACTCCAGATCACGAGACACATTGATTGAGTTTTCCACAATATCATCTGGATAGTCCACACCGGAAAGCCATTCATCAACTACAGTCAGTCCATCTATTGCAGCAGTCCATAGAGGTATCTGCTCCTCCCATTGAGTCATGTGACAGTATTCATGTACAAGAAGTTCAAGATAATCTGGTCTACCCTGTGCAAATGCCAAAGTGGCTTTTTTAATCTTGGGATCACTACCGTCATCAAAGAAGCCTGCACATTTAATATTATCAGTGAGCTTAATATAACTTCTCTTATATGGCTTAAAAAGCACACCGGATCTACGGCATTCTGATTTCACGTGGTGAATAAAACTCTCTACCTCGTTCATATTTTTAGTTTTAATAAAAACACCCTTCTTTATCCAACTTACAGGTGTTATGGCTGTCCTCATTTCTGAGTTAGGAATAGACTGTCTTGCTCCCCTCCTGAAGGGTTTTACCGACGTCAGTAGTCAACTGGAAGGTTTTACATATACGAACCTTCAACTCTTCCCTATGGCTATCACACCATTTCTCATCGTATGGGACGTACTATCCGATGATTAGTCGGAACGTGTAGTCAGGACAGGATTCGAACCTGCATTGTTGAATTACCCAGCTTCAACTGCTTAAGTATAGCGTCTACCAAGTTAACATTGACCCCGTAGTGGATTCTAACCACATTGTTTTTACCTCTAGAACGGGGTTGTTAACATTCCGCCACCTGACTATATTTTAACACAGCATTTACATTTTCTACCAGCATGTCCTTTACCACGCTCTTTAGGATACCATGCTGCTAGATATACTAGGATTGCTATCATTAGTCCTTGAAAAGTGAAAAGCACTGCATAACCTATTTGTTCCAGCATATAGCTTACCATTGTCCTTGGTTAGTTACACAGAAGTTACTGCCTACATAGGCATCCATCCATACACTTTGATCAAAGCAAAATGATTTTCTATTACCAGTACAGTCATTCTCAATCTCTAACCAATAGCATGAGCCATTGATACCATCATTGAGAATTGTACCACAGTTGCATGGTTTATTCTCTTCCTTATTACAGCTAACTAGTCCAATGGACAGAAGCATTAAAAGCATGATTAATTTTTTCATGTGTTTTTTATTATAGATTGCTAATATAGATCATAATCATTATTAATAAAAATGATTTTGTAGATTTTTCGAAAAATATTTATGATTAATAAAATCCCAGGATCAAGAAATGATCCTGGGATTATTTTGGTGGACCTGCCGGGATTCGAACCCGGGTCCAGATCGAATGCTCAAGAAACTCATTCACAGGCTTATTCCGTTATTCGACACGGACAAACTTTGGTGCATTTCTTTTTTCTTTCAGACTTAATGCTCGGTCTGGGTTACTCCCCGGTATTAGCCAAGTTTCCCTAACATTGATAGTGACGATCTAAATGGGTATTGGACGAGTCCTCAAGGTTCCACTCAATGTTAAATTGGCAATACTACGAACCTTTTTTCTTGCCGGTTTTGGATCTTTCTGTTCCTAGGCCGATCCGGCCCGCCGGTTAAGCTGCTAATAGCATCTCAGCCTCTTCTGCTACCGCTACGCGAGTAAGAGAAGTTGGGATACTCATGATATCCTCTGTGTTGTAAACGTTTGCGTTTATTGTTTGATAGGTAATTAAGGATTTCCAATCTAACCCTGCCTGCATCATTTCAAAGAACTAACTTCGCCTGTCAAATCCAAGAACAGGCCCTTTTTTTTTATATATCAAATAATCTCGTCGATTATTTTGTACCTTAAAGCCACATTTGCATCAAAGTAAAAATCCTTAGATCTCTCTACGACCTCCTCTATTTTAGCCTGTGGGAATTTGCTTTTAGAAGTTAAAATACCTTCTAATGTTTTTTGTAATCGCTCACACTCTTTAACATCGTTCTTGATCCAAGTTAAAGATGAATAAGGATGACTAGCTATGATCTCATGGAACATAAAAGAAGAATACTTGTGGGCTTTTCTTATATGTCCTGAGGCCATTACGTATAAAGCTCCTGACATTACCATACCTAAAGCATGAGTAATAACTGGAGTCTTAGAATATTCTATAGCATTAATCAAAGCTAAAGCGCTGTATACACATCCGCCTGGACTATTGATGTAAAGATTTATAGGTCTACGTTCAAAGTCTTTAAACTCTTCGTCGTCCTCCTCGTCCATAGAATTGATTTCTATGATATCCTCTATAACATCATTAGCAGAATCAGGATCTATTTCATCGACCAAATAGAGATTTCGATTTTTCAGACGATCGTATTTCTTTTTTGTATCCTTGTTCATATGCTATTTATACTTCTTTTACGTATCTAAGTTTCTACTATAAAGAGATCTCAAATCTACCTTTCATTTTTTCTAAGATGTCATCAGGAACCCCGTGAACGTTTTTACCCCCATGTCTATTCTCGACAATTATAGTAAATACCATGTACCCGTATTTTTTTGCTAGTTCAATATAATGCTCCATCTCCCATTCTTGTGTGAATGTGTTAGAGACCGCAATCTCTCTGTAGAATTGGTCATTGACTAATGAGTCCTTCATGTATGTCTCAACTGTGTCTTGACAGAATTTGTGGGCTTCTTTGATCTTAGTAAAATCAAAGTTATATTCTCCAGTCTCCTTATCTATAAAGTATTTGTCTGCTTCGCAAACTAGGAAGTCTTCTCCTACTAATTTTTTTGCAAATGTTGATTTACCAGATCCTGGTATTCCCCTAACTATGTAAAGTGTCTTCATCTTATTCTGATTTAAGTTCTATAATTTCAATTAACTTGGCAAGACAAGCAAGTTCTGCTTCTTCGTAGGTATTGTATGTGTCAGAAAGAATTGATTTATTCTCTGACCATTTAAAATAAAAATCATGTGCATCCTTGTTATGACTTGAAAAATCAATTAGGAATCCCTTCTCTCTAAACCATCTAAATGCTTGTGAAAAAGTTGGTGACGAAACTTGACCTTCTTGATTATAATTTCTAACACCATTAATTGTAGATAAACAAGTGCTTTTAGTTATTTTTACTCCGATTCCTCCTTTGTAATCTTTAAGTTCAAGTTCTGTGTAGTTTCCAAAACATTTTTCATCAAATCCAAGTTGTTTGAGTTTAACCGCCAACTCATAAGGTACAAATTCATTTTCCATATTATCCTGATTTAAAATTAAAACCCCATTTGGTATAATACTAAATTTAGCATCCGGATTATTATACTCATAAATTTTTTCTCTTTGGTCGTCCATCTTATTCTATATTATTTTTATCTAATTTCGTTTTAAACATTTCCATAACCTCTTCCTGTGTATAATACCATTTCATATCCATATGAGCAGTTCCAATTAGAATTTGCCAATATCCTCCGCTAGTAAATCCTTTGTTTGATGTTATCTTCCACCGGATCCACTTGAAAGGTATTTTAAGGTAATGTCTTTTCCTCCAAGTCTTTTCTAGTATATTACATTCTTGATACCTTCTATTCTTCATCGGTTATTTTTAATATAGATGATTCAGACATTACTATCCTTTCACCTTCGCAAGTATGTATATCGTAAAATCCAGAATTATATAAATTTATTCCTTTAGCCTTGATAATATTACCGCTTTTAAGTGATATAGAATAACTACACCTACTTTCTTTCTCACATCCACCCATCATAAAAATAAATGATAGCAGTAGTGTTACTAAAATTAATACACCTACGAAAAGTCTTTTACTAGGCATCTTTTTTAAGTTCCTTTAGTAGATCATCAGTTACACATTGAAGCGTTGCAATTTTATGCAATATAAAAGCTATAGCTACATCTTTGTAATCTATTTTAATGCTACCACTTTGTTTAAGAAGCTCATCTACAGTCGCATGCAATTCGTCTTGAAGTTCTTCTGCTCTTTTTGTGAATCTATCTTCCATAATTAATAATTTTTTCTAATTAATTCAACTACATCCCATGCATCTTCTAAAGCATCGTGAGAAACGATTCCAGTAATTCCTGCTCTTTTTTTACACTCGAATAATCCTGGTAGGGATTCGTCATTTTTCCAGTCAGTAAATAATAATGATGGATCAATGATTCTTTGTCGTATTCTAAAAACCTGTTTCCATCTTGGTAATTTTTCTAAAAATAGCTTATCAAAAGTACCAAAGTTTTTTCCGGCACAAGTGATATGAACTTTAGGCATGCTTGAAGTTAGCATGGGATATCTAACTCCGTTAACTACCTTAGATGTTTTTGTGAGATAATCAGGATCCAGTTCAACAAGTCCATTTATATAACAGAATTGATAAAGAGCTTCCACTACTTCTGACTCATCTAAGAATATCATTCCTGTCATTTGAACCATATCGTTCTTCTCGTCTTGGTCCTTTGCAGTTTGGTAATGAACTATCTTTTTGATAAGCTCTCTGTTCATGTTGATAGCAAACATGCTTCCATATATACTTTCTCTCTTGATTGCAATATGAATTTTTGGGATATCTTGGAAAGGCAATGGATTATTACTGTCTTCTATAATAGCAGCTATTGATAGAATTTGATCATTCTCCGTATCAAGTCCGGTTGTTTCTACGTCTATTGAAATATATTTCATTTATTTTTTGGGTTAAAATTAAAAACTTTTTCAGCATATCCATTGACACATGGAGTTCCTGTGTTGTAGCATCCAAATACGATTTTCCAGTTTCCGTATCTGTCGTGAAGCTTCCTAAGTAACTTCATAGATGTTTCCACATTAAGATCTATATCTGAAATAAGGTCTTCTCTTGGTACAGATCTACCCCATATCATATTAGCAGTGCTAGGCATAATTTGCATAGGACCTAAAGCTCCAGCAGAAGATTTTTGCTGAGGGTTATACCTCCAATGGAAAGGTCCCTCATATCTAGTCTCTGCATAAGCTATACCTAAAGCATATCTAAGAGGGATATCATACTTATTTGCATATTTTTCTATGGTAGAAAACATACGCATTGCAATAGGTTGTATCTCATATATAGATCCCTCAGAATAAACCAGATCCTTTTCCTGTGCTATTTCATCAAAAGATAAAAAATGTCTAAGAGGGATAGTAAGCAGTCCTATAAAAACAAGGGCTGCAAAAAAAGAAACCCTAATCTTCAGATTAAGGGTTCTGGTATTCTGATTGAATTCTGGTTGCATACAAGTTAAATATTGATTGTCCAATTGAATCCTGATAAATTTCATATTCCCCAGTGGTACGATCTATAATCATAAGCTCGTTACGCTCGTTTATAGCTACTGAGGTTTCTTTTATTGTTTTAGTCACTTTAGGTGACGAACAATCAGCTTTATCCCTTTCCCTTGTACTGTAGTGATACAATTCAGACAAAATGTAGCCCAGTGCTACTAAACACACAAATCCGAGGATCCTTGCTGTTTCTTTTAAGACCTTAGAAGCCTTTCCTAACAATTCTTGCTTTTCCATAATCTCATTTTTTTAAGTTTAAACAAAGATAATAGAAAAATCTAGAATAAAAAAATGATTTTAGAAATTTACAGTTCTAAATTAATTTTAGTTTTATGACAATCTGATTTAAGATCTTCAGGAATTCCCTTAGCCATATCAAAAAAGAACTTAGGAACTTTTCCACATTGTTTACAAGTGACAATTTCAGCAGGCAATAATTCCTCCTTTCCCGAAGGGCTCATTAACGGGGAAAGTCTTTTGAATAACATAGATGATTCCCATAACATGTTACCACCTTCACATTTGATCCAAGGTGTATCTGACATATCCACCTTTACTTGTTGTTGATTTTCTTGCATTTTTATTGAATTAAATTTTTGTATTGCTCATACTTGATTCCCCATTTCTCAGAGAAAAGCAATTTATACTTCTCGACAGGTTCAATATGATTTTCCTCGTTGTTTTTATTATTAGTAACTCTTAGAAGCTTAACAAGATCGAATATAAAATCATCCCCCTCTTTAAAAGCTTCAAAGAATAGAGATCTAAGATCTTCTTTTAATGGAGAGTATGATTTTAAAAAATCAGAAGATTCAGTATCATTTAGAAAATAAGCATCAGGACCAAGCATCCAATTATCGAAGCTACGAAAATCCCGTGTACCTCCAGCGTAATCTTTAATTTTTTTCCAGTTGAAAAACCTTTTGTTAAATGACATTTTTGAGTGTTTTACCTTTACTTTTATATCTCTAGGAGAAAGGTAAGTTTCGCAATGTATTTATTTAAGAGAAAGAAGATACATTAATTTAGAAACAGAAGCAATAAGTTCATCAGTTAAATTCTGAAGATCCGACTTATCAAACATTTCTCTCATTGCATTTAAACAATCAAGAATAGATTTTAGCCATTGCATAGGATCAACAGATCCAAAACTTCCAAATTCAAAAGTACCGCCAAAGTTTATTCTTGAGTTATAACCTTGATATGATTCAACTAAAGCATCTAATCCTTCAGATATAGATTCATAAGTCATACCATAAGCATTGTGCTGCGCATAGGATTCCGTTCCCCAGTGCATAATTTTAAGCTGTGCTTGGAAAACCAATAAATTTATAAAGTGATCGTTTATATCGTTAGAAGATCCTAGTGTTTTAACGTTAATCTCTAAATCGCTAGGTACAAATGCGCCAGTTTCTTTATATTCGTCGAAAGTCATTTTAGTGTTTTCTTCTATATATCCCTATTATTAAAATAAGGCTCTTACTAGAAGAAGGTTTGGGGAAAGAGGAGTATATCCCATCGCTTCAATGAATCTATTGATAGGATCTAGAATAACTCTGTTAAATTGCTCATCGAAATCTACAGGAGGAGCTAATTCATAGGGATATGATCCATTAAGATAGCCAAATACATTATTTTCTCTCTCATTATTTACTTTAACATAATAGAACTTAATCTTTTCTGATGATCTGATTAAGCTGTACTTGGCTTTATGCTTGGAGTTATTAAGAATATAATTATGATATCCTGCAGCTCTAACGTGCATTGGACATCCTTTTGCTACCTCGAAATTAGTAGTATCGTTAACTATGAACTTTTCTATGTTATTAACGGAAGTACCGATAGAGATTTGATCCGGCTTTTGTATCTTAAACTCATTTTTAATGTCCTTTAAGATCTTAACGAACTCACGTATATCAAAATCCTTACCTTTCTCAAAAATGTGTCTTAAAAGGAACGTAAGCTTCTCTCTAGCAAACGGAGCAGTACCTCCTTGTGCTAATTCTATACCTGTAGATTTAATTTTTGAAAGTCTAGGAAATAAATCCTTATTTGGATCTTGCCATGCGATGTGAAGTACGTATTTCTTTTTACCTAAGAAAATACCTGCATATGATAAGCTCTCAAGCTCAAAATCCTGATAGTTATCAGTATTCCATTTAGTAGCATAGATATCATAGCATTTCTTAATATATTCCTTTAATCTGAACTCATTAAGTCTTTTGACAAATTCATAAGCTTCGTAATTAAACTCGCAAGAGTCCATTACTGCACCAAGGTTGATATAATTGGAATCGGTATCTCCGTAGATGATAAAATCTAGATTAAGCTTCCTTACATTCTTAACTTCCATTTTTTCATGTAGCTCAGTATCTAGATGCCACATGTCATTAAAATATCTGTTAACTATCTTCTCAGCAAATTTCCAAATATCCTGTCCCTGTAATGTTACGCTTTCTGCAACATCGGTGTTGAACATAGCAAAATACTGATTTCCTGTCGCTCCGTATATACTGTTAAGAGTTAATTTAATTCCCTGTTCAGTATTATAGAAATCAGAAGATTGTTGCTTTAAAATTGCGAGTCTTTCTTTTAACTCATCAAGACCCATTGATGAATAATCTAGTTCTTCCATATTATATTTCCACTAACCCTATTGCAATCATTGAATCAGACTCAGTTGATTTAACAAGAATTCTATTCTCGTGAAAATGAATTTCAGAGCTTTCTTGATCTATGTAAGAGAATTGATTTTTATAGATTGTGTATACGCTAGGTGAAGTAAATCCATTAGGGGTTTTTCCCTTAATGATTTGATACTGGAATGAGTTACCTCTAATGGTTACTCCATTTTCCTCAATGTCGAAGTTAAGTAATTCCTCATTGTTCGTTTCGATACCTGTTAATGAAGATATCTTCTGAAAGCTCTCTTTTGATATTTCAAAATTAACTTCAGATCCTTCTGTGGAGTGTATTGATTTTTGAATGTTATCATCAATATATGCTAATAGACTAATATCAGCACATTTAACAAAAATGTTTAAAGACGATGACGAAAACTTAAGACTTGTAGCAATTAAATATCCCTCATAAGGCTGTGATTCCACGATAAGATTAAGTTCTTCCTCTGGTCCAAAGTATTTAAACACATCAATTAATTTACTAATCTCAAGAACTCCTATCTTTAATCGATTGGACGGAAATTCACCTTCTAGTATATCATTGGTGTCTACGTTAACATATTTGATTACAGATTTATCTGGCGTTCTAACTTTAGCAAATAAATTGCTTCCTTCAATCTCCAGGGGAACACTCTTGTCAACAAGTTTTAGCTTTTTAAGAAATGCTATAAAATTGTTTGAGTTAGTAATTTTAAAATTTAAAGTTGGTGTTTTCTTACTCATTTTCTATATTTAATTCAGTTGTTTCTTCTGTTTCTTCTTCTATTTCTTCCAAGTCAAAAATTCTAATTCCGTTGTGAAATTCCTCCTTAACGTCTCCTAATAAAGAAGTTGTTTTTGAATTTTTCCTTCCTAAAGAAGCATGGTATTTCTCCGCTCCTTTAGATTTAGTCTTTTGAACTTTTATCTCCTGGATCTTATTCTTTATAGCCTCTTTTATTGATTTAATTTCTTCAGAAGTCTTAATTATTTCCTCTTTTGTCAATTTAGTTAGTGGTATCGATTCAAGCCTTCTTGATATCTCCCTCTTATAACTAGAAAGAAATTTGTCAACTTCCTCTGACGATCTTTTCTTATCCGACATGAATGTTAGGAATTTTAGCTTAGCTTCTAAAAATTCTAGATCATTCTGTAAATATAATAGATCCCTTTCAAATCTTTTTAATATTGTTAGCTCTCTGTGAACAATAAAATCTTCTAAATAGTCTTCTATACATTCATACTCTAAAACACTTCCATCTCTAACAAATACAATATTTTCTGTGACAATCTGTTTAGTTTCCTTTGCTACAAGAAAACATATGTCTTTAAATTCTTGATCTGTACATCTAAATTTTATTGATATTTTAACATCCTCCGTAGAGAAATTATCCATCTTGTAATTAATGCCACTTCTTTCTAATAAGCTATTTAACCTAATAAAGAAAGACTCATATCTTTGTAAAGGAGAAATAGAATTAATCTTAAATGTCCTAGTTGCTAAGTCCATTTCGACATCACCCTCTATTAACCAAGCAGATCTTAAAGAATCCATTTTTGATATCTTTCCTTTAAATCCTCTGAAATATGGTTTTAGCTTCTTAGTTTTATTCCCTTCAAGGTATGTAACAATCTCCTCTGGCTTTCTGGGTAGGATATTAGATTTATATCCAACAGCAATACCAACTATATGTGTTGAGATACCTACTGGATAATCAACATGAATCCAATCAAATCCTCCCTCCTCGTTGGGATTGTTAAGATCTTTATATTTCTCTATGATGTCCTTATACTTCGGGGATATTTTTACCTGAGTATATCTAGGTGCTGATGGTACAGGATTTACGGGAGTACCAAAAAATCCATCGCCTAATAATATCTGATCTGAACATGAAAATGGTCTAGCTAATTTAGATATTGCCTGAGCCATAGAAGAATCACCGTGGTGATAAAGACCAGTACTAAATACCTCGCCAATTACACCAACAGTCTTTTTAAAAATGCTTGGAGAATTTTGAAGTATTAATCTTTGAACAGGAGTTAAAGCATCGTAGAAATTAGGAATACCTCTGCTTTGTATTACATACAGAGCATATTTCCTATAATCAGTATTGATCTGATCTGATATTGTTATTGTATTACTCACTAAAATTACCTTTACTTTTTGTACGGTAATTAATGAATAAAGTTTCTATTATAGGATTCTTCCTAGATTTTTTAATCCTCGGTGATTCTTCCTAGATTTTTTAATCCTCCAGCTTTTGCTGTCCCTGTAGATCCTGTTGCTGAACCAGTAGATCCTGTTGCTGGTTCAGTAGAAGCTGTAACCTGACTTGGGGAATATACCATACCTATCATTGCAGACTTCATTACTTCATCGGGAATATCGTCCAATTGTATAAGGGCATAAATGAATTTAGTAGCATTCATCGTTTCTTTTTCAGCCTTAGATATAAAATCTTTAAATTCATCGTAATTACTAAATACTTGACATCCTCCAGACCAAGGTCCTACACAAACACCCTCTCCTTTAGTTGAAGATCTGTGTATTTGCATACCGCAATTTTCTGTGTAAATCTCTGCAGGTTTATAACTCTCGTATTTAGTAACTCCTATTGGGTATCTACCTACTTTGATTTTCTCACCCTCCACCATCATTTTATATTTTCCGTGACCTAAAGTTGATTCCTGTAGGATATAAAGAGTATCTCCTGGCATTTTAATACCTACACCTTTAGGATTAAGTGGTTTTTTACCATAAAAAGCTAAGCTAGGTACAGTTGTAATTTGATATGGAATAAAGGTGTCTCCTAAACTTACAGGAAGAACTGGTCCTGTAGCTGCAGAAGGGGCCGGTCCTGTAGCTGCTCCAGTAGCTGCTCCAGTAGCTGCTGCATTAGATTTTGGATCAGTTATCTTTTTGATCTTATCGAAAACAGATTCCTCTTCGTTTAAAGAATAAAAATTCTCAAAAGAAAGAACTTTAGAATTAGTATTAATCTCGATCTGCTCAATTATACTAGACCAATCTAAACTTTCTTTTGCTCCTGTAGATCCAGTAGCTCCTGTAGCTCCGGTAGATCCGGTAGATCCTGTTGTACCAGCTGATGATTCTGTTCCATCATTAGCATTTCCTGGTATAAAATATAAGGCATCACAGAATCTATCTTGGTTAGAAGATTCTTTTTTAACGTTTAGCTTATTTCTAATACCAAGTACTATAGCTCTTTTTTCTTTAAGCTCATTTATAGCTCTTGTATAATCTCCCGCTTTTTTCTCTTGTAGATAATTTAATAAGATCTTAATAGTAGCAAGAGATATTGGTGTTTTTTCTAATTTATATGGATCACTTGCTCCACATCCTTTATAAGGAAGGGAATCTTTAACCTCCTTGGTCATCTCGATTTGATTATCGACACCACCAGTTAAACCCTCTATATCACCGAAAAGACCTTTAATTATTGATGTTGCAATTCTCGATTTTGCCTCCCTTTCACTTTCAGGTCTTTGCGTTCCTGGAGTATCAGATGCAGGATCCGGTGTAGGAGATCCAGTCGAACCGGCTAAAATGTCAACCTGTTCGTTAAATTTATTGAATGATAGAACTTTCTTATTCATGCTCTATATATCATCATTTATTCCTTTTTATCAGAAGCGACATAATTACTGACATAAAGGATACCACACCCGATCCAATAAAACCCCACAAGAAACAATCAGCGCCTATTCTATATCCATTCATAACATGGAAAGACACAGCATCTATATGTAGATCGTTAAAAAAGAAATATAAAACAATAGAAGCCCAAAATGAAGTACACTGATAACAGTTAAGCATTTCACCAAAGAAAGGCAAAGATATCAAAAGCCAATTTCTAAATCCATCAAAAATCTTAGCGGATACTAGTATATGGGTTAGACCCCAAACTGCAAGGATATAAAATATAAATGTCATAGCTAGTTAAATATTTCGTTGTCTTTTAATTCAATAAGAAATTCCTTTTGCTCCTCTGTTAGATTATCGGGTATTCTTACATTAAGTTCTATTAGAAAATCACCAACACCACCGTATCCTAAATTAGGTATACCCTTTTGACCAAATCTAAGTACTGTACCAGGAATAGTTCCGGGATCTACTACTGCCTTAACATTTTCACCTGATGGCATTTCAACCTCTATATTAGTTCCAAGAACTGCATCAATAAATGTGATTTGTTTTGCTGCAATAATATCTATTCCTCTTCTGATAAAGTAAGGGTGAGGTACTTCTTTCACCTTAACATAAAGGTCTCCGGATTTTCCGTTTCCTTTTCCGTCATTACCTTTTCCTTCAACTACAAAATTCATACTCTCTGCAGCTCCGGGAGGTATATTAATATCAACTACATCTTCTATCTGTACAAGTCCTTTTCCAAAACAGTTTAGACAATTTTCTAAAATTACTCTTCCTGATCCATGACATGAATGACAAGATTTAACAGAATTTAATTGAACAAATCCTGTAGTTCTATTTACTGTAACATATCCAGATCCGTTACATGTCCCGCAATTCTGAAAAGAATTACCTCCTTCAGATCCACTACCCGAACAAGGAGAACATTTTTTATCCCTCTTCATCTTAATTTTCTTCTGTACTCCATTTAGTACATCTTCAAGACTAAGATTGAGAGTTATATTTAGAGAAGAACCTTTAGGATCTACTTTTTCAGTAAATCCTCCACCAGGAGAATAATGGTCAGCAAAAGGATCTTTATAATTCCAGCTGTTATCAAATCCTCCGAATCCTCCCTCAAACATAGATCCGAATTTTCTCTTTCTATCATACTCAGACTTCTTGTTAACATCGCTTAGTATTTTATAAGCTTCCGATATCTGTTTGAATTTTTCTTCTGCACCAGCATCACTATTTCTATCTGGATGATACTTTAAAGCAAGTTTACGATAAACTTTTTTTATTTCTTCTTGGTCAGCTTCTTCAGAAACCCCAAGAGTTTGGTAATGATTGCTCAAATCGATATTTTTAATTAAACTCCAGAAGGATATTTTTGTTCAAGTCTTTCCATAAAATGAACTACCTTCTTATTATCTATTAAATCCTCCAGTGTGAAATTTATTTCACCTAGTTCCTCGATAATATTTATCTCTGGATAGTTTTCTTCAATAGATTCTTTTATTGCGGAGATGTAGATTTCATTCTCCTGTACCCAATTTGATTTTGTAAGATCTAATTCCTCTTCCATTTTTCGATATATTTTAGAAGCGCAAGATCTTTCATCTTCACCTCTAATTCTATATCAAAAATTCGGTCATAAGTTTCTATTTTACTCCAAATCCAATCTGAATGAGCAACCTCTTTAGCACCCTGATCCTCGAATATTTTTCTAGAATCTGAAAAGTGAGTTAGCGGAGTTATTCCTTCTGGCCACGTAGAAATACAAAGATCTAATGCTTCTAATTCTGTCAGATTATCTGGATTGCATTTATGATGTAAGTAATCGTATGTTACTGGAATTCCTATTTTTAAATACAAAAAAGAATGCAGATCAGTAGGGGTAAACTGACTTTTTTTATCATCATTCTCTACTACCAATCTAGATTTAACTGAATCTGGTAATAAATTATAAGAATAAATAAATCTGTTGGCAGATTCTTCTTTAGACGGCTTAGTAGTATTTATATGAATATTAATTGGATACTTGTGACTTCTATCTAATCCCATTAGATCCATTATTTCTGAATGCTGTCTTAATTCTTTTATTGATTTTAAAACTACATTAGGATTTTCTGATGCTATAACACAATAAGGAGAAGGGTGAAAACTAAGTCTTTGATCAAAGCTCTTAGCAAGATCCCCTGCAGTTATAAGATTTTCTCTGATCTTTTCGAAATCTGGTAAATCACTTATCTCATATTCAGACATCCAAGGAAACATGTCGGAGCTCATACGATACATGTCTATCCCAGTTTCACCATTAAACCTAATAATACGTATTAGATCCTCTGTATTTTTAACTGCTAATTCAGAAACATAAGATATTCCCTTTTCAATAAAGGTTCTCTTAATCATTCCTCTGTTAGTTGTCACTCCTTCTTTTTCCAAAGAAAGACACAAACAACAATACCCCATTCTATTTTTGTAGATCATTCTACAAATATAAATTAAAAATTCTTAAGTGATTGGATGATTTTGAATCTTTCTCTAGCATTTAGATCATCTAGATTATCTTTACCCGTTGCTCTTTTTAAGATTTTCTTAAATTTATCAGGATCAGTAGTGGCTCCAGACTTCTGAGCAAATTCTCTTACGTCTCTTCTAGAAGGTACTAAATCAATAACCCATGCTTTAATTGGAATATTGTATTGAAGTGCTAAATTTATGATTCTGTTACCGGAAAAAAGATAGTAGCTATCTTCTGAAGATGTTCTAGTTTCTCCGAAGTTGATGAATTTAATAATTATAGGTAAAGGCAGATCTAAACTACCTTTCTTTTTAAGATCATCTGATATTTTGATTAATACATCTCCGTATGATCTACCGTATGCTCCTGTAACTATATTATCATATTCATAAACCATAAGGTTCTGAATGCTATTTACGTCTAACTTATTATCTGAAACTATAGGAAGATCTTCTATGTGGCCTTTTCTAAATGGCTCTATAATATATTTATAAAACTTAGTTGCTCTTGAACTAGTCTTTCCTATATCTTTATTACCAATAGTTATGTTGTGTTGATAAAATTCAAGTTTAGCTTTATCATCGTAATGATGAATCTCCTCAGCAAGATCAGGTTTTTCCCAATTAATCTTTAACTTACCTGAATAATTTTTTACAGGAGTCTTAGCTTGGCTATCAGAATTATCCGAAGCTTGCTCGACTATAAAGTTATTTAATCGTAAAATCATTAAAGTATATATCTAATTACCATTTGATAACCATTTTTTTCTTGCGTCAGCAGAATCACCAAAAGCCATTTCTAATTTATCCTTGCTATCTAAACTTTCCTCTATGTTAGTTAGCTCCTTATCCCCCATTACCCATTCCCAATCTTCTAAAGATAATGAACCCAATCCTTTTAGGTATCTGATGTTTCCTGTAGGTCTTGCTGCTTTAAATTCATCCAAATCCCAGAAATACTTTCTTTTCTTTCCGTCACCTACAGATACTAGAGGAATTTTTAAAGAGCTTAATCTTTTATGCTTTACTATAGTTGGGAACCATTTATAAAATAGATTGATAAGTAAAGAGGTAATGTGAGATCCATCCGGATCCGGATCTGTTGCAATTACTATTTTTTTATATCCAACTATATCTGTATTTCTAGATGTGGGATCTAAACCTAGTATGTGCATTAGCTCTAGAATTTCTTTATTCTCTGAAAGATCTCCTATGTTCTTACAATTTTTTATCTTTCCTTTTAAAGCGTAAACCCCGTCTTCTTTTGGATTCCTCTTTTGTAATATAGATCCCATTGCTGATAATCCTTCAACAATAAAAAGATTTTCTGCTACTGATTTTTGTGCGGGAAAATATTTATGTGAATGCTTTAGATTTACTTTCTTTTTTTCAGATCTAAGCTTTTTTACATATCCATCTGTTTTTCTTTCCTCTACCTTTTTAAGTACTCTTGAATAAAGGTCGGTCTTAAAAAATCCTTGTAATTTGGATCCAAACTTGCCCATTAAAAGACTTTCGATCTCTTCCCTGGTTGTTACGAATCTAGTTTTATTTTGATCCCCAAATTTGACATATTTAGGAGGTAGATTTAATACAATGAGGCAATCGTAAAAGTGATGTCCCAATGTGTCTTCAAGTTTAGTATTAACAAAATCATTAAATATCTTCTGGTGTATACCGGAACAAAGAGCTGAGTTCACAAAGCTTAATGATCCTGATCCCTCGTATTTTTCCCAAATAGTTATTTGTCCTATGTCTGTGTTTATCTTGAAACAATCTTCAGGTAAAAATTTAGGTTGAAGATCAACAATTTCTCCATCCCAACTAAATTTAATTTCTAGATTACTCAGTATTGGATCTCTTTTAATTAAATCATACTTTAGAATAAGGATAGAAGAAAGAACCTCCTTATCCCATTTAGAATATCCGAAGACTTCTGACAAAGGAGCGAAAGTAACTTTAGTTCCTGTTTTATCTTCACCTTTTTTCTTGGATATCTTTGCTTCCTTACCCTCGTAATTCTTCCATTCCTGAAAATAGTAGAATTTATCATTAATAGTTTCTATACTAAAATACTTGGAAAGAACGTTAACCAAACTTACACCCATTCCGTTGGTACCAACTAAAGATTCCTGGATGTCGTCATTTTCAAAATTAGATCCAGCTCTCAATTGTGATACTGCTGTTTCTATGTTTGTCTTTCCACTAACTTTGTTGATATCAGTACCTTTATAGAATCCGTTACCACTGTCGCTAATAGATACAGAATTACTTTTACTGTCAACATCAATAAGGATAGTTTTCATCTTTCCTTTCATGCGTTTAGCTTCGTCTAATGAATTAGAAAAGACTTCATCGAATAGTTTATACATTCCCACTGAAATCGTCCTAGACTCAACGAAAATCTTGTTCTCGCGTATTATAGGAACCTTTTCATCAGTTGGTTTAACACTACCAACATAAACTGTTGGTCTTAAAAGTATATGCTCTCTTTCTGATAAAACCTTAATCTCCTTATTCGCCGTCATTTTCCTCTAGTGATTTTTTTAAAATTGAAACGTACATTCCTTTATACCAGCCAAAAACTTCATATTCAAATTCTCTAGAAATTATGAAATCGTCCATATTTATAGCCAATTCATCCCAATAAGATTCATTAGGAAGTTTGATCTTTGCCTTTCTGGTCATAAAAATTTAAGATAGAAAACTGTGAAAAGTTTCTTAAAAGTGCCTGTATATTAGACCTTCGCTAATATTATTCTTCTTGCAAGTACCCCCTAGTAGTTCAACTACTGAATCTGCCTCGCCTATGTATTTGTCACATTCGTTAATTTCGCAAGGCTGACATTCGTGATATATTTTGTTTACTTTCCCGTCTTTTATAAAAAGTATATCTAGTGGTATTAAGCAATCCCTCATATGGAAAGTTCTGTCACCGGGATCATTAAAATTAAAAAGCATCCCCTCGTTTTCGTGGAGATGCTCTCTATGTGAAAGTCCTTTAGGAAAATCTTTACATTCTTCTAAAACAAATGTGTGTTCACCTATCTTAGCTAAATAAAAATCTTCCTCCTGGTTAAAATTCATTACTTAATAAAAACTTCTTCTACCATTTCTGGTGCAATTTCTATTATAATTCCTTTTCTCTTCATTGAATACGGAATAGCTAGAATTACATTTCTTTCCATGTCCACATCCTTAACGATGAATTCAGAATCAACAAAGATATTTGTACTAGGATCATCTGGCATTCTATCTCTGTTACCTAAAAAAGTATCTGTTTCGTCGTCATACATATCTTCTTCTTTAGAAGCATCGTATCCCATTTCAGAATAGATATCTTTAAGGTATTGAGGTGCATTTTTTCCTTGTGTAGGAATTTCAGCAACTAATGTAACCTCTGTAAGCTGTCCACTCATTAGCTGAGATAAGTAATCTTGTAACTCAGGTAAAAGCTTATTTCTTTTTACGGTTTTTTCTGGGTTTATCGCTGTTCCTCTAAAAATAGGAATGCCAACGTTATAAACAGACTGTTCATTAATGAAGTCGGAAAATCTTAAAATCTGCATTGATATAATTTTTATTTATATATCTCAAGATTCTTTCAATTCCTCATTTTTAATAGATTCGTCAATAACTTCAGGAATAGATTCTTCTATAGCTTCAGGTTGTTCTTCCTCGTTAGGTTCTAAAGCTTTACTATAGAAATCCATATTTTTCATAATTCTTTCCTGATCTGACTTATTAATGCCAGCAAACAAGCTAGAATTTATGATAATGTTGGTTGTTTTATAAGCTTCTTCTGCATTTCCATTGTAATATGCTAGTACAGAATACTCATCAGGCATTCTCCATTTCCAGATATCATCCTCTACGAAAAGAATATCCGAACAAGGTCCAGTTTTCATTCCAACTGACGATAAAGCAAAAGCTAAAGCATATCTTTTTCTTGTTCCTAGGAATTTAATAAGATGATAAAGAGATTCTAAACGATTAGGTCGGTATTCCCAAGCTTTTAAATAAGCATCGATAATCTCTTCATCAGATCTTTCTAAGATTTGTTTTTGCCTAGCTATCCAATATCTAGAAATGTAAACCTCTTCTGCCCATCCTCCTAGATCTACTCTTCTTTGATAAGCTTCAATAGATCTTTCATTCATTCCTGCATCTCTATAGCTTTGAGCCATATAGAAAACATATCTTCTTTCCAGATCAATAGGAAGTTCTTCCTTAGGTGTTGTTAGAATAGCTTTTTCGAAAATTAAAGCATCATTATAATACTTATCCTTTCCTTTAATATCCCTATTGTGTCCAGAAACAGAAGCGTGCATTTCAACGCCTTCTAAGAATTCTTCAGATACTTTAATGTCAGTTGGTCCTGAAATATATTCATGTAAAACACCTACATATTTCCATTTTTGATCACCTCTAACCAATTGAGTTCTGTAATAAGCCAATGAATTAAGTCGAATCCTAATCTTATAAGCATCCTCTGTCAAATTTAGAAAAGGATTTTCTCCCTCCTGTACAGATAGAAAGTCGTCAGCATCTATAACTAATCTATAATCTGCCTTGCCCTCAGAATATTCTAAACTCTCAGTTCTGTTGTATCCAAAATCTACCCAAGGTCTTTCATGTAGTTCACCTTGAATTTCATACTCATTCATTATCTCCTTAATAAGATCCTGAGTACCATCGGTAGATCCTGTATCAACAATAACCCAATAGTTAATGTAATCTTTAACGGAATCAATACATCTTCTGATTACTTTAGATTCATTTTTAACAATCATAACTAAACATATAGAAGGCTGTTTAGCATCTGTTTTTTCAATTACTAATTTTGGCATGTTATTTCAATTTAACATTTATAGATAAAAAATTGGATTAAATTTCACCCAGATTATCAAATATAATCTCAGTAACCTCATCAAGGTCTTTCTCCCCTGATATTTCTAAAAAGTTTTTTAGCTTCTTCATAGATTTAATCAGAGGTAGTGTCTGATCCTTATATTCTCCCATTCTAACTTTAAAAACTTCAGGATCATTATCATCAGCTCTTCCTGATGTTTTTCCTCGCTCTTTAATTCTTTCTTTTAAAGTCTCCTCTGGTACATCTAAAAAGAAAATGTTGATTGTCTCTAGATTATTATTAGACATTATTTTGTCCAATAAAGTTTTTTGCTTAAGGTTTCTTGGATATCCATCAAAAACAAATCCGGCAGATTTTTTATTTTTTTGTATGAATTTTTCAAGCTCCTTAGATACTAAATCATCAGGAAGAAGCTTACCAGTTTTCATTAATTCTTTAACCTCTTCATCATCAGATTTTCTAAGGATATCACCAGTAGAAACATGTTTCAGATGTGTTTTCTTACAAAGTATTTCTGCTTGTGTTCCTTTACCACATCCAGGAGGTCCTACAAAAATTACACAGGGTGTGCTCAAGGAGTCAAACTCTTTAAAATTTTTGATTTTCATTATTGGTTATTATTTATGAACCGCAAGCTTCGCAATCTTCAGGATTGTCTATACTACAAGTTAAGTCGCTATAGTTATCCGCCTCTGATTTAGGAAGTTCTTGATTTCTACTTAGATCTATACCTAGACCTTTTATAGCTGTTGTAGCAGCTTTAGTTCTTATATAATAACTTCCAGTCTTTAACCCCTTATCCCATCCATAAAAATGAGCTGAAGAAAGTTTAGCAAAGTTAGCATCTTGAACAAATAAATTCATACTTTGACTTTGACATATAAAAGGTGCTCTAGCTGCAGCATGATCTATAATAATCTTCTGACTCATCTCCCAAGCAGTTTTATAAATGATCTTAATCTCGTCAGGTATTTCAGCAATGTCTTGTACTGATCCGTTATTAATTATGATCTTATCTCTAAGATTATCGTCCCACATATTAAGTTTAACTAAGTCTTTAACAAGATGCTTATTAACTACTGGAAATTCACCAGATAATGTTTTTCTAATGTAAATGTTAGAAGTGAAAGGTTCAAAACATTCATTGTTTCCTAAGATCTGACTTGTAGAAGCAGTAGGCATAGGAGCAAGCAATAAAGAATTTCTAGCTCCGAAAGTCTTAACTCTTTCTCTTAATTCTTCCCATTCCCATCTTGTACTAGGTGATTCGTTCCATAAATCAAATTGGAATAATCCTTTAGATAATGGTGATCCCTTAAATGTTTGGTATGCACCTTCTTTTTCTGCAAGATCTACTGAAGCACACATAGCTCCGTAATAAATTGCTTCGAAAATGTCTCTATCTAAATTTTTTGCTTCTTCCGATTCAAAAGGTATTTTTAGAATAGCAAATGTATCAGCTAAACCTTGAACTCCAATACCAATTGGTCTGTGCTTCATATTAGAAGTCTTAGTTTCCTTAGTAGGATAATAGTTAACATCAATCACTCTATTAAGATTGATAGTTGCTGTGTAAGCTATATCCTTAAGAGCATTAAGATCATACTTAGGTTTCTTACCAGGGATAATAAATTTAGGTAATGCAATAGAAGCTAAATTACAAACTGCAGTTTCTTTTGAATCTGAATACTCCATAATCTCAGTACAAAGATTTGAGGATTTAATAGTTCCTAAATTCTTCTGATTAGATTTTGTATTAGCTGCATCCTTATAAAGCATATAAGGAGTTCCAGTTTCGATCTGTGCTTCAATTATTTTATACCAAAGCTCTTGAGCTTTAATTGTTTTTCTTCCTCTTCCTTCAGCTTCATATTTTGTATAAAGCTTAACAAAGTCCTCACCGTATACATCGTCTAATCCTGGAGCTTCATCAGGGGAGAATAAAGTCCATTCCCCGTCTTCTTTAACTCTTTCCATAAATAAATCCGGCGTCCATAAAGCTAAGAAAAGATCTCTAGCTCTCATCTCCTCCTTACCGTGATTTTTTCTAAGATTTAAGAAGTCTTCAACATCACAATGCCAAGGCTCTAAATAGACAGCAAAAGATCCTTTTCTTCTGCCTCCTCCTTGATCAACATATCTAGCAGTCTCATTAAATACTTTTAGCATCGGGATAATTCCATTAGAAGTACCGTTTGTTCCTCTAATATAAGCTCCTGTGCCTCTTACATTATGTATATGTAAACCAATACCTCCTGCATTTTTAGAGATCTGAGCCACATCAGATAGTGTTTTATAGATGCCTTGAATTGAATCATCATCCATAGAAACTAAGAAACAAGAAGAAAGCTGTGGTCTTCTAGTACCTGCATTAAATAAAGTAGGTGTAGCATGCGTAAAATATCCTTGACTCATTAAGTCGTATGTTTTATAAGCAGATGCTAAGTCCTCTTTATGAATACCAATAGCAACTCTCATTAACATTTGTTGTGGTCTTTCAGCAGGTAAACCATCAATCTTTAAAAGATATGATTTTTCTAAAGTCTTA
>Ga0209190_1000716_pt1 | contig 23864 bp, 19 predicted proteins | sample M_140205_XF_Meta_FD_187315 | JGI IMG/M metagenome (GOLD analysis project Ga0209190, IMG submission 187315) | Freshwater microbial communities from Lake Montjoie, Canada to study carbon cycling - M_140205_XF_MetaG (SPAdes) (version 2) | ecosystem: Environmental > Aquatic > Freshwater > Lake... | reverse complement strand
CCTAAACTGTTGACGACGTTTAATGTCATTTACTTTCTCCTTGATCTCGCTGCCTCTAGGGTCTGCAAGGAGGCTACGGTTTCCGAGTGCGCGGGGGCCGAACTCGGCTCTTCCTGATGCCACTCCGACAATTTTGTCACTAAGAAGCCGGTCCAACAACTGGTTAACAGGATAAACACCTGGAATGCTATGGCCAAGATAACTGTCGCGCCAGTTAACTCTACGCCCAAGAGCCAAAGCGGCAGCACCGAGACTGCTACCAGCGTCACCGGGACAAGGCATAATCCAGATATTTTCAAAGTAATCTCCTAACATACGGTTGGCTGTGCAATTTAAAGCCACCCCACCCATATATACCAGATTATGACTAAATTCAAAGTTTCTAGCACGAATCATTACTTGTTTTATAAGATCCTCTGCTACCATTTGCCCGGCTGCCGCAATGTTTTCGTTGCTGGCACCTACTAGAAAATCTGCACTCATTCCTGTGTGGAAGTTGTGTTGCAGTTCGATATCACGTTCATCAGCAATCACGTGTTCACGCATGTCGTGATACCATGTGTTGCGACCCCAGGCGGCCATGCCCATGGTAATATATTCTTCGTCTAATGGGTGTAGGCCAATGCGGCTAGTGACTGCACTATAGAACAGGCCAATGGAGTGCGGATAAACCTGTCTCCACAGTCTTTTATATTTTGCCACGCCTTTTCGATCATATTCTGCTCCCCAAATACTTATGGTATCCCATTCGCCTATTGCGTCTATTACCACTACTGTAGCATGTTCAAATGGTGACGTTTGAAACCCTGCCGCGGCATGACTTAGGTGATGATTAAAACTATACACACGGTCAGGTTCAATTTGTCCGCCTAACTGTCGATTTAATATTTGTTTTACTGTTAACTTGTTCCATTCAATACCCTGGCCTGCGTACCATTGTCGTGCTTGTTTTGCCCAAGGGCGTTCATAGTATGCAACTGTCTCAGGACCATACTCCAACACTTCATCCAATAGCCCTTGACAAAAGTCAGCGTCGTTTTTCTTTCGTGAGTAACGCTCTGCGTGGCCAGCAAACAGTATCTCCCCGTCAGGTGAGATCACTGTGGCAGCCGCATCGTGGAAGCCGGCTGAGATGCCTAGTATATTCATTTGTAGATAAATGGATCGCGTTTGCGCAGTTCACGCAATTTCTTGCGATAGCGTATTTCTAGCATGATTCTATTGTAAATTCTTTTTATCCACGTCATGATTGTTTCTCGGCCAGTTCAGGGTCATACAAAGGTACTGCACAAAAAGTCACAGTATCTTTTGTGACAGTAACACTTCGTTTGAATGCTATCACTGTTTCTAAGTTATAGTAGTTGTAATTATGATCAACGGGTTGGGTCCATTTCAAACCAGAGCCTATGCCAGTACCATCACGCACATCATAATTGGGTTCAACCATGCCTGCAAATTCATTCCAATCTGCTGGCCAATCCAACAAGTAAGGCAAGATCAGCAAGCGCCATCCAGGAGCCATTCGGGCTCGCCAGGGCCAGTGTAACAGTCTAATGCGATATTCATACAGGCTAGAATCATCGTCAGCCCAGGGTTGGGCACCTTGATTGGCCCAGCGGGTACCCGACAGCATGTCCGGATGCAGTCGGCCACGACTGAAGTAAGTGTCATAGCCCGTGAGTTCTTCGGGCAAGGGTATGGTGTAACCCAGTGTGGCAAGTCCACGGAATCCCAGACAGTTTCTAATGGTCTGTTGATCTGCTATGTCAATTTCTGCCTTGCGAGCCTTTTGATCTTTGAACCATTGCGGCATGTGATTACGCATGGGTGTGGGTGCAGGACAATTCAAATACTGTATGTCAGGGTCTAAACTGTATTCCCACGTTAGATAATCGTTAACTGTTATGTCTTGCATTTAGTGCTCGAACCTGTTGTTCAATGTAATCTGGGTCGCTCCAGCGATACTCATACACAGCCTCTGCACTCGACGTGCGTATTTGATACACATCCAGGTGTTGGGAGATCTGATGCCATATTTCACTGTGAGATGTGGTGCCAAATGACCGGTCCAGATCAACCTGCCCGATGCAAGGATGGCCGATTGTGAGACTCTTGTCATTTGGGTCAAATCCGTTCCGGGCAAGCCACTCTCGAAACTCTGCCAGTTGCTTGATTTGCCAATGGTATGCACCGGGATCACGGGACCATTCAATATCAAAGTCACCAGCCGCTTGAGTCTGTGAGCGTAGCCCAGTTGTAACCAATTCGGAAATTCGCGAGTCTCTGCCTTCATCTTGAAACACTTCCCAGTGGTGCTTGCCCACTGCTTTATTTACGCCCACATACACGCCACCTAGTTTTCTATTGATTGTTTCTATGCCAAACAATTCTAGATCTTCTTCCGCCAGTTCATAACGTGGTGCTTGTAACCAGCACATGAGTTGACTGGGTCTACGCCATTCAGGTGCTTGTACTGCTTTGCGCATAGAAAGCACAAGACTTTCCAGTTCGTGACACAGCAAGTTCAATTGACGTATGTGCCAGCGTGTGACTTCATCTGCTGAATCATAATGGCGACTCATTGCACCTGCTGTGCCTTGCAAGTCTTCAAAGTATCTGTGCAGTTGATTCATTCGATCATGATTGATATCCAGGTCTGCTTGTATTGTGTTGGCCGGACTAAAGAAGTCTTGTATACGATAATCCAACGTGCTGGCGTTGATAGCATTTATTGATCTATTGATTTGTGTACACAAGTATTCAGCATTGCGTTGAGTTTCTGTCCAGCCCAGCCAGCAGTAGTTCTTTTCTAGATGCAGTCCATTCTGAATAATGTCATTTAATGCTGCCAGCCATTTACGACTGAGGCTGTTGTCTGCCACATCTATATGCACAGTCAAGATTTGATTGTCTGCACCACGCAGATCCATTTCAATCGAATCAAGCAATTTTCATCCACCATTCTAGTACGTCTGAGCGTGAGCCCAGGATATCTGTCATTGTCACTGACTGTGTTCTTATTTGTTCCAGTTGTAACACACGGGCTTTGCCTCTACTCAGCCCTGCTTGATATTGATCCGGCCATTGTTCTTCAAAACATGGGCGGTTCTTTAATTGTAGCAGTACATCACGCATGGCACCTGCGGAGCGGCCTGCTAGTTCGTCAACCCAAGGATCCAATAACTCTCTAGGCAGGGCTAGTGGACTCAAGATAATATCTGGTGAGAAACTAAAGATAACTTTAGCCAACATCTCCACACCCAATTCTGCGGCCAAATCGTTCATTGCATCTACTTCGGTCATGCCCGGCAGTGTGAGCGTAAAGTCCAGGCGCATTTGGCGTGGATTTGTTGCTATGGACATGCCCTGACGGAAGTTGTCTAAAAATAATGGATAGGATAAACCTGTGCGTATGTATTCTCCTGTTGCTCCTGTTCCGTCAAGGCTGGCACAGATCTGCCAATCTCGTAACCCCAACAAAATATCTTTATAAAGATTCCAACCGCCATACTCAACACGGCTAAGATTAGTATTATATCTAGCATATACACGTGGTCCATCCCCCAGTTCTATTATTCGTCGCATGTACCGCCAATGTTGTTCGTACATTAACGGTTCTCCCCCAACCCAATAGATTTCTTCTACTCGGTGTTGTTCAACAGCCTCACTGAATTCGGCTTCAATTTGATTTTCTTGAAAGTCTTTGATTTGGGCACGTATATCAGTTTGCATCCAATTGTTTTTAGGATTTGCCCAGTCAACCATTTGGTTCTGTTTCTGTTCACTCTCCCACGCACTGGACAGCATGTCACCACAGGTTCTGCATTTAAAGTTACACAGGTTGCTGAACCGATAATCCCATGAAACAGGGCGCATAGTAGTCGATCCATCTGGGTCAGTGTTATCCCATACTTGATCAAGTCTTCCTCCAAACAAGTGCCCGAAATAATCGCGGTATACGGCGACATTGAGTAATCGGTCATTACAAACCTCACATTCTGGTAGTGTTTCTCCGGCCATCATTCTGCGGCGCACACTTCGCATATGATCACTATTCCAGTGTTGTTCTAGTGTGACAGGAATGTATCGTCCTGTGCCGGAACTGGTATCTATGTACTGCTCAAAGTTCTGCGCAGGCTCGCGTGACGCACAACACATTCTGCGTTCTGTTTGCGGGCTTAGATATGTATGCACCCAGGGCGCAAGACACATGGTATCAGGCTTGTGCATGAATCCATCCTGCATAATAAGTCGCTACTTCACGATGCACAGCATCATTCTTTATGTGATAATAAGGACGGTGTTCACGCGACTGTGCGTAATCCCATAAGTTACGACTGCTACGGCGCCAAGCCCATTTTTCAAAGTATTGTTCAGTACCGCCATAACTGGCATGTTCAAAGCCACCTTGATCCCATACAAATGGTCTATTGCTATCAGTTAATCGTTGCAACATGCTTTCTATTATACACTGATTTTCATAAATGGCCAAGTCCAAATCAAAGAATTCACGTGTGTGTGCATCAAGCACTGCCAGTTGCCTGGGATCAAATGGTGTTGTTGAGTCTAGACTGTGTATGCTATATGGCACAATCCGGCCATTTAGGCGTGTTTGACTTCTAGTGCTGGCAGTACATAACACAATGATCTGATCAGCGTGAGGAATGGCTTGATCTACCTGTTGACTTATGATTAAATTACTGGCGCATACTCTGCTGAGATTCACAACATGATGTGTGGGCAGAAGTGCTTGCAAGTAATCTACCCAGCATGCGCCGTAATCTGGATCAGGTACCGCAAAACTGTCTCCGCAGATGTATAACAATCGCTTCATGATTCCACAAACTCCATAATGGGATTGACCACTTGGTCACGGAACATGCCACGCACACGGGCCTGATCAAAAAACAGCGCATGATTGTGTGCCAAGATCTCCTGTGTTCTTGCGTCTTGAAATACTGTGCCTGTTTGTGTGAATTCTGCGTACAAATCTTCCAGTACTGCAATGATACGACCCAGTCGATCATCGGCAGTGTGCTGATTTCCATTGGCCATGCTGTCGTAGGATTCGTCAATGCGATGCGCAAATGTTTCAAACCCCAAACTACGTATGTATTCAAGTGTGCCCGGTGTGCCGTACACAATTAAAGGATGATGATAGGCCAGGGGTTTGAATATCTTTTCGCTTATGAACAAGTCTGTCTTGACAAAAGTTTCACTCACCAGACTAAAGCACGTTTGATTGTACCATTCTGGCACATATAATCTATCATTTGCAGTGCCATTATGAAACTCACTGGCAACAAATTCATCTCCAGGAAGGGTAATTCCGCGCCCTATATAACTGTATGTACTGGATTCTAGGTAACGGTCAACCGCTTGAAAAAGTTGATCACGATTGAATCGTTGAAGATTCATCAACAAAAGAAAAAACTTACTGGGAACAACAGGCGCACGTGGTACGCAATAGTTTAAATAGTGCCAATTTATGCTTTCTTGTATCCATATCCAATCACGAGCATGTAGCTCAAATTCCCCATTGACAGTTTTGCACGTGGCGTTGACGTTGCTGTCCATCAAGTAAGGTAAAATAATCCGATAATCGTGTTGTTTGATCTGTTGATAGCGTTGTACTTCTCCGAATCGATTGTCTGTAATCACTATGCTGGCAGGATCATATGTTTGATCTTGGTTGTAGATTTGCATGTCAAAATACTCCTGCCATAATGGCAAGAACCAGGGTTTGACCAAGTTTGAATCGGCTATCAGTATCTTAGGTTTTGACATAATTAATTAACTGGGCAAATTCAGGTGCCACTGCCATTAAATCTTGATTGCGCTTGCGATCTAAATCGGCTATTTTCATTCGGGTCATGAAGCCATCTGTTGAAGCGCCTCGATTCATAAAGTCTCGTATGCGATCAAACTCTGATCTATAAATGGTGTTGACTGAATCCAGGTATTGTGTAATGACTGTTTTGGCACTGTTGGGCAAACAACCAATTGAGAAATACCAAGCATCGTGCATCATATTCCAGTACACAAAGGAGAATGATTCTTTATTTTGCTCTAGCCAGGCTGCAATGTCACCTAGGTAGCGCACATTAAAGATATTTACAGTGGTACATACCTGCAGTTGGATATTGGGGTAGATCTCTTTTAAGTCTCTGAATCGATCCAAGTTATCACACACTTCTGACCAAACAGCATTAGAGCGTTGATATTCAAAACGCTCTCCCACGTCATCCAGGCTGAATGCTATTTCCACACATTTAAAATGCCGCCATATGTGTTCTGCTGCCTCAGGATACTGTGTGCCATTTGTGTTGTAGTGTATTTCCACATTGTGAGCAATGCCTCGATCCACCATGCCCTGCAACATATCGAAATGTTCTTCTATCATAAATGGCTCGCCGCCGGTGAATTCTATATAGCGTATGTGATCAACCACTGAATCAATTTGCTCCCAGAATTGAGGATTGTCCCGGGGCCAGGCACCAGCCCGTAGCATAGTGTAAGCGTGTGACTTTTTCTGTTCGTCGCGTGGTAAGATAGCAATTTCTTCTGCGGCAAACTGACTGCTGGACCATGATCCGCATATACGGCATTTGAGATTGCAAATGTTGCCCAGTTTAAGATCCAGGAACATGAGTGGTTTGGCATCTGCGGTCCATTCACTGCTTATGCCCATGTGCTTGAGTCTATCCAAAGTGTGCATGCGTTTGCTTGTGCGTCCTGCACGTTCTTCTGACCAGCACTTGCGACAAGTTTGTGGCTGTTCACTGTCTAGGAATTGTTGGCGCAGCCGCCGCATGTGATCTGAGTTTTGTATGTCTTGAAAATTGGCAGTGTTTAATTCAAACTTGCGGCCTGCATCGTCTAGTATTTCGTCATCGGCCAAACAGCACGGACGCACAGTACCAATTGGACTGGCTTCTAGACTGATCCAGGGCAGGACGCAAAATTTAGGGTGTGGTAAATTCATAATTTCAAGTTGTAGCGAGCAAACTCATTGACTAGCCAGGGAAATACCCGAGGCCAGTGTGTTTTTCTACGTTGATCCATGGTATTTAAAAAATCAAACAATTGTTGTATTTGTTCCGGCTTGGGTCCACGGTGGGCACTTTGTTGTGCAATGCCTTCAAGATAGCGTTTGCTTGCAATTTCTTCTGGTGTGCGCTCAGACTTTAATTCCAATGCACGAGCAAAGTCAGCCTGAAATATATCCCCAAACAAATCAATAAACATATAAGTAGGATGATTAACACTATTTTGATAATGGTACACTGGTCTTGTGAGATTCCAATGTTTTATTTTTTCCAAAAGATCCGGCAAGGTCTTTACAGTCAATGGAGTCACAGTTGAATTAATGATCAAATTGATCCAGGGCTCACTTAGTAGATATTCAAAATTGGTTTCCCATTCTTTTAGGTTTAAAGGGAATCGCACGTATTCTTGCGGCTCACCCCAGCAGTCCAGACTGGCAGTAATTTCAAACTCTCTAACATGTCCGGTATCGATTAAATTTTTAACACGTTGAATTATGCGTTGCAAATAAGGCAAGCGGGCATTCAGATTGGTAAACATTTGCAGTTTGAGTTCAGGTGCAGGGTATTGCTCGAACAATTCAATGCATTGTTCCAGTTCCTTTTGATAGAGTGGTTCCCCGCCCAAGATGTTGAATACTGTGAGTTCATGTGCATTTTGTTTCAACCACTCAAACAATTTTTGTTTGTTGCGTTCAATGTTGGTGCTTTTTGCAAATGCCGGCTGTCCATGCTGAACGTTTTCTGCGTCCCATAAACTGCTAAACCAGGGCCCACAATACAAGCACTTTAGATTACAAGTGTTATCAAAGTAAACTTCTAGTATTCTAGGAGTAACACGTACCGCAGTGGGGTCTTGATTCAACTCTGAGGGTGCGTGTATGCCGGGGAAATCCAGGTTTGTTATTCTGTCACTGACTCCGCCCGCGGCTTCAATGTCTTGGCAATAGGTGCATCCTGATTCAGGCCATTCGCCCTTGAGCATTCTTGTGCGATCGGCCAGCTTTGAGGGGGTGTTGTGAAAGTTAAACTGTTCAGTATCAAAAGAGTGATGGTTGGTCCTGTGGCAACTGGCTGTTTTTTCTGTGGTCAAATAAACAGTACTCCAGGTCCATTTGAGTTGGCATGCTGTGCTACTAACTATAGGGAATCGTCGATTGGGCAATTTGCTTTTGTTCAGAAAACTGCCCGGAACATAGCCAAATTGCTCCTGGCATTCAGTCTGAATTGATTTGGGCAATAGTTTAAAATCTTGTTCACGGTCGCAATTGGGCCAGGCGGGGTCACGTATTTGATTGTAAAACTCTGCCCAGGTAGTCATTTGAGTGCCGCTAATTCTGGCAGAAAGTCAGACCATTTTTCATTTCTAATCAAATCCAATTTGTGTGTCTTTTGCCAAAATGTATTAATTAACTGTGTGTTATCTGTTGCGTTCATAAAGGTAATGGCGCTCCGGAACCCTTGTGTGGCACGGCCCAGCGGATCGCGATCACTCATCCAATCCAGATGCCGGAGATATTTGGCTTCTAGTCGTTGTTTGTATTCAGGGGATGCAATGTCTATTCTATAGTGGGCAGGATCTTGCAAAATGTTTACATTTAGATCCTGAGGCTGAATTAGCCCAGCGGCACACCATTCTTTGTGAAAGTCTGGTAAATGCCAAGCATTCATTATGCTGAGTGTGGGTGAGATATAAAAGTCTACTTCAGGGCAAACTCGAAGCATTTCGTGCCGATTTTTAACCACGTCATACCATACAGTGCCTTTGCGTATGTATTCAGCGGCCGGCCCCATTCCATCCAAACTGGCGCCTACTGCTATGCTCTTAAACTGTTTCCAATATTCAAATACTGAACGGCCTTTTAAATCTGTATGTGTGAAGTTGGTGTTATAGATCAGTCGCACATCTGTACGTCCACGCTTTAACAATTCTTCCAGGATATTGTAGTGTTCTTCCATTAACAGGGGTTCGCCGCCGGCAAAGTAGATTTGTTCTACATAGTCCAAATGCGGCATCAATTGCGACCACATGTCCGTTTCTGTGCGTCCTGCGTAGTTTAACACAGTATTGCGATCTTTCCAGCCAGGCCCTGCTAGTTTAGCCTGGTCCTGATACCATTGACTTGAAAAGATATGTCCACATGAGCGACATTTTAAGTTGCATAAGTTTGAGAAACGAATATCCCAGTATGTCATTTTGAATGCTAAGTGTTCACCGTCGGGCAGAGTTTTTTGTATTTTATCGATGTGATGTCCGTGGTGTTTGTTAGCACTCTGTCTGTCACTTCTAAATCCTGAATCTTCCCGTTCGTAACAACGAGTACAATAGGAGTCGGACTGTTCATTTAACATGCTAGAGCGCAATTGTTTCATGCGATCACCATTCCATATTTCTTCTAGTGTATTTTGTCTAGCATTACCCAATGGCACTGCCTGCATGCCGTCGTGCTCGGCTGCACAACAGGGCCATACTTCTCCAGTGGGATAAGCGTGTAAGTGTATCCAAGGCAACATGCAAAATGTCTTGCTTTGCTTGAGCAGGAATTCTTCCTGTTGAGAAAGATCAACTGGTCGAAGTAGATCTTTGGAATTATATATGTATTGAGTCATACCATTCTTTAAGTTCAGGGAACGTTTTAGCAAAGTCTTTGCCACGACGTTGATCATACTGAGTATAAAACTGTCGGAAATCATTCAATAACTTGGTCATTTCAAATGCTTCAGAGTGCGGGGTCTTTACTATATCCAGGTAATCAATTAGTCGCTGTAAATGATTCATTTCAAATTCGTGCATGTAATTGGCACCCATGTGACGTGACATAAAATCAGCCAGTTGATCTCTGTACTTTGTTCTTAAATCATTGGGCAATACCAATGGGCTTTGGAAACTGGGGAAGCGTAAGATATTTAATGTAAAAGATATAGCATCACGCCCGTACTCTAGTTTCCAGTTAGCAATACATTCCAACAACTGATCCAGTGTGCTCAAGCATAACGCATTGATTGTACACATAACGTGTATACCACGGAACTGGTCTGAGTCTAACAGTCTTTCGACATTATTAGCCCAGTCGTCCCAGACGAGCCCGTCACGAATATACTCTGCTTGAGCGGAGACGGCTTCATTTGACGTGTACAAGTCGATTGACATCCTTGTTGTTGAGTCAAGTAATCGGTCAATGTCAACTTCGGTGCCCAGGTTACTGTTGATAGCCAAGCGTGTGCTACTCTTACCTTGATTCGTTTTAAACCAATCAATAAGGCGCCAGGTATGGTGGGACATGAGGGGCTCTCCTCCGGTAATTCTAAGTTCCTGGAGGGTATGATGTAGATCTGTTTCCCACCATGCAAAAAATGCATCAATGTAGGGATTAGATTCCGTGATCTTAAACAACTGAGCACTATCATGGGTGTGGGTAAAGTGATTGCGCCCGTCACTAACAAGATCTTGATAGGGTCCGTTACGTCGAATATCATTAGCCCAAGTTGTGCTAAAAGCAGGGTTGCAGTAAGAGCAAGCAAATTGACAAGTACGATCAAAAGCAATTTCCAGGGTACGGAGATTGACGTCGGTATCGGGTGCAGTATTAAATGCTTCATCTAGTGCCTCTATGGGATATATCCGGGATTTGTACACACGGTCAGATATAGCATCCGACCCCATGTCTTCAATCTTCCAGCAGTATTCGCAACCGGGTGGACGTTCGCCTGCCAGCATCATGCGGCGATCCTCTTTCTTTTGTGCTGTGTTATGTATTGCTTTAGGATTTGTTTCAAACTCAGCGCCAATGGTGTGTGCCGGAGGATGATGGCAACTGGTAGTCTGCCCTGACCCTAACCAAATGGTTGCGTTATACCATTTGGCCGCACAGAAACTGGCTGAGAGTCGGTCTAATACAGTTTGTTTAAAATCTAAATCGTTCATGGGTGCTTTGCTAAAAAGTCAAGAAAACGAGCAGGCAATTCCAATTGCCACTGTTGACTCATTGTGCGTAAATGTTGTTGATTGTATTTACAGACGCTTTCACATGCCGCTAGTAATTGTAACATATCTTGGCTGCAAAGGTCATCCACTACGGCAGCAATGCGGGCAATTCGGTCTGCCCCATTATCAATTGTGTCAAATGATTCATCTATTACTGGTGAAAACGTTTGAAATCCCAAATCATGCATGTCTCTATAAAATCCTGCATTGGCCACAGCAATCCAAGGATGCCCTTGTGTTAAAGGTTTGGCTATCTTTTCTGTTCTAAAACTGTGCGGGTAGTCAAATACTGTTTCTGTTACCACACTAAAATAAGTGTCAATATAGGGTTCCGGTCGAATGTATATTTCACCCCACAAGTTGTTGAACAATTGATTTTTTACAAATCCTGATTCAGAGGTGTTCATGTGAGGCTGAAACTGTTCTACTTCATATTCAGACGGCAACAAATGAACAGGCCCTGCGTGTGCGTCTAGGTTTGTCCACAATGCCCGGGACAATAGCCCACGCTGTTCAAACTCATTTATGAGTGCTCGCCGATGTGGCCTTGAACGTCCATTTAAGAAAAGAAACCGGTAGGGTTTTTGTTTCTTTTCGAATATTTCATTTATTCTGTCAGCGGCCTGACAATTTTCTTCATATCTAAATGGCTGTGTTAAAAAATGTTCGTACAACATGTGCGGATACTCATCGGGCACAGCACCTCCTGTCACAACAGGTAGCAGTCCAGATAATACCAAGTCCTCTACACCATACAAGCGCAAGTGTTGTACAAATGTTTCCGAACCTTCTGCAGGGTTTGAAAAGACGACCCTGGCTGTGCGCTCAGTTACTATGCGTCGTATTTGTTCTGCGTTGTCCCGTAATTGCACTCGCCCTACCACATAAGTAGCGCCTGGTTCGATTGTTAACTTTTCAAAGCCATAGAACTCTTCGGTAGTCCAGGGTACCAGCATGTTGGCAATTTCGCAATAGTGATCAACATATAACTTCATCGTCGTGCCTGTGATTCACATTGACTCCACCAGGCACGCATTTCTGGAAAAGTCTTCAAAAACTCAGTGTCGCGTCTACGATTGTGTTCACTAAAGAAACGATAAAAGTCTGCTTGTGCTGTGCTGTGATCTTGGGCTTGGGCACTACGCATCCAGGCGATATCTCTGTCTAGTCTTGCTACTTCATAGTCTTTGAATCCATTAAATGGATTTGCTTCAGTAGTTAAATTTTCGCTCATCCAATCGCGAACACTTTCTAGTTTTTGCGCATAAGATTCGGGTAAGATCTGTAAACTTTGCCAAGCAGGTTGTCGCAACACAGGAGTATCAAACCACACACGTTGATATGTTGTTGAATGTTTTTTACGCAGTTCTAGTATGCCCATCAACAGTTGCTTGAGACTGCTGACAGAAAGATTGTTCATTGTGACAATAAATGTTAGACTATTGTAACTGGGTACTTCAGCCAAATATTGGTTCACACGTGACCACACTAGATCAAATGTCATGCCGTGGCGCATGTATTCTGCTTGTGATCCCCAGCCATCCAGGCTTACATATTGCATAAAGTGTTCTATGCGTCCGTCGCAAATGGCCCGGACATAAGTGAGATAACGATCAAACAAACTTTGTTCTACTGAGAAATTGCTTGTGACATTAAGGTGCAGTCTGGGATTGGGCATGGCCAACACATAGTCAAACACTCTATAGGTGTTGCGATCCATCAAGGGCTCGCCACCGGTCATGCGGAAGTGTTCTAGTCGGGGATACAGCGTGGGCCACCAGGCCCAAAATGCTTCTACATAAGGGTTGGATTCGCGAGACGGAATAGGGCGATTGCGTCCGGTAAAATGGCTAGGATCGTTATGAATATCGCTAGTAGGGTAGCCGCCCCATCGATCCACTTCGGCTTGCCAGGTTGAACTAAATTGAGGGCTACAATAACTGCAACTGAGATTGCAAGCGTGATTAAAATTGACTTCGACATAACTAGGGACAACATCTTCTTCTCCTGTGGAATTCTTTATGACATCAAAATCTACAGCGGCCCAGGGCTCACCTGATCTATAGTGTCGGTCACTGAGTTTGCCCTGATCTTCCATGTTCCAGCAGTAGGAGCATTCTGCAGGACGTTCCTGTTTCAGCATTATCTTGCGTTGTGCTTTTTTGTGTTGGGTATTGTGCAAGGCTGAGGGATCATGTTGTATGGCCTTGGCGTCAATTTCATGTAGCGGAGGATGATAGCAAGAGTTGTTGAGCCCTGTGGGCAAATGTAAACTCACTTGTTTCCATTTGGCCAGGCACAGGGCAGGACCCAGTTGTTCCTTCATCTGCTCTGCTGAGCCCATGAAATTACTTTTGTTGGTCATTACCAACCTTCTTGTTGACGGATTACATCTATTTCTCTGACCATAATCCCACGGTTTTGAAAGTTTGACCGGTAGTGATGTTTGAAGAATCGGCTTTGCTCATATTCTAACATGGCCAAGGGCAAGTCTAGTGTGGTACCCAGTTCTTCTGCCACACGATTGGCCAGCAAACGTGGATCTGAGTCTTTCACAGTGTCCCACAGTTCACGCAGGCGTTCAAAATCCTGCACCATCACATAGTCTACATTGGTCAGCATGGTCATGTAGGTGCCCATTCTTGATCCAGCAATGCACCACATGCCATTCTCTGCATCGGCACCCACGTTGTGCCATATGGTTAGATTGTCAAGATTGCGTTGATGTACACGTTGTTTAAAATCTTGAATAGTAGGTTTGGTGCCGTTGTTCAAGCACATCTTTACACCTTCGCGGAATCCGGCACGCCACGCATGGAATGGGCTTTGATTGGGGTATGTGGTTGAGTAGCAGTCGTGCATAGCCCAGTATAAAGGATCAAAGCAAAACTCTACCACAGTTTCATCACGCCCGTCTGTATTTTCATGGGTACGCATGTTCAGCACATACTCTTTGGTCCAGGAAGAAAGGCCGCCGTTGCCATACATGAGTCCATTCACATGATTGCGAGCTCGCCATCGGAACACAGCTTTTTCATAATCAGCAGTAGGAAAATTAAGCGTTTGGTTAAAAAATGATGAATCTGGGATATTGTCTCCATCAATGAGTATGAATCGTTCAGTATCAGACGCCACAGCGGCGGCTTTATGTGCCGCATCGCTTCCTAGTACACCATCAACCCGTCGGGCCCAAGGCACCATATTCTTAATACGGATCCAATATTGTTCTTTTTCCGGTTCATCATATGATAGATAAATGCAGTCTAAATCTGCAATGTCAATTTGATTCATAAGTTTTCATACTCCATCTTTGGTGTGGTTCTGTTTCAGCGACTACTATGGCCACATTGTCAGGATGGCAAGGTGTCCCGGTATCAGCAGGTGCAAGTCTATACACAGCAGATTTTAATTCTATTAGATGTCCGTTTTGCACCCGAACATTCATTGGCGCCCGAGCATAGGTCTCAGCATCAACGTCAATGTATGTACCTGGCAAATCTTCCATGCTATAGGTTATTGGCTCTCCTGCTTCGTTGTGATACAAGCGCCAAAATATGGACCGAGGCTCGGGCATGGCATGCAGTATAGCCCAGAATTCTTCAGCGTTCATGGTGCCAATTCTTTACATTGTAATGAAATGCACCTCGTTGCACCATTGTGTTTACTCGCAGTTCATAGTCTCGATATTCACAGATCATTTCATCCACCCAAGGATCTCGTTTGGCAGCAATGATGTGACGTTTCATGTGTACAATTGTGGGGTAACTGGCAAATGGCATGGTACAAGTTTCTGGACCAACAATAGTGGCCGCAATGGCATACACCACATCTGTTGATGGGTTCTCTTCAGGAAACTTCAGCATGGCACGATAGTGAGGCCAGTTTTCAAATATGTTGCGCACAACAGCAAAGAACTCTTGTGCCGTGGTGCTCAAGCGCCAGTAGGTAATAGCGTTATAAACATCTGGCAGGTGGTTGGCATCAAACACTTGACGATAATGTCTGGATCGGGCTGGTTGATCTTTCCAGTCTCTACAGCCTGTGCTTACCACAACATCACGATGACGCAACAGGTTCCACCAGTGATCAATGGGACTGGTGATCAACATGTCTGATTCCAATTTGATTGTTTCACGGAATGGTGTGGCATCAAACACCTGCCAGTCGTTGGCATAGGGATTGTCTGTGTTGATGGCAAACGGAAATTCACGCACATGATCAAACAAGTGATCGGGCTCTAGGTTCTCATTGGTCAACAAACAGATTCTAGCATCCGGGTGCCAATACTTGATGGTCTTGGCCAGAGTCTCACTGCAATTCACGTAGTCTGTGTTTTGAGTATTGGTCGCTACTATTAGATAGCCTTGTTCTTCAATGGGTTTCAATTATTTTCTCCAAATGCTGTTTGCCCATAGCATGAAAGTCTTGATTTTTTATCATGGTCCAGCGTGGGCGTCGGTCTTGGTCCTGGTAATCTATTTTATAACAATCTTTGCTGATTCTGGTCACAGTATGCTCAGGGGTGACGCTGGCCAGGGCCCAGGGTATTGATTTATACTCTAGTGTTTGTCCATTCACAATACCAAGTGCAATACTCAGTGCGTAATCATTGCGATAGGTCGAACTGGAGATCTTGTACAAATTTTTGTAGTGACGCCAGTTGTTCCGTATCATTTTCATACAATCAAATATCAATTCAGCATGGTCACCGCGTCTAAACATCATCACTGTGGCCCATGACATGGGCATGTGATATTCACCGTATTCATTGAGGCCCGCAAAGTTGTCTTGCCCTGTGATATCATATGCATGAGCATGTGCCAAAAACTCTTGACGGCTGTTTAATACTGCCTTTAACTGATCACTGGCCACAACATAATCAGCATCTAGTACTAGGGTTTGATCCCATGGAGATAGAGCGTAGGCATCAGTTCTACCTGCGTTGTGCCATGTAACAGTTGCCTGATAATCCGCAAACCAACGTGTTCCTCCTGCACTTGCCGTTGCCGGAATAACTTGATCGAATCCTGCGAGTCGCGAATCTTTTGGATTAATGTCTGTGACGATGGCAGTGGGAATGTTGAGCCACCTACGAATGTTTCTAGCACTCCACTCAGCCATAGCAACGTAGTCGGTTTGTTCATTGTTAAAAGCAAATATTAAGGCGCCCGTAGTCATCGGTTCTTGTTAAGGTTTTCATGTTCCACACGCCAGGCGTTCATTTGTTCTTGCCAGCGTTCGTGTGATTTTGCAAACAACTCAGGTACATTCACACGCACAGGAGTTTCATACAGGTCTAGTAGCACAACATCTTTGTCTTGAGCACAGGCCAACAACACACATTGTAGTTCAGGACCGGCACGCCACATGCCTCCTGCATGAGCAAACAGCATTCGGGCTTCGTACTTTTCTTTTAGGGTGCGTCTAGCGGCCGCATGATCAAATCTAGCCCGTGCGTGGGCCACAAGTTTTTCAGTTTCCATAGATTTATTATACAAGAAAAAGAGGTAGAAGTCTACCTCTTGAGCAGGAGTTTAACCGATTAGGCAGTAACAACACCAATAGAGGGTGTGCCCCACGAATTGGTCAATGTCGAACTTGGTGGAAGGTATGTGACCAAGGTTGTGGGTGCCGAGCCTACAATAGTGGTTGAGGGGCTGGCGGTTCCTGTACCGCCTGAAATGTCAGCAGTGGTACCTGCACCCGATGATCCATCACTGACCCAGGTTGTGACCAAGGTCAACACTGTGGTACTTGTGGCTGTGGCTGTGGTACGGATGTACTCGCCTGAATATGGAGCGGTGGCATTGTTTAATTGGAATATAGTAGCAGGTGTGCCGGTAAGTTGGTACCATCCTGTTGTGGTAGCGAGAGTGGTTTGCGTTCCACCTGTGCCGCTGAGACGTGTGGTTCCTGTGTAACTTTGACCTGCAATGGTCTGGGCCGCTGAATTCACACGACCAGTGAGGTTGATTGTGCCGCACTGTCCAGCAAAAGTGTTCCAATCTGGATCTGAGTCGGTTCCTGTGGAACTCTTGCCGTACTTGATGCGCACAATGCCACCTGCGTTCCAGAAATATCTTGCTTGGTCGGCTGAAGGAAAAGTCACAGTGTGTGTAAACGTAATGGTCCAGGCGGCCTGCCCTGAACCAGTAGCGTTGTTTTTGCTTGTGGTGCCGTCAAATGTACCATATTCGGTACCCGAGGCAGCGGCGTTGCCACGGTTGGTAGTGACACTGGTCAAGTCAGCATTGAGTGCTGCCAAAATACCAATTGTTTGACCTGCAGTGGGTGCCGATCTTGATGTGAGTGTGGTATTGGTTTGAGTTCCTGATGTGGCCAGGTTGTTGACCAGGCTGGCCCATTGTGTGGCTGTGACTGTACTGGCGGCTGAGGGATTTGCCACTGCTGTTTGTCCCCAACCTTTGTCGGTGGCGCCGACTCCCCAAATATCATTTAAGTTGGCTCCAGCAGTGCCGCCATTGGCAGTGGGTCCAACAAATCCATTAAAATCTGCCGCTTGTATTAGTCCTGCACTTGAGTATGTCATTTCTGTTTCCTATTAGTTCTTGATGGTCACAATTGCTTCAATTGTACTTGATTCTGGGGTGATCTTGTCAACCAGACTTCGTCCAATTACATTGAATGATGTGGCTTCTCCTGGCTGGGCCGCTCTGGCAATGCCTGCTCCTGCTGAAACCAATCTGTCACCTTTGTGTACAATGCCAACCACTTTAACTGGGACACGTCCGGTCATTGCAACTGGAGGATGTGTGTCATTTTCGCCGGCACCACCATTCATCAAGTATGCCGCTCTAGTACTTATCACGCCAAGCACGTTTTCACTTAATTCTGTGAGCGATCTGGTAATTTCTGCTGTGCCGCCCAATTCAACCACTGTGCCTGCTTCTAGCACTTCATCTGCGGCAAAGCGTTCTGCAACGTCAGCGTAAAGTGCTGTGGTTGCCTGAGCAAATACTCTGTTAAAATAGGTGCTTGCTGAACCAATATTGCCAACACCGTTTGCGTTGTTGTTAACAATATTACCAGCACTCACGTTACCACTCACGTTGGCAGTTGTTCCTGTGTAAGTAACAGCATACATGTTATTGAAATATCCTGATGGACTACCAATGTTGCCCACAGCATTTGTGCCGCCTTTGGCAATACTTTGCACGTTGGCCACGTTGGCAAATAAAGTGGTTGTGTCAATCACAACCACGTTTGAAGTTCCACCGATGTTGATTGTTGCGCTTCCGCCAGAACCGGTAAACTGTATGTTTGATGTTCCGTTTTCAACTTTGGTAGCACTGGCTGCGGCGCTGATTCCAGACAGTGTTGAACCATTACCATAGATATAATTACCAGTGATGTTGCCAGTGGCACTAATAACGCCAGTTACATATTCACCTGTGGTAGCAAATACTGCTACGTTTGAAGTACCGTTAACGCTTACAGTTATGTTGGCGCCTGTAGAGGCAATGTTTACGTTTGAAGTACCGTTATTGATGTTGGCAACCGATGTAATAATACCCGACAGGAAATAACCGTTACCATTAATGTAGTTGCCAGTGATGTTACCGGTTGCTGAAATCAAGCCACCTGTTAAAATATTACCACCAGTGATGTTACCGGTGGTATTAACATTACTACCAGCAGGGCTGATCACATTACCAATAAAGTTTGCACCAGTAACATTACCAGTTGCTGATACTTGACCAACAGTTAAAATATTGCCACCGGTGATGTTGCCAGTTACATTTCCGTATCCACTGATGTTGGCGCCACTAGTGGTAAAGATGGCTCTAGTAGTGCCGCCTGTGGTCACGACCAAGTTGCCAGAACTCACAAGATTACCGGCCATGTTGGTGCCAGTAGCATTGCTAAATGTTACACCTTTGTAGACTGTAGGGAATAAGGTTGAAACAGGTGCGGCAGCACTGAAGTCAGCATCGCTACTGAAAATAGCAACTCTTACGCTGTTAGAATAAAGCGTAGTGACGTAGTGTGGTGTAGCCGAAGTGTCATTGATTGTTTCAGGAATAGCACCTGTTGTGCCTTGACTACTAGAGTAGGCTGGGCCAACCACAATAAAACTGCTGCCAGTATAAACTTTTACCTGCTGGTTTGTAGTGTCGTACCATAACTCGCCGGTAACTGGATTGGTTGGGGCCGATGAACTTGATGTAGAGAGGGCCAAAGGTTTCCATTGCGCGGTGCCCGGATACGCAGATCCATAACTATAGACTTTTAATAAGTTATTGGTACTATCCCACCAAAGTTGACCATTTAATGGAGAGGTCGGTGACGTGCTGTTGGAAAAATTTTCCAGCATTTGGATAAAGTTTTCGTCTAAGAATTCACCGTACCCAGCATAATTTTTACCCACCAAGGTCACGCTACTGCTTTGATTGTACGTGCCATCTGTTATGGTAGCAAAAACATTGCCATTAGTAAGATTAATTGTATATGCCATTTGGGTTACCTGTTCCTATATTTATACAGCATTGATGTTACTTAGGGTCTGTATTCTAAGCGTATAATCGATTTGAATTTGACGGTTCAAACTCTTTTGCACCGGGTGAAAGATCACATGTGTAATCAAGCGCAAATTATCAGCAGACCCATTCCACGTTTTGAGTCCTAATTCATCAAATACGTATTCACCATTGTAATTGGTTGAGTTATCAAATGCCTGCTGTTCTGCTGGCTCACCGTAGTCCAACAAACAAGTCACTAGAATATCAGTATAAGCATTTCCGGCTGTGTGTAATACCGTCATTCGGTTGTTTTCTGGGTCTGTGTCTGCGGCTGAATTGTCATCAACTACCTTTTGGTAAGTTTGATTGTAAAGTGATGCACTTTGTCCTGTGGTATTTGGGGGCAAATACGTAATAACTCCAGTGGGGTCTACTGAACTGCCACCGTTGCCAAATGCCATCTGATAGATATAACCCAAGTTACGATCGCTCAGACTCTGTGCCATGGCCACAGAAATGTTCTCATAGTGAATGGCATTGTGATCGTTGTAGAATATTTCGCCGCTTGCGGGGTCATGAATTTTGACATGCCCAGTGATTTTTGCCAGTCCCGGGGTTATCATGCTCGTCCCTCCACGTAAGTTTTTTGAGTCGTTGGGTCAAACACTCTGAAATACCCTTGTACATTAACGGTGCCAGTTTCGTTGGGTTTGCTGGGCATTTGCTCTTTTTTGGGCTCAACTGTTTGATTTTGCTGTGTATTTGACATGGTCTTTTATTTACCTTGATTATAACCCGCGCAAGAACCTTGCGGCTTGGGTATTGGTATCTTGCAGTGCAATGCCGTTGCTGGCTGTGTTTACTCCTGGTGCGTACCAAGTGACTCCTTGACGTACCAAAATTGTAACTTCTGAGCCTGCGGCGGGTGCTATATCAAACTCCACCGCAAGTGGATCAAAGTCTGTTACAAACCAACGATAAGTGCTATCGGCAGTGGTATCGCTAATTGCGTACTGTCGTATTCCGCCAACATAGACTTCAATTGCATCAACTTCAACTGTGGAGTCTGCAAAATCAGCAAATGCAATACTAGGTGCATAGAATATTGTGGTGCTGGCATCGCCCATACTAGAATCGCTTACAGTGTAATCCTGGAACTGTGTGGGTAACAAATTACCGCGGCCCATATCGTATACACTGGTCCCAGTGTTATGAGTTGCCGCTGCCGTGCCTGCTGTGCCACGTATGAGTCCCGAAATGGTGTTTGCTATAGTATCACGCTCACGATACATAATACGTTCGCCATCAATTGTGACTATACCAAAGATTCCAGCAGCCAGGTTTGGATCACTCAAGGCCCATGCATCTGCAACATAAGCAATCTTTGCAGTACTTGACAAATCTTGTGCTAGTGTGGTAGTCGTAGCTTCGGTTATTCTATAGGTGGCTTGCACACCGCGCATGTCTTGAAATATGCGGAATGCCATTGCTTCGGGTACAATGCTGTTGGTAAATGCTTCAACAACCAAAACATCGCTAACTCCAATTACTCCGCTGGCCAGTATCAAGTAATCACCACTTACAGTATAATCCTGGCCCTCAAATAGTCTAGAACCGTTTAATGTAACCCAAAGTCTGCTGGCGCTGTTTATGTTTCTTTCTAGATAGAAATTGTTTGTATATATTGTGTTTCCTGCAGAATAGTCAAAAGATCCTGGAGCATTGTTTGTAGTGTCAGGAGAATAGTTGGTTTCGTCGTACCCTTCTGCAACAGTTACACTTTCTGTAATTGGACCTTTAAACACCAAAGTCAATGGCCACAATTGAGAGGTATCATTCCAGGTAGTTACAGCGATTACTTGTCCCAAGGTTATTGTGGCTGAAATTTGCAATTGATTAGCAACAATTACGTAATCGGCAGCAGTACTTACAGCAATTAAAATTCTTGCACCACTAGGAGGCGGCGTTGTAAATATCACCTGGCGGCCAGGAGTGTTACTGCCGGTCCAGGCCGTCACACTGTAGTTACCCGTAGTGGGACCAACACTTTGTGTTTGTAAAATATTATCGACCCACACCATGATGTCTGAAGGTGCATTGATAGTGGATTGACTGTATCCTCCGCGTTGTGGTAGCCCAAAACTCACACTAGAATCATCACCAATCCATTCAATACCTTCTGATGGTTGTAATCTCAATCCGTCGCGTGTGACCACAACATTGGCCGGATTGGTGCCTTGTACACTATTGGTCAAATAGATAATTCGATTAGACACAAGATCGCTATCGGCCACTTGATATTGCACCTGTGGTGTGCTCCACGAGTATAAAGTGCTTGCTTGTCCTGTTCCTGACCCAATTCCGGTGGCTGTAAAACTAACTCCCAGCGTGTTTGACACAGCACCAATAGCAGTCCAATTGGTTGTACCAATGTTAGTAATGGTATAGGACTTGCCAATTACAAAGTAACCAGCATCAATTGTACATGTACCAAATACTACCATGGCAATGCCATCTGTAGAACCATAGTCAGTTCCAAAATCTACTAGACTTTGTGAAGTTGGTACAAATTCAAACCAATATAATACATTGGTTATGTTTGTGCCAATTGGCACATCTTGTAATGCTCTGTAGTAATTGCCGCTGTTGTTGACAACATCTAGTTTGTTATAACTGTTTAATATACTCCAATCAGTACTAGCAACATAAGGACTCCAGGTAACGCTATCAACATTGGCACCATTTACAAATACTGCAATGCTGGTAATTTCTGTTGATCCTACTGGGATTACTACCGTTTCTCCAAGGTCGCTACCAATATAGTTGGCACGATACAATTGACTGCCACCACCTAATTCAAACACATTGATTTGGAATTGATCACCAATATTAACTGCTGGCGCCTGTGTTATCAATGTAACTGTTTGATTGATCCAATCAACAGTATAATTTGTACCAGGTGCAAGATCGCTACCGGTGGTAATATTGCTGACCAACACCTGTATTGGGTGATCGGTTATTCCGGCCCAACTATATGCTGTTTCTATCACAGGATTATATGTATAACGAACACTGCTCCATTGGAATCCGTGTCCGTCCCTGTTCCAATCTGCACCAGGGCGTGTGTACACACGGAAATCAAGGGTGTCAAATTCTGCACCGTTTACTAATTCTTCAGGAGCATGACCTTCATAAAGTCCTATAAACTCACCACCATCTACGTTAATATCTGTAGGCAAGTCTCCCAGTGTTGTGTCTGTAAACTCACTGGAATAATTGGTGTCTATAGTTAATGGATCGCGCAGGAAGTAATCACCATACACTTGTACTCCTGGGTAATCGACTCCGTCAATCAACAACGGCAACTCAAGGCCAGGTTGGTTAACTCCTGGTACATAGTATCCCATGGTACGATCAACACCAGTTAATGTCCTAGCCGGTACTACGGTCCAGTCTTCAAGATTAAAATTAGGTCCAACAACTTCAGTTGAGTCAGAGGGTGTGGCCTGCCAGACACGATTTTCATAACGTACCAACGTGCCCGAAATGTAAGTACTATTTGGATTCCAGGTCAAAATATTACTGAAATACTGAAAACGGTCGTACTTGATCACTGTGCGGAAACTGCGCACAAGATCATTAGTCATTCTAGCATACGCACGGGCCGCGACGCCGTTGCCGCCATCAAAGGTAATTGTGGGAGTTTGGCTGTATCCCGATCCAGGGTTAGTAACATTTACGGCTACTACTCGACCCAAACTACTAATTACTGCCGTGGCTTCTGCTGGTTGTAATGCATCGCCTGTGATTATGACCACTGGTGGTTCAGTATATGCTGAGCCACCGTCAATGATTTCTACACTGCTTAACACCAACAAATAATTGCTGTACCATTGATTGTATGGCCATGAGGACCATACTGAACTAGTCGCCGGCAAATCACTTTGTGTATTGGTTCCAGAATTGAACGCAGTACCATGATCATATGGCAACAAGATTGGACTTGTAAATTTAGGTATTTCTAAAGAGGTATTATAATATGCTGGCAAATCAAAGTCAGTTAGATCTCCAAAGAATTCATCGAATCCGTCGTACCTCAGATTGAATTCTCGCACACTAACATGGTATGGTTTAACCTCTTGAATATAGTCGCTAACAAATTCTTGATTGTCACGAACATAATTTTGATAAGGAATCAACTGACGAATTTTATGGTCTACGTCGATTAAACTGGTCTTGACCAACCACTCAGGTGCAGAAAATTCACTCAATACAAAATTAAATATCAATACCAAGGCTTTGTTACGTTGAATTGCTAAATCATCTATTAACAATTCTTCATTGATGGCTTGA
>Ga0209190_1000713_pt1:10000-24006 | contig 24006 bp, 19 predicted proteins | sample M_140205_XF_Meta_FD_187315 | JGI IMG/M metagenome (GOLD analysis project Ga0209190, IMG submission 187315) | Freshwater microbial communities from Lake Montjoie, Canada to study carbon cycling - M_140205_XF_MetaG (SPAdes) (version 2) | ecosystem: Environmental > Aquatic > Freshwater... | reverse complement strand
AGTTACTCTTAAAGAAATAATCGACCATCTGCAAAATGTTTATACAAAACACATAGCATTGGAGTATGATTATATTAATGACCCTATTAAAACTCAATGGCTTGAAAAAGCAATTGAAAAAGATATGGTCAAACCAATTGCCCTTGATAAGCGAAGAAGGATCTTGCAGAAAATCAATGATGCTGTAATGTTTGAAAAATTTCTGCACACCAAATATGTTGGCCAAAAAAGATTTAGCCTCGAGGGTGGAGAAACTACCATTCCTGCTTTAGATGCAATTATTAATACTGCGTCAGAAAAAGGTGTTAAAGAAGTTGCTATTGGAATGGCTCATCGCGGAAGATTAAACATACTAGCTAATATTTTAGGGAAAACATATGAAGAAATATTTCGTGAATTTGAAGGAACCTTCCCTTCTGATTCAACCATGGGTTCAGGAGATGTGAAATATCATCTTGGATTCAGCAGCGAGGTGGAAACTACTGCAGGGAAAAAGATTCACTTGAAGCTTTGCCCCAACCCTTCCCATCTGGAAGCCGTAAATCCTGTTGTTGAAGGTTTCGTTCGCAGCAAAGCCGACGTATTATATAATAGCAACTTTGAACAAATACTTCCAATACTTATTCATGGCGATGCTTCTTTGGCAGGTCAAGGAATTATTTATGAAGTATTACAAATGAGTAAACTTGAAGGATATTTCACAGGGGGTACCATACATTTCGTAATCAATAACCAAATAGGATTTACAACCGACTTTGACGAAGCAAGAAGTGCTAATTATTGCACATCAATTGCCTCTATGGTAGAAGCTCCCGTTTTCCATGTGAATGGCGACGATCCTGAAGCGGTGGTGAAAGTTGCAGAAATCGCCACACTTTATCGCCAGGAATTTAATAGCGATATTTTTATTGACATGGTTTGCTACCGAAGACAGGGTCACAACGAAGGGGATGAACCAAAATTTACACAACCCGAACTTTATGCACTTATAGATAAGCATCCTAATCCAAGGGAAATGTATACTCAATATCTTATTGAGAATGGAGATACAAATGCAAAGGAGCTAGCTAAACAAATGGAGCAACTATTCGTTTCTGACTTGCAGAAAAGATTAGATGAAGTAAAACAAAAAAGCTTGCCCTATACTTATCAGAAATCAGAGTTATGGTGGCAAAATCTAAGAAGAGCTGAATTGACTGACTTTCAAAAATCGCCTGATACAGCAATTACTGAAAAAGAATTTACCCGACTTTTTGATAATTTAATGAAATGGCCTAATGACTTCAAACCACTTGGGAAGGTTGAAAAATTAATCAAGGATAAAGTCAATTTATTTAGTACAGAGCAGAAGATTGATTGGGCAACAGGGGAACTGCTTGCCTATGCCAGTATTCTTTCAGAAGGAAAAGAAGTAAGAATGAGTGGCGAAGATGTAAAACGTGGAACCTTCAGTCATCGTCATGCAGTTATTTATGATGAAACAAATAACAAGGAATATAACAGAGTTAGCGGCGCAAAAAAAGGGCAAGGAGAATTTAAAATTTACAACTCATTACTTAGCGAATATGCAGTATTAGGATTTGAATATGGTTATGCTATGGCCAACCCTGAGTCGCTTGTAATTTGGGAGGCCCAGTTTGGCGATTTTTTTAATGGAGCACAAATCATAGTTGACCAGTTTATACTTACTGCAGAAACAAAATGGCAACTTATGAATGGATTAGTTATGTTGTTGCCGCATGGGTATGAGGGGCAAGGTCCTGAACATAGTAGTGCCCGAATAGAGCGCTTTCTGCAGATGTGTGCAGAATTGAATGTAGTGATTACAAATGTTACTACTTCAGCCAATTTTTTTCATGCACTTCGCAGGCAGTTGGCATGGCCTTTTCGCAAACCTCTCATACAATTTTCTCCAAAAGCAAATTTGCGACATCCAGGAAGCTATAGTAATATCAAAGAATTCACTTCAGGAGGTTTCAATGAAATTTATGACGATATCACTGTAAAAGATTCAACTGAAATTAAGAAAGTGCTTATGTGCAGCGGTAAGATTTACTTTGATCTTAACGAAAAGAGAATAAAAGATAACAGGAAAGATGTTGCCATTATTCGTTTGGAACAATTGTACCCACTACCACAACTACAACTAGATGCTTTATATAAAAAATACAGCAAAGCTATTTGGTATTGGGTTCAGGAAGAGCCTATGAATATGGGCGCTGCTTCCTATATGAGAAGTACACTTAAAAATATTAATTTTTATAGTATAAGTCGTTCAGCCAGCGCTGCTACTGCTAGCGGATTTTCAAAAATACATGCAGCTGAACAAGCTAAAATAGTTGAGGCGGCCTTTCAATTATAATTTGATTTAATAAAGCAGAAATAAATAACCGATTTTTTATGTTTCAATCTCTAAGCGAACGTTTGGAAAGCGCCTTTAAGAATATTAAAGGTCAGGCAAGGATAACTGATCTTAATATTGCCAATACATTAAAGGATATACGCCGTGCATTAGTAGATGCAGATGTGAATTATAAAATTGCAAAAGAATTTACCGATAAAGTAAAAGAAAAAGCAATAGGCGAAAAGGTACTCACTGCTGTAAGTCCAGGACAACTTATGGTTAAGATTGTTCAGGATGAACTTACTGAGTTAATGGGTGGAAGCGAAAGTGAATTTAATATCAATGGAAATCCTACCATCATATTAGTAGCAGGACTTCAAGGAAGTGGTAAAACAACCTTCTGCGGAAAACTTGCTAATTATCTTAAAACAAAAAAAGGGAAATCTCCTTTACTTGTAGCCGCTGACATTTATCGGCCTGCTGCCATTGATCAGCTTGAAGTACTTGGAGGTCAAGTAAATGTTGATGTATATAGTGAAAGAGAAAATAAAAATCCTGTAGATATTGTATTGCATGCTATTAAGGAAGCTCGTTTGAAAAATAAAAATGTTGTGATTGTGGATACGGCAGGACGTCTTGCTGTTGATGAGGTAATGATGACAGAGGTGGCAAATATCAAAATAGCCATTCAACCACAGGAAACACTTTTTGTAGTTGATAGTATGACGGGACAAGATGCAGTAAATACAGCCAAAGCCTTTAATGAAAGGATTGATTTTACTGGAGTAGTATTAACTAAATTAGACGGAGACACAAGAGGGGGCGCTGCTCTTTCCATTAAATACACAGTTAATAAGCCGATAAAATTCAGCAGTAACGGTGAAAAAATGGATACGCTAGACGTCTTCTATCCTGAAAGGATGGCTCAGCGTATTCTTGGAATGGGCGATATTGTTAGTTTGGTTGAAAAGGCACAGGAACAATTTGATGAAGCAGCTGCTGCTCGTTTGGAAAAGAAATTCAGAAAGAACCAGTTTGATTTTGAGGATTTTAAGATACAGTTACAGCAAATAAAAAAAATGGGCAATCTGAAAGATCTGATGGGGATGATTCCCGGAATTGGCAAACAAATTAAGGACCTGGATATAAACGATAACTCCTTTCAGGGAATTGAATCTTTAATTAACTCTATGACAGTTGAGGAAAGAAAGAATCCCGACATCATTAATCCTTCAAGAAAACAGCGAATTGCCAAAGGTAGTGGCCTTGATATTCAGGAACTTAACCAGTTTTTGAAGCAATTTGAACAAATGAAGAATATGATGAAAATGGCTAACAAAATGCCCATGGGTCGCATGCCAGGTATAGGAATGGGAAAAAAATGAAATTGAATTTGGACAATTAACGTCTGATAGCTACCTTCGTGGCCCCTTTTTAAAGGGTTAACCCTATTTTTCACAACCAAAAAAATTTCTATTTTTATGGCTGTTAAGATGAGATTGCAAAGGCACGGTTCAAAAAAGAGGCCTTTTTACTTCATTGTTATTGCTGACGCGCGCAGTCCACGCGATGGTAAATTCATTCAGAAACTAGGTACGTACAATCCGCTAACTGTTCCAGCTACCGTTCAGGTAGATCGTCAGAAAGCATTAGATTGGCTGCAGAAAGGGGCTCAGCCCACTGACACTGTACGTCGTATACTATCTTTCAAAGGTGTATTGTACCTGAAACACCTCCTAAGGGGTGTTAGTCTTGGATTGTTTGACGAAGCTACAGCAATGGAGAAGTTTACCAAATGGAGTACTGAGCATGAAGTTCACGTAGCTAAACGTCAAGGTGCCCATAGAAAGGTTAGAACCGATCGCCAAAATGCACCTATTGTTAAAAAAGTTTCGAAACCAGAAGAAGGACCTGCTCCTGAAGCAGATGCCCCAACCTCCGAAGAAGCAAAGACAGAAGAATAAGTAATTATTTTTTGGTGTACCGCATTTAAGTCCCGCTTTAAGCGGGACTTTTTTTTCATGCGCATTTCAATCATTACATTGCATCTTAGATGAGCAAATATTATAAAATAGGCAAACTAGTTGCCACCCATGGCTTTAGTGGAGAAATGATTCTTAAACATGGTTTGGGCAAAAAAACAAGTCTGAAAGGACTGATAAAAATCTTTCTTGAGGACAATAAAGATTCCTTTATCCCTTACTTTTTAGAAAAGACTTCAATAAAAAATGAGACAGAAACACTTTTAAAGATTGAAGGATTTGAAACCAAAGAATCTTGTCGTAAATTATTACAGCAGGAGATATGGCTTACAGAAGATGATTTTAAAAAATTTGCAGCGGGCTCCGCTCCTATTTCATTTCTTGGCTATTTCATTTCAGAAAATAATATCACTATAGGAGAAGTAATTGAAGTAATTGAACAACCCCATCAAATACTTTGCAAAGTTATCTACAAGAATAAAGAGGCATTAATCCCCATTCACCGGGACTCCTTAGTTGAAATAGATAAAAAGAAAAAGATCATTCATGTAGATTTACCAGAGGGATTGCTTGATATTTATACAGAATAATATTTATTACAGCCTTAAGAGAATAATCAAATAGGATTTAATAATCCTTGGGTGTTACCCTTTCTTTTTCAGCTGTTTCAAAAGTGCGGAGAATTCTTTAGGCACTGGAGCTTCCATTTCTCTTCTTTGTCCATGATCATCAAAAATAAGTTTGCTTGCATGCAGCGCCAAGCGGCTAATCATTGGCTTTTCCTCATCTTTTTTACTTGATTTATATCCTTTTTTATGAGCAGAGAGGAATACTGGCAAGCCGTCTCCATACAGAGGATCACAAGCCAAGGGATGGCCTATATTTTTAGCATGAACTCTAATTTGGTGGGTGCGCCCTGTATGTAATCTGAATAAAACCATGGAATAAGCATGATGCCCCTCAAAAACTCGAAAGGATGTATGCGAAGGTTTACCATTCCTATGCACGACCATGGTGCCTTTAATTGTTGGATGTTCAGCAATAGGGGCTTCAATATCTCCGGTTTCCTCAATAGGCCTTCCTGAAACAATTCCGGTATAATATTTTTCTACTTTATGATGTTCAAATAATTGAGACATATACCTATGAAAATCTGCATTTTTTGCAAAAAGAATAATACCGCTAGTATCCCTATCGAGGCGATGCACGGGAAATATCTTACCGTATTTAGTTTCTAATTTCTCCTTCAAAGAAACTTCAGACTTTGCCCTGTTGGGAATAGATAGCATGCCCGAAGGTTTATTTAGGGCAACAAAGTCATCATTTTCGAAAATGACAGTATAATTATTTTTTGCGGGAGGCATTGAGATATTTTAGTATCCTGATTTCCTTTTCACTTAGAAATCGCCATTTACCACGTTCCACATTCTTTTTGGTAAGTCCTGCATACATTACCCTATCAAGGCCTCTTACATCATAACCGAGATTTTCAAATATGCGGCGTACAATACGATTTCGTCCACTATGCAATTCTATTCCAACAATAGTCTTATTTTTTGAATCGGGATGCCCAATTGCATCAACTATTATGGGACCATCTTCAAGAATCAATCCTGCAGCAATTTTTTCAAAATCATTTTTAACAAGGGGCTTGTCGAGCCTTACCTCATATATCTTTTTGATTTCATAGCTTGGATGAGACAGCTTTTGAGTAAGATCGCCATCATTAGTAAGCAACAAAACTCCTGATGTATTTCGATCGAGCCTACCTATTGGATAAACACGTTCATTAGTAGCTGGCTTGATCAATTGAAGTACAGTCTTTCTTCCTTGAGGATCATCTGTAGTAGTAAGATAATCTTTAGGCTTATTGAGAAGAATATAAACAAGATTTTTTGTTACAAAGAGTTTCTTATTATTATAAATTACTTCGTCATTAGGCAGCACTTTGTAGCCAGGCTGAGTAATCACTACTTTATTCACCTTCACTTTCCCCTCGCTAATTAACTGGGCAGCCTCTCTTCTAGAACTGATGCCACAATGAGCAAGATATTTATTAAGTGGCATGGCCGCTTCAGCAGAATCAGTCTTTGAATTTGGAGTTTTACTTTCGGCACTTTTTTTTACAACCTTCTCAGCTGTTTGTAGGGGCCTTCTTTTCTCAGCTTTTTTCTTTTCAAAGTATTCTGCCCGCTCCTTTTTAATTTTTTTCTTTTCCTGCCTTAGGGATTCCTTTACAACACTACCCTTTTTTACTTTGATAAATTTCTGAAACGGTACCTGACTCATTTTAATGATTTAGTAAAGCCTAAAATTAAGCTTATTCCCTTAATGAAAGAAGGCGCATCGCTGCGCCCTACTAATTTAATTTTTCAATATAAAAGGCTTCATACCCTTAATTGACAGGCATTCTCATTTTATGTCCTTTCATTCCTGGTTGATTTTCTCTAGATTCTTTCATACTCTCCTGAAATTTTTTCATTTGCTCAGCATTAAGCACCTCCTTCATTTTACCCTTATTTTCTTCATGAAGTGCATTAATCTGCTCTTTTTTCTGAGTTTGAGAAAAAGATTCATTCTCTCTTATCGCTTTTACTTTAGCAAACATCTGATCATGCTGAATTTTCAATTTAGAATACTGATCGTCGGAGAGCGAAAGATCTATTTTTAATTGCTGCAAATGACTATCCATCATCTTTTTATTATCTGCCATTTTTTCTTCACGGATAGCCTTAGTTTTATTCTTTTGCTCAGCTGTCAGCACACCTTCCATTTTACCCTTATACTCTTTACTCAATGATTCCTTACGAGCCTTATAATCGTGAAGGGTAATATTATCATTTTTTTCAAGCTCTTGGATCTTCAATTTCTTTTCCTCACGGATGGTTTTCATCTGGGCTTTCTGAGCATCGGAAAGATCAATTTGCGCCATCATGCGCTGATGTCCTCCCGAGGACTTTTTCATCATTGGACATTTACTACCGGATGGAGCTTGTGAATATCCTAAAAAAGTAAGCGCTAAAATTCCAACTAAAAGAAACATTATCTTTTTCATACTAGATAAATTTTGAAATATTAATATTGACTACAATAAATAAAAGGCAAGGACATGGACCTCTTTTTATTAAAGAAGTTTAAAAGGTACATATCAAGCAGACAAATTCTCTTTAATGGCAAGCTGTCCACAGGCTGCATCTATATCCTTTCCTCTACTGTAGCGCACCCTTACATTCACCTTATGTTTAGCTAGATGGTCTACAAAGGCTGCAGTTGTTTCCTCATTTGACTTGGAATAAAGCAAGCCGGAAACCTGGTTGTATTCAATAACATTAATAAGGTGTGTTGGAATCTGCCGATAAATGGTAACAAGATCGGCTGCATCTTTTAGGCTGTCATTTTCTCCTTTCAAGAGTACATACTCCAGGGTAATATCATTTTTTGTTTGGGCATAGAAATAATTCAGTGCTTCAATCAAAAATTCAATACTATTGGTTTCATTGATTGCCATGATCTCATTTCGTTTCAAATCGTTGGCTGCATGAAGGGAAAGTGCAAGATTAAAACGAACCTTATCGTCTCCAAGTTGTTTGATCATCTTTATAACCCCTGCGGTAGAAACGGTGATTCTTTTAGGACTCATGCCCATACTGTCGGGAGAAGTGATTCTTTCAATGGATTTAAGCACATTCTTATAATTAAGAAGTGGCTCCCCCATTCCCATGTAAACAATATTTGTAAGTTTTTTCTGAAAATGAAATTCGCACATTTCATTCAGAATAGCTACCTGATCATAAATTTCATCGAATTCAAGATTGCGAATGCGCCCCATGGTACCTGTGGCACAGAAACTACAGGAAAGACTGCACCCAATTTGGGAGGAAACACAGGCAGTCATTCTTTTTTCAGTAGGAATAATTACCCCCTCAAGTAGCTGGTCGTCATAGGTACGAAATCGTACTTTTATTGTACCATCCTCACTTTTCTGAATAGTATCAGTACGTAAAGACAGCAAGCTGAATTCTTTTTTCAGTTTTTCTCTTAATTCAAGGGAAAGGTTGGACATATCCTCGAAGGAACGGGCATTTTTCTTCCATAACCATTCGTAGGTCTGTATTGCTCGAAACTTTTTATCTCCAATAGATTCAAAATACTCCTTTAGTTCGGGGAGGGTCAATTCACGTATATTTTTCATAAAAGGCATCATGCAAATATACAGCAGATAAGCCGTGTAAAAGAGAATAGCTAATTGATTAAATTGCATTAAAATAAAGGTCCTTTGTGGCCAACATACAATATGAAATCAGTATTTGTAATAGATGTAGTAAGAACTCCAATTGGAAAATATGGCGGCGCCCTTTCCTCTGTAAGGCCTGATGATATGCTTGCTCATGTAATTAAGGGACTAATAAGCCGCAATAAGAAAATTGACATCAGCACAATTGAAGATGTAATTGCAGGTGCCGCTAACCAAAGTGGAGAAGACAACCGGAATGTGGCCAGAATGGCTGCATTATTAGCTGGACTTCCCGTATCAGTTGCGGGCAGTACAGTAAACCGTTTATGTGCCAGCGGGTTACAGTCAATAATGGATGCAAGCAGAGCACTTGCTTGCGGAGACGGTGAACTGATGATAGCCTGTGGAGTAGAAAGTATGAGCCGCGCTCCTTTTGTAATGCCAAAAAGCAATGCTGCCTTTGAAAGAAATCCTCAGATTTATGACACAACAATGGGTTGGCGTTTTGTGAATGAACAGCTTACCCTTGCTTACTTCCCCTATACTATGGGGGAAACAGCAGAAAATGTAGCAAAAAGATGGAATATAAGTCGCCATGCACAAGATGAATTTGCTTTAGCAAGTCAGGAAAAATATGCAAAGGCCTTAGCCGAGAAAAAATGGAATGATGAGATTATTCCTATTGAGATAAAAGCAGGGAAAGAAAGGATTATGTTTGAACGTGATGAACATCCTCGTTCTACATCGATTGAACAACTCACTGCCCTGAAGCCTGCTTTTATGAAAGATGGCACAGTAACTGCGGGAAATAGTAGCGGTATTAATGACGGAGCAGGAGCCATGTTGCTAGCCAGCGAAGATGCAGTTAAAAAATATGGGCTTTCTCCTATGGCAAGAATTGCAGGCATGGCAGTAGCAGGAGTAGACCCTGCAATTATGGGTATTGGGCCTGTTCCTGCATCTGAAAAAGCTTTGAAGAGAGCAGGTATCAGGACAAGCGATCTGGATTTAATTGAATTAAATGAAGCTTTTGCCTCTCAGAGTATTGCTTGCATTCATGACCTTAGCCTTGATATGGAAAAAGTAAATGTAAATGGAGGCGCTATTGCTCTAGGTCATCCTTTAGGTTGTAGTGGGGTAAGAATTGCTGCCACTTTACTTCATGAAATGAGGAGAACTCATAGCAAATATGGTCTTGCTTCTATGTGCGTTGGAGTAGGGCAAGGATCAGCGATTGTTTTTGAAGCAGTATAATATCTAAAATAAAAAACATTATTTACTGAAATATCCTGGAAGATCATTCCAATCGAGAGTGTCCTGTTTTCCTTGAGCAAGATTTTTTACTACTGCCTGTTTTAATTCAAGCTCTCTACTGCCAATAATAACAACAAAAGGAATGTTCTTTTTTTCTGCGTATTTAAACTGTTTATCCATTTTAGCAGATTCATGAAATATTTCGCAAGAGATATTTTGAGCCCGTAAAACTTTCATGCATGCCATTGCGGCGACTTCTTCTTTTTCTCCCAAATTAAAAAATAGAGCGGATGCCCCTTGCTGAAGATCATTTGGGAAAAGATTAAGCTCTTCCATTACATCATAGATTCTATCGATCCCAAAACTGATACCTACTCCTGGAATATTAGGAACACCAAAAAGGCCGGTTAGATCATCATACCTACCTCCACCACCTAAACTTCCCATATTAATGCCCGGAGGAGGTTTTATTTCGAAAATAGCACCTGTATAATAATCCAATCCGCGGGCCAGTGTAGGATCAACAGCTAGTTGATGAACAGCAGACCGATTAATAATATAAGTAAGATCTTTTATCCCCTCAATAGCTACTTCATCGGAGCCAAGAAGTTTTTCAAGGGCATCAAGTATTTCGTTATTGTTTCCCTTTATAGATAAATATTGTTGAATAACATCTAATTGTTCATTTGCTAATCCTCCAGTTTTTAGTTCATTAATAACATTATCCAATCCAATTTTATCTAATTTATCAATTGCAATAGCAATTATTGATAGCTTACTATCGCCTCCGCATCTTCTTGCCAGTGCTGAAAGTAATTTTCTGCTATTGATATGAATAGCAACTGAGGGCAAGCTTAATTGGGTGAAAGCTTCATTATAAATATTTACAAGTTCAAGTTCATTAATAAGAGATTTGCTTCCCACTACATCGGCATCGCATTGGGTAAATTCTCTATACCGACTTTTTTGCGGGCGATCAGCTCTCCATACGGGCTGAATCTGGTAGCGTTTATACGGAAACGCAAGTAGGTTATGATTCATAGCCACATAGCGAGCAAAAGGAATAGTAAGGTCATACTTAAGCGCACGCTCGGTAAGATCTTTTGACATTTTGCCATCCATTACTTGATCAAATGCAAGCCTTGACTTATCTGCATTCTTTGGATCATTGAGGCCATTATTGAGAATTTTAAATATCAACCGATCTCCTTCCTCGCCATATTTGCCCATAAGTGTATCCAGATTTTCCATGGCAGGAGTTTCCAGCGGCTGAAAGCCGTAGCATTCGAATATTTTTTTAAGTATGTTGAGGATAAAATTTCTTTTTCTAAGAACTTCAGAAGAGAAATCCCTTGTTCCCTGAGGTATTGTCGGCTTTGCCATGATTAAAGCTGCTCTGTTTTTAGTATTAACTTTTGACTCTCAATATAAGATGAAATAATGGCATCAGCTGCCTTTTCAATTAAATTATATACCTCATGAAATCCTTGTTCTGGGCCATACCAAGGATCTGGGACATCCTTTCTTTTTCCTGGATATAATTTTTCGAGGAAAAGTTCCAACGTATTTGGATTAATCTTTTCCCTAACCATTTGAAAAATCTCCTGTTTCACTTCTTTATCCATAGCAAAAATAAGATCGTAATTTTCAATATCGGAAGATTTAAATTGACGAGCTTTTTGATAGCTGATATCCAATCCGTTGATATTAGCTACTTTTTGACTTAAATGATGGGGAGGCTCACCAATGTGATAATAATTGGTTCCAGCGCTTTCGACATGCCAATTAAGGCCAGCCTCTGAAGCTTTTTTTTGTAATAAAACTTCTGCAAGGGGGCTTCTACAAATATTGCCAAGGCAAACAACGAGAATTTTCATGCACATTTAATGTAAAGAAGCAAATATAATTTTAATAACGGAAAAGATATTTTTCCGGTAATAGTTTTAATGTTAAAGACTTTGCAGAATAATATTCGCCATCCAGATGAGCAGGAATTAGATTTTCACTTTGAATGGTTATTTGTTGAGCCTGATGATAATGAACAAAGGGAAGGCCAATATGTTTACCTTTTTCAATAACAGGAAGATAAAAAATACGTTTTATTGGAGAGAGTGCTTTTACAATATTAATCTCAAAAAAACCATCATTAATTGAAGCTTTAGGGCCCACCATAAAGCCGCCTCCAGAAGTCTTACCATTCATTACACTTACCATGAGGCATTTTTCATGAAGATCTATACTGCCATCTTTAATTTTTAATTTTTGTTCCATATAGAAAAATATTCTCTTGAGGATGGCAATATAAAAATCAATTTTACCTACCCGTTTATTTTTCCCCATTATTTTTTCAACGACGGCACCTTCAAATCCAATTCCTGCGCAGTTAATAAAGTATTTTTCATTGCATATTCCTGCATCTACCTTTTTAGCTTCGCCTGAAATACCAATACTTATCATTTGAACAACAGTTTTATTGCCATATAACAAGCTTTGGAAATCATTTCCGGAACCTCCCTTAAAAATCATAAGAGGAATATCGATATCAGGATATTTATTAATAAAATAATTTAGGGTTCCATCACCTCCAACAATCCAAGCATCAGAAAATCCGGAGAAGCTGCTGGGCCAATCATTATTAAAAAGAAAATGATTTATGCTGATAGAAAAAAGATGATCCGTTATTTTTTTTGCAAGTATTACACCTCTTCCTGAGCCAGCTGATGGGTTTAGTATTATTGCAATATTTTTTGATAGTGTAGTCATTTACTTTTGTTGGAATGTAAAATAATGACTTAATAGAATAATTTCCATGTTGGCTTATGAATTGTTTATCATTCATAATGGTGACACTGTTTTTGTGTCAACTTATTTTAGGACGAGGCAATTTATAAGCATAAAAAAAGCCCCAACATTTCTGTCAGGGCTTTTTTAATAAATATGGCAGCTACCTACTCTCCCGCATTTTGGTGCAGTACCATCGGCCATGAGGGGCTTAACTTCTCTGTTCGGTATGGGAAGAGGTGAACACCCTCGGTAAAACCACCATAATTCATTTAGAATAGTTTAGTAGGTTTAGAAGGTTAAAAAAGTTTAAGGAAGAAATAAATCAACCTAATAAAACATTTAACCTATGAAAACCACAAAACCATCAATAAGTTTAACATATTGGGAGTTGTAAATCGAAATAAAATATAAAGCTTACGGGTCATTAGTACTACTCGGCTTTGATGTTACCACCTTTACACCTGTAGCCTATCAACGTCATAGTCTCTGACGGCCCTTAAAAGTAAACTCATCTTGAGGAAGGTTTCACGCTTAGATGCTTTCAGCGTTTATCCTGGCTGTACATAGCTACTCTGCATTGCACCTGGCGGCACAACAGATACACCAGCGGTACATACGACCCGGTCCTCTCGTACTAAGGTCATGTCCTCTCAATTTACTAACGCCCATCACAGATAGGGACCGAACTGTCTTGCGACGTTCTGAACCCAGTTCACGTGCCACTTTAATCGGCGAACAGCCGAACCCTTGGGACCTTCTCCAGCCCCAGGATGTGACGAACCGACATCGAGGTGCCAAACCTCCCCGTCGATATGAGCTCTTGGGGGAGATCAGCCTGTTATCCCCAGAGTACCTTTTATCCTTTGAGCGACGGCCCTTCCATACAGAACCGCCGGATCACTTTAGCCGACTTTCGTCCCTGCTCGACTTGTAAGTCTCACAGTCAAGCTCCCTTATACTAATACGCTCTATATACGATTACCAACCGTACTGAGGGAACCTTTGCAAGCCTCCGTTACTTTTTAGGAGGCGACCACCCCAGTCAAACTACCCACCATGCACTGTTTCCCGTTAGGGATTAGATTCTAAACGCTTAAAGGTTGGTATTTCAACGTTGACTCCACCCTGCCTAGCGACAGAGCTTCAAAGTCTCCCAACTATCCTACACATCAAGAGTTCAAAATCAATGCAAAGTTGTAGTGAAGGTTCATGGGGTCTTTCCGTCCCGTGACGGGTAACCGGCATCTTCACCGATACTACAATTTCACCGGGCTCGTGGAGGAGACAGTGTTCAACTCATTAGACCATTCGTGCAGGTCGGAACTTACCCGACAAGGAATTTCGCTACCTTAGGACCGTTATAGTTACGGCCGCCGTTTACTGGGGCTTCAGTCAGAAGCTTTGGCTT
>Ga0209190_1000713_pt1:0-5000 | contig 24006 bp, 19 predicted proteins | sample M_140205_XF_Meta_FD_187315 | JGI IMG/M metagenome (GOLD analysis project Ga0209190, IMG submission 187315) | Freshwater microbial communities from Lake Montjoie, Canada to study carbon cycling - M_140205_XF_MetaG (SPAdes) (version 2) | ecosystem: Environmental > Aquatic > Freshwater >... | reverse complement strand
CCGCCTGAATGGTATTTGCATTCTCCTGGACTTGGAATCCCGCATATCTACTACCCTTATATGATACTTCAACACAATAACGAGGCATTGGCAGATTTATTTTTTATTATCATTTCATTAAATCTTTTGATAAATCGCAGGTTCAGTAAATTTAAGTTCAGGAAAATGAGATTTATCATAAACAGTTCGATCAGTGATTTCAAAAAAGATTACTTTTTATCATCATACAAAAATAAGGGACAAAGATTAGTCGGTAATTTACAAAACTTACAAGCTGTCTTTTTATATCTTATTGAAGCTCTCACAAATGAATCAGACAAAGGATCACCGTCCATTAAATAGATCTCCAATGCATAAAGCCCGTCAACGAAAATAAGACTAGGGATATTAGAAAACCAGGAAGCATCTTCATAATATCCTTTGAAGCAAATCTAACTAATATCCTCTACTCACTTAACAAATTAATAACAGAGTCAAGATGCCAACCCTTTACCTTTGTCACGAAAAAATAAATATAAAATGAAGAAACTTTTTATCCTTTTAACCCTGCTCTACCCTTTACTAACTCAAGCCCAATTTGATTCAAAATCAAGGGATACAAGTTGGAAAAAAATTTATCACGAAACTGCAGAAAAAAAACACGATTTGATTCATACTAAACTTGATGTACGCTTTGATTTTGAAAAAGCATATATGTATGGGAAGGAATGGCTGACTTTAAAACCCCACTTCTATACAACCGATACCATAATACTTGATGCAAAAGGTATGGATATAAAAAAGGTGGAGTTGATGAAAGGAACCATCTATACAAAACTAGATTACAAGTATGATGGCATGGAACTAAAAGTAATTACGGATAAGCCCTACACCCGCAATGATAAGCTTACGCTTTATTTTGAATATACTAGCAAACCCAATGAACTAGAAGCAGAAGGCAGCGAAGCTATCACCGATGCAAAAGGTCTTTATTTTATTAACCCTCAGGGAAAGGAAGTGGGAAAACCTACTCAAATATGGACTCAAGGTGAAACTGAATCAAACAGCGCTTGGATGATTACCATTGACAAGCCGAATCAAAAATCTACTGAAGAAATTTTCATGACTGTTCCTTCGAAGTTTGTAACGCTAAGTAATGGTTTACTTATCTCACAAAAAAAGAATGCAGATAGCAGCAGAACCGATTATTGGAAAATGGATTTCCCACATGCTCCTTATTTATTTTTTATGGGCGCGGGAGAATTTTCTGTAATAAAAGACAGCTATAAAGGAAAAGAAGTAAACTATTATGTAGAAAAAGAATATGCTCCTTACGCGCGTGGCATTTTTGGATACACTCCCGAGATGATGGGCTTTTTCTCGAAATTACTAGGTGTTGAATATCCTTGGCCAAAATATTCGCAAATGGTAGGTAGAGATTACGTAAGTGGTGCAATGGAAAATACAACATCAACCTTACACCAGGAAAGCGCCTATCAAAATAACAGAGAGTTGGCAGATGGCAACAATTGGGAACAAACTATTGCTCATGAATTATTTCATCAATGGTTTGGTGATTTGGTAACTACTGAAAGCTGGAGCAATATTACGCTAAACGAAAGCTTTGCCGACTATAGCGAATACTTATGGCTGGAATATAAATATGGGAAAGATAAAGCCGATGACCATAATTATGACGAAATGATCCAATACTTGTCAGGTGGTAATGATAAAAAAGATTTAGTACGTTATTATTATTCTAATAAAGACGATGTATTCGATCAGGTGAGTTATCCTAAAGGCGGTCGCATATTAAATATGTTACGCAACTATGTTGGAGACTCGGCATTTTTCAAATCGCTCAACTTGTATTTGACAAATAATAAATTTAAATCAGCGGAAGCAGCCAACCTGCGACTTACTTTTGAAGAAGTAACCGGGAAAGACCTTAACTGGTTTTTCAATGAATGGTACTTTGGAAGCGGACACCCAGTTTTAAAAATCAATTATGCCTATGACGATACAAATGGAAAAGCTACTGTAACAATAGAACAGACTCAGAAAAGTGGGAAGATTTTTAAAATGCCTATAAAAATAGATGTTTATGAAAATGGCAACAAACAAAGGAATGAGGTTTGGATAAAAAGCAAGATTGACACTTTTGTTTTTGATTATAAAATAAAACCTGAACTTATTAATGTAGATGCTGACAAAAAACTATTGTGTGAAAAAACAGACAACAAGTTGGCGGAGAACTACATTGCCCAATGGAAATATGCAGATAATTATATGGACCGATTTGAGTGTATCAATTTCTTTGCAAAAAAAGGATTGCCTGAATTAGCAAAAGGACTTGGGGATAAATCTGAAGATATCCAAATACTAACAATACAAAAGCTATCTACCTCTCCCTACAAAAATGATCCTGTTGCACTAGAAACAATGGAGACGCTTTCTAAAAGAATTAATGCTGGTGGAAAATTACGTGCTGCAGCCATAAATTATTTAGTAAAGAACGGAGATAAAAAGTACGAGCCTATTTACGAAGCCAATTTGAGCGATTCTTCTTATAGTGTGGCAGCAGCATCATTAAAAGGGCTTATTGATTTACATCCTGATAGAGATCTTGAACTTGTAAAAAAATATGGACAAGGCGCGCGCGGACAACTAGGTAAGATTACCAATGAAACCTTGATGAAAAAAGGAACGGAAGCAGAATTTGATTTAATCACAAATTCTTTTAATGATGCTCCTTTGAGTGAAATAAAAATGAATATGGCTGAATCTTATGCTAAGTACCTTCAAAAAATAGACGATCTTAACAAAGTAAAAAAAGGAATTGATTATATTATGAAACTCCGCTCTCAAATACCTGCATCTTATAGAGATTATACTGACTCTATGTTTGAAAAAATGCTAAACCCGCTTGGCAGTTCAAAAGGAGAAGAAATAAGAAACTATATTGAAAAAGGAATGAAGTAAATTTAATTTATTATGATATTATAAATATCCTGAGATCATTCTTGGGATATTTTTTTACCATCCTCCGCTAGCGCCACCACCACCAAAACTGCCACCACCGAATCCTCCGAAGCCACCACCGCCTCCACCTCCACTGCCTCCACCAAATCCTCCACCCAAAAAAATTGGTCCCGCAAAACCACCCATTCCTCTTCTACTGGCTAATGTTCCACCTCCACCTCCTCCGCCTAAGAAACTAAAAATGGCAAGAATTATAACAAGAATAAGTATTGCCCTGCCTCTATTACCTGCCCCTTTTTTTCTGGGAACATTATATTCCCCTTTTACAGACTGAATAATAGCATTTGTTCCTTCATCTATCCCACGGTAATAATCATTGCCTTTAAAATTGGGTACAATTACTTCATCAATAATATGTTTGCATGTTACATCGGGCAAAGCTCCTTCAACACCATATCCTGTAGCAATATTAATTTTATGGTCGCTTTTTGAAATAAGCAATACTACTCCATTACTAAATTCTTTACCCCCTACACCCCAAGCTCTTCCTAAGGCAACATTATATTCGGCTATATCATATCCATCAAGAGATTCAATAATAACAACAGCAATCTGGGTAGAGGTGCTATCATCGAAGGCGACCAATTTATTTTCAAGATCCTGCTTTTGTAATTCAGTAAGTGTATTGGTAAAGTCATTTACAAGATGTGGAGGATTAGAGCGATCGGGTAGCTTTTGTGCAAAAAGCGTTGCAGATGGAAGCAACAAAAAGAAAATAATATACTTAAGTAAATGCTTCATCTATAATATTAATTACCAAAAATGATATCATCGGACAATTCATTTTTATCCTCGCCGGGGATAAAAGGAAATTTTTCATGAAGGGCTTCTCCAATATCATTAATACAATAAATGATGCCTTCCAATAATTCGTTTTTTTTGAAATGAGTAAGCATCATCTGCACTTCGTTATACCAATATTCATCTCCAAGTTTTTCATGAATGCCCTTATCGCCAAACAAGGCTAGTTCTTTGTGTTTGTGGGCAATATAAAGCAATACAGCATTGCGATTTTCAGTCTCATACATTTTCAATTTCTCAAAAATGACAGCAGCTCTTTCGAGCGGGTCCATCAAAGGATTTTTTGCCTCAATAAAAACTCTCACTTCTCCACTAGTTCGCTGTTCGGCGATACAAATGGCAGCAATCACTTTTTCATGCTGATCGGCGTTGAAGAAATTTTTCTTTTTAAAAAAGAGCAAGCTGAATTATTTAATTTCCAAAATCAACCTTTGAATTTTCTGACCCTTCAGGAGCAATATAATTTTCCTTAGCATGATAACCAGCTAATGATGCCAAAATATTTGAAGGGAATACCACAATCATTTTATTGTATTCTGTTATAGAATTATTCCAATCGTTCAATGCAGTAGTAACTCGATTTTCTGTACCCTCAATTTGAGTCTGAAGATCTTTATATAAACCAGTAGCTTGCAATGTTGGATAGGCTTCAATATTGACATTTAATGCAGCTCTCCCAACATTATTTAGCTGTCTATCAGCTTCAACTATTTGCTCAGGAGAAGAGCTATTTGTAATTGAAGGAATCTTAGATCTCATCTGAACAATCTTAATCAAAGTTGTATCCTCATTACGAGCCGCACCTTTAATAGTATTTACAATATTTTCATACATTTTTGCTTTTCTATTATATTGAGTTTGAACTAGGCCCCATTTGCCATTAATATCAGTAAGAGCAGTTGCCATATTATTTCTTTTATTGCAACCCCAGAAAAAAATAATCAATACAACACCCAATCCGATTAAGAGTCCTTTATTTTTCATTTTTTGTTTTTTTAGTTATGTAAAATTAGTGAAAAACTAATTGGGAGGGTTAAAGGTGGTTTCGGGAACATTATAGGTGGTTTCGAAAGAGAAGAAGGTGGTTTCGAGAACATTACAGGTGGTTTCAAAAGAAAAGAAGGTGATTTCGAGAACATTACAGCTGGTTTCGAGAACCTCAACCACCTTTAAGAGTT
>Ga0209190_1000711_pt1 | contig 24018 bp, 29 predicted proteins | sample M_140205_XF_Meta_FD_187315 | JGI IMG/M metagenome (GOLD analysis project Ga0209190, IMG submission 187315) | Freshwater microbial communities from Lake Montjoie, Canada to study carbon cycling - M_140205_XF_MetaG (SPAdes) (version 2) | ecosystem: Environmental > Aquatic > Freshwater > Lake... | reverse complement strand
AGATTATTGACCAATTCAAAATACGTTGGGGCTTGACCGGATCGTTTACATCTAACGGGCTCGAAGACGTGTTTGGCCAGTGCAAGATCGTCGACGAGTCGTTGTTAGGCCGAGCCAAGGGTGCGTTCTTGCAGCAATACTTTGTATGTATGAACCGCGACTTTGGCGAATGGACGCCACGCCCAGGCGCGCTGCCGTTGGTTATGGAACGCATCAAGCCTGCGACGTTTGTGCTAGATGCTGGCGAGTACAAAGACAAATTGCCGCCGTGCCATGTGGTTGAGATGCGGTGTCAGATATACGACCGCAAACCGTATGAAAAGATGAAGAAAGATTTTGTCGTGCAGTTTCCGGCAGCAGAAATATTAGCTGCTAATGCAGCAGCAGTGACGTCGAAGTTGCAACAGATGGCCTCTGGCTTTGTGTACGACAGCGAACGTGTGGCCAGTGATACGCCAGGCGTGTTTACATCAACCAAAGAAGCGATATGGTTTGGGTACCATAAATTTGAACTTTTGGAGGATTTGCTCAATGAAAATCAGCGCGCCAATACGATACTGGTTTATCAATTTCAAGAGGAACTTGCGGAATTGCAACGCCGCTATTTGTCGCTTGTTACGTTGGACGATGATAAAGCGATTGAGCGGTGGAATAAAGGCGAGGTTGAACTGTTGGCCGTTCATCCGAAGAGCGCGGGGCACGGCCTCAATTTACAGTTCGGAGGGCGGCATATGGTATTTCTGTCAGTGCCGTGGTCATTGGAACTGTACGAACAAACGGTTGGGCGATTGCACCGTTCCGGACAAACGCAGGACGTCTGGGTCTACATCCTTATGGCGGAAAAGACAATCGATGAAAAAATATGGGCAGCATTACACGACAAACGAGCAATATCTGAAATAGCAATGGAGGCATTGAAATGACTGACTTTACTAAGTATGAAACACAACGCGAAGTATTAATTGACTATTTGCACGTCATGATTGCCAGATGCGATTGGCATGGGGTAGCTGACGTAGCAATGGATTTACGAGAATTAGAAGCAGAACATAAAAAGGTTGAAGAATGAAACATTTAAATTGGACAGAACTAAACGAGCAAATCTCAAGCATGACTGAGAAGCAAGTTTGGAAGTTGATTGAGACCGAGCTAACGTCGTATTGTCGCGCTAGTCATTTGACTCGCTTGCATCAACGTTATTGCAAGCTGCGCGATGCGCGTGAACGCGGTGAGATTTTATCGGGGGCTAAATGAAAAGGTATAACGACATGACACTTAACGATCATTACATCTACACACCGTCAACCACAGATGTCACGATTCGCTGGCGCGCAAAATACGATTGGGTACCGCCGTCAGAAGACCCCGTGTATCAAAACAAATGGGCGGACTTTCGTATTCGTTGCGCGCAAGGGATAGAGACCATCGTCAAACAAAAAACCGAACAAGCGCACGATTACGCTAGGATGTAAATAGCGCGCTCATCTTTGCGGCGGTTCTCAAGTCCTTTTAAGACTTTACCGCCCGCTTTACAATACTTTAGGAACTCATCCGCTGCGCCAGCATAGTCACCACGATTGTGTTTCTGGCGCAGGGTTGAACGTTGTAATGTACCCAAGCCTACGTTAAAGCTAAAACTTACAAGAGCGTCAAGCCAGCCTTGACTATTAGCAGCGCTAGGGCAATAGCGCAGAACTCCCGCAACAAACCGATCAAGGTCTTTTTGAAGAATGGCATCAACTTCCTCCATCGTAAATGTGCGGTTGTCTTCCGGTCTAATCGGGTATTTAATCCGGTCTTCCATAGACAGCTTGGCTTGCTCTGGATAGAGCACATGCCCGACGCCGATCGTATGCAGGGCAGCAGGGCATCGGTATGGTTTAAGTTTTACGCCTTCGTGGTGCTTAATTAGCGTAAGTGCTTTGGCGCTAATCATTTGCCGAATGCGCGTCCACCAAAGTGAAACGCAATAATCGAAGCGAATAAAGCCTGAGTCTCGTCATCCCACAACTGATTAGCCAGTTCTTTAAAGTCTACGCCGCTTGTCAGTCCTTTGTACGCCAGTACGCTATCGATGCCTACTAACAGAAAAAAGAATCCGTAAGTAATCACGGGGCGTACCGAAGCGCGTAGGTCTTTCATCCAGGTAGATGTACCTTCAGATAGCGCCGTATCATGGGCGTATATAGCATTCATCTCCGCTTTTTGTGCGTCGATTAGCGAGACTTTTTCCGCAGATTGTGTCTGCGTTTTAATCTCGTCTAGTTTAATTTCTTCGATATGCTGTTGCGCTACAAATCCCGCAGCAGCTAATTGCAGCTCACGATCAGTTTGCATTTGCGCCAGTTTTAACTCATGCGACTTATCTGACTTGTCTTGAAAGAAATCTAAAATCTTAGGCAAACCGCCCATTAAAAACGATACAAGCGTTGAAAAGATTGTCAGCATTATTCCTGCACTCCCGTTAAAATTTTAGCGCGTAGTTCACGCATCTTACGTATTTCTTCCATTGCTGCGTTGGTGGCGTTGTTCATATCCATGTACATGACGCCCATCACTGGCAAGGCAAGCACTAACACAAAACACAGAACGATGACGGCGATGAGTAAAGACCACGGTACGTCGCGCTCGTCCTGATTAGAATCATTAGCCATAGGAACCACAATGTTATGAACAGCACCGCGACTATTGACGTCATCTGCTCCGCGATTTTTTTTCTTAAACTTGCCCGTCGCCATGCCGCCGCCTGTTGTCTTAATACTTCTTGCCGTTGTGCTTCGGCACGTTCTGCTTTAACCTTATCACGCATTACTTCAAATTCTGACCATACAGCGCCCAATTGTGGTGGGGCTTGATATACGAGCATTTCGCGCAGCTCAGTCTCAAGTCGCTGCATTTCTTTCTGTGCTAATACTCGGTTGAATGCTTCTTGATTTAACGACAGCTCAGGGTCACGCAACTTCTTTGACTTTAACTCTTCCTCATGAACGTGTTTTTCAAGAGCCTCATGCGATTTGAAAAAACTACCGAGATGCGTACTAAGGTCGGCGACAACATCTTTGGCTTGACCGTAAGCATCCACCAACTCCATGCCTTGTGCTTTATATTGCTGATATAGTTCGCAACCTTTGCGGATAGCGGCAGCAGCAGTTTTAGCAGCAGCAAGGATAGTGATTGGATCCACTTCACTTGTCGGCCTTATTGTCCAGCTTATCGAATATTTGTTTTAGCATAGCTTTTACATCATCTATGTCGCGACGGTAATCGTCTTTTTGTACGTACACTGTTGGAAGGGCAGAAAATTTATCTTCTAACTTATTTACCGAACGGGTAAGATTGTTCAAAATCCAACCGCCAAACGCGCCGGATGCTCCGATCAGGATATTTATTAGAAGTTGATTGTCCATGAGTTAATCGCCTCTTAATTCATTAACGCTTTCTGGCGCTAATGAGTTTACCGTGCCCACTGCTGCGGCGCCTTTACCTGTTTTTGGTACTATTAACCAATCTTGCGGATTTTTTAACGTACGCAATAATACATTACGATCAGATGCAGGCATCAACTGAAGCAGCTGCGCTAATTTTTCACCTGATTGCGCGGCGGTAGTAAGCGAGTCCATCACTTTTTTACCTAACTTTTTTTCTAGTATATCTAGCGCAGTATTAATCGAAGTCGTAACTTTACTGAGATACGGTGGTATTCTAGCGCCAAACACTTTATCTTCTAACAGTTGTTTTAACGTGTCTTGACCTAACGTGGCTTGGCTTTCTATACCTAAATCGCGTTTTATTTCTGCTGCTGTACCTTTAAGCGTAGCCATTGCTTTGGCGCTCATTTCTTTAGCTATGTCATAGCTGCCTGGGCCAAAAATTTTTTCTACTGCATCTGGCGATTCACCTTCTACTAAACGAATAAATCCTTTTTTATCGTTTTTGTACATGTCTTGCGCTACGCCAGATAATTTTTGCTGACTTAATTGTTGCGCGTGCTTAGAATATTCTGCTAAATATTCTTTGTAACCTTTACCGCCCGCCGCTTCAATAGCGTCATCAATAAGGGGTTTAATTTTAGATAGCACACTAGAAGTCAAATTACGTTGCGTAGTAGCATCTACGCCTGGACGCAATTGTGCGACCGCGGCAACGATAGAATTTTTACGAATGGCGTCTAATGCTCGAGCATCAATAACACCACCGCTTTCAGTCCATCGAGCAATATCGTTGGCTATATTTTTTATTGATCCTTCAAGAATATCGTTACCGGCAAACTCTGGATTTTTAACTAACCCTTCAATCTTACCTATAATTGACGCCGATTTAAGCGGCACAACGCCGTTATTTTTTAATGTATCTACGGCGGCTTGAGCAAACCTAGCGCCTTCGCCAAGATTTAATGATGCGGTTGCGGCTTGCGATGCCCAATCGTCAGCTTTAGCAGCTAATTCACCGGCATACGTAAAGCGTGTAAACCCTACAGGTATGCCTTTTTTAATTAATTCTAGCCTACCCGCAGCTTCCGCTATTTTTCCTGCGTTTACTAAATCGCGTACTTCTTGTACTTTAGCGGCCGCAGCTTCACTTAAACTGCCTGCGCGAGCTTCTAGCTCTACAAGCTCTCGCGTTGTTTTATTAGCTTGATCTAATGCACCTTCACGCATAGGCGTGGTAGCGGTGTTTAACGCTTTCTTACCTTCTACTTGCGCTGCTTTAACTTCTGTAGCGGTTGTGCCACCAGCCAAATCAGCTAACGCGTTTAGCCGCGTCATCTCTTGAACCTCAGCGCTAGTTAACGCATTCTTAGCTGCTTGAGGCGTGCGGGTTTCTACTCGACGCAATAGAGCTTGTGCCGCTGGCGCTTTAAGTTCAGACACAGCTTGTCTAGCCGATAGACCTGCATCCGCTGCACGGGCGGCTATCGTGGCTTTAGCTACGTCATCACCAAATGCCTGCCTAAGTATGTCGGCAGCTTTTAATTCGCCTAATTTACCGGACAAAGCATCATAAATCTTACCCGCGCTTTTAGCGCCTAACTTTATTGCTTCGCCTATGTAGTGTGCTGCGGCTCTTCCACCAGCTTCCATAGTCATGCCGGTCAATAATTCGTTAGCTCCAGATTCAAAACCTTGTGCTGGCGTCATAGGCGGCGCGTTGCCCGCCATAATGTCCGCTTGTTTAAGCAAGTTTTCAGTAGCTGCGTAGCCAGCGCCGCCGCCCGCCACCATACCAAAAGGGCCAAAAGGCGCGCCTAAAGTTGCCCCCGCCATAGTTCCTAACGCTTGCACTGTTGGCGTCACAAATTCACGTACCGCTGCAAACCTAGGCGACTCTACGCGAGGGCCAGGTATTTCATTTGACGGCGCAGGCGCAGCAGGTGCAGCAGGTGCTGGCGCCGGTTCGTCGGTCATCCACGACCCACCAATCTTATAGGCTTTAAGCCCTTGCGGATTAGTAGCTGACTGCTCAATAGGTTTCCATTCGCCGCCGATTAACGCAACGCGGTCGCCGGTGTCTGGATTAGTAGCGGTTTGAATTCCCATGATTATTGAGTATCCAATCTAAAGCCTGCTGGAGGCGAAGTGTCTGGCGTGGCTACATTACCGCTTGCCATATCTTCTGTAACAAATTGATTTTTACGGGCTTTCATTAAACGTAAAACTTCGTTTGCGGCAGCTTTACGAATGGCGCGCGGCAATCCAGCATCTGCCAACTGTCCGGCAGCTTCTTTATACGACGCAGTATCTTTATCAGATTGTGGCCCTTCAAAACGAGGAACCATTTTAAGCACAAGGTCAGCAATAGGCTGTAATTTACCAATAGCAATGTCGCCTTCAGTCGCTTTACCGACAAAACGCGCGCCAAAATCCACTATCTTACCCGCGCCGCTGCCGGTAGATTGGTCAATTAAACCACCTTCTTTAACTGCTTTTTCTAATTCAGTAATTGCTAAATCGCGATTTTGAACAAGTTGTTTTTGCTGGGCTTGAGTTTTTTCAAATGTTGCACTAGGTTTACCCGCGCCAGGCAACGTATTCATTGGTTTGCCAGACTTATCTAACACAATGACATCGCCTTTTGCATTAGTAATAACTTGACCGGCTTGTTTTTCAGTAACTCCATGCGTACGTTTTTGTTCGTCAATTTCTTTGCTACGGAAATTTTCCATCATTTTTTCGTGCGAAGTTGTACCTTTTTTCGCAGAAGCTAATTCTGTTTTAAACGTAGGGCTTTGTGGGTTTAAATCAACCAATACTGTACGATCATGTAAATCCATTGCTTGCGGTTTAGGTAAACGTGATTCTTGGAATTTTGTCATTCCTAATTTTGATTTTTCTATTAAATCAGGCAACGTATTAGTCTGTATAGCTCGGTTAATGTCTGCAAACGCTTTTTGTTGGTCAGCGCCTAACGATTTTAATGTTGGCCCAAGTATAGGGTCGTTATGGTTTGCTTCATGCCAAGCTAAATATTGTCTAGCCGCGTCAGGAGATGTTGGGTCAATTCGATCAAGCAACTCTCGCGATTGTTTAGTTCGTTGATCAACAAGTTCACCTTTAACTTTTTGTATTTCTAGATTTGCTTTATTTGTCTCGCGCAAATTTTTTTCTATCTCTATACCCTGTTTAGGGGAGATAGCGTAAATTTGACGCAGAAAATCCGGTGAAGTGCGGTCTATTTCTGGATTAGCAAACAGATTACGTAGTTTGTTTTCAGATTCTCTGGCGCGTTCGTACTCAGCCATTTGCATTTGGCCTAATTGATTTTGTTGCTGAGCGTGCTGAAGCTGATACACCTGCGCCATCTGATTGACGGGCTGTTGCATCTGCGAAAAGTCTATTTGCGGTGCGCGGTATTGAAGCGCAATGTTAGTATCAATTGGCATGTTAGTAGCTCCCTCCAAAGTTGTTGCTAGTCGTACTTGGTTGCATGTACCTATTTAATAGCTGATTTTGGAAATTAGCATTGTTTTGCGCGGTCTGATAATTTAGATACTGCCCCAACCCACCGCTTATCGCATTAGCCCCGCCTATGTACCCTGACGCTCTTGCGTTAGCCGCACCTTCATACGCATTGCCTACACTAGACGCCATGTTTTGACCAGCAGTACCCAATGTATTAGCTGTGGTTTGACCCATGCCAGTTAACGATTGCAACGGATTTAGACGAGCTTGACGTTCAACTTGATAGCGATTAAACGCGTTCATGTATTCTTGGCTGCCCATGTCTTGGCCATAACGTTCTGCTGCTTTTAGCGCGCCGCCAGATATCAACCCACCTCTAGCAGCCGCTTGCCGATCAAGAGCTTGCTGACCTTCAGATAGCCTAAAAGCGTATCCTGGATCTTTTTGAAACTGATTCATACCAAAATTGGTATATTTAGATGCTTTTACTAAGTCTGGTAGCGCATTAACGCCGACATTGTAAAAAGGTTTTTGTCTTTTTACGTTTTCTTGGTATTGCTTGTTTTGCAGATTAGCAGAATATTTAGCGGCGTCTGCTTGCGTATCCGCAGCACTATTAGCGGCTACGCCGCCAATTAATGAGCTTCCAACAATTGCGCCCGCTGTCCACCACGTCATGTTGTCACCTCTAAAGGTTTAATTTTATTATCAATAGTGTACATACTATCTATATCCTCTTCGACTAATTCTGTTTCCGCATCTTCTAAAGTTGTAGATTCAACGCGGTGAAATGTCATACATAACGCATCGGTTTCGGCATATACTGCTCGTTTAGTTCCTGGTTTACTGCACAATAATTGAGGGCCAGTAATAGATTGCACGCCTTCGTCCGTCGTAATTGCAACTGTGCCAGATACGATTAAATAAAAATGTTCTTTTTTATGAACTTTTCCGACAACTAATACGCCTGCTTCACGCCACACTTCGCGACAATACATGCCGCCGTGAAAAGTATGCGTAGTTATTGGTTCATATTGCGGTAATTTAGATAGCTCCGTTTGTAGCGCGGTTATTTTTTCGCACATAACATCGGGCGTAATAATTTCGTTCATACCACTCCCCATTTTTACCCAATACAAACTGTACCTTTCATAATTGCATTAGTCAACAAGTTCGTCAGCAACTATGTTTTCTTGCTTTGGCACTTGTGGGTTAGCTTGGTCACGTACTTTTGCTATTAAGTTAACAACTTGTACAAATGGCTTATCACCCAACGCACTTAAAATACAGTTAACTTCTTCTAAACTTAAAGTTAGTTTAATGTCACTCATTTATTTCTCCGTTAATTTTTTTACTTAAAAAACTATTCAAAAGTTGGTTGAATCCACATTGTATTAATTTCATCCCAAACGTATATGTTTCCATCGTTAGGTTTTGGAACTGGTGGTTGCCATATAACGTTATTATTTAACGTCCAACTAGGATACGGTTGCGGGGGTACAAACGCGTCAATATCTTCGCGGTAAATATAACCTATGCCTGCGTAGTTTCCTCTAAACGGAGTTCCGCCATTTTTATGTACGTTGCCGTAAGTGTTATAACTAGTTTGTTTACACACTTGATTGCGAAGTTCGCCGTACCATTGTTCCCAATCAATGCCGTCTTCGTTTTCATTTTTACCCACAATAACTTCAGTAACAATATTATTTTCATCTAAAAATGCGTAATGAGCCATATCAATCACCATGAAATAAGTCCGGTGCCTGCCGTAAACGTGTACACCGTATTACCGCTAAGCGTAGTTTTTGTATATGTCAGCCCAACGCCTATAGAAGTTAAATCTGAAAGAGTTGCTGGGTAAGCCAAAATTACCACGCCTGATCCACCAATACCGCCGCCCGCAGCTTGACCACCGCCAGCGCCGCCGCCAGTATTTGCAGTTCCATTTGTTCCACCAGTAGAAGGTTGACCCGCTCCGCCGCCTCCATTGCCTCCAGTTCCTACAGCCGCACCCGAGCTAAGTCTATTTGTACCACCACCACCGCCAGCCAAATAATATGTACCCGCTACGTTTTGCCCTATAGTAGAACCTACTATTGGATTTGCTAAGCCAACACCACCATTACCGCCGACGTTGCCCACACCATCAGCTCCAACCGCACCAGCGCCGCCGCCGCCGCCGCAACCGCCGCCTGTCGAGCCACCAAAAAGTATACCCAATCCACCCGCGTTGCCTTGCCCCGCAGTACCTGCACCGCCCGCACGGCCGGTAAATCCTGAGCCAGACCCGCCGCCGCCAGAACCACCTGTGGAGCCGTTGGTTAAAGTATTAGTGTTAGAACCGCCTTTACCGCCGCCAGTAGAAGTTATAGAAGAAAAAACGGAGTTTGTTCCGTTTGTATTTTCCGCGCCGCCGCCGCCAACTGTTACTGTATAGCTAGTAGCTCCGGCTACCGATAAAGACCCAGTTAAAAAACCCCCCGCGCCACCAGCGCCTGCTTGAGCAGACGCGCCCGTACCACTGCCGCCGCCGCCAGCTACAACAAGATAAGTAACGCTTGACGGAATAATATTTAATCCTGCGCCAGAAATAACCCACGTAGTTGCAGTCATTTTAGTGGCTGTTGCCACTCCATATTGATTTAATATTTTAGGCGCGGTTGACCCACTTCCTGCCGCATATAACGTGTCAGTTGTAATTGCAATAGTTAAACTTTGCGCTGACATATTGATAAAGGTTAGCTGCGTGCCAATTGGGTAAGCAACTGAAGCATTTGACGGTATGGTAAATGTTCTAGCGTTAGCATCGCTTGACGGATGAAATATAAATTTACCAGAATCAGCTAAAACAGTAGTGTAGTTAGCCGATTGACCAGATGGCGAATTGTTCATCGGAACATTTCTAAAGCCAACTGAATCAGTACCGTCAACCGTACAGTTAGATAATGTTCCTGATGTTGGCGTACCTAACAACGGAGTTACTAAGCTAGGCGAAGTATCTAACACCACATTGCCGCTACCTGTAGTAGAAGTCCACGTAGGAGCAGCACTTGCCCCACCAGAAGTAAATAACTGTCCTGATGTTCCGTAAGTTACAGACCCTAATGGCCCAATACCAAATTGACCAGAAGTTCCAATAACAAAACGACCAAGTCCATTTGTGTAAAAAGTCATAGGCAAATAAGTGCCTGTTCCTGTTCTTGCAGCTTGAAAAGATGACTCTGTTGAACTTATCGAAATAATTGTTCTACTAGAATTTGTTGGGTCTGAATTATTAAATGTTTGGAAACTTGAATCAGTATTCGTTCCATTAGGCAATGCAAGAATAGCGGTCGTTCCATTAGCCGTACTGGATTGAAACGCTACTCGATTAACAAGTGTCAAAGTAGTGAAATCACCAGTAATGCGATTTCCTGTGCCTGTAAATGTTAGGTTGCCCGAATCAGTTAATGAAGTAAATGCCCCAGTATTTGCAGTAGTAGCGCCAACAGTGCCATTAATGTTAATTGACGCAGTGCCAGTAAGGTTAGTCACAGTACCGCTAGACGGTGTTCCTAAAGCCCCGCCATTGACTACAAAAGCGCCAGCAGAGCCAGTATTTACGCCCAAGGCAGTAACAACACCAGTTCCCGTTGTAATAGTTGATGGGGCTACACCAGCACCACCACCAACCACCAGTGCATTAGCAGCCAAAGCCGATGATGATGACCAAGTGCTTGCGCTAGAAAAATAAGGTATACCTCCGCTAGTCCCCGCCACTGTAAAAGCAGGGGTGGTGGTTGGCGTAGCCACAGTAATGATGCCGCCAGTAAAACTAACGCTTGTAACTGTACCGCCTGATCCCGTGGCCGACAACGTGCCTGCAACAAAACTAACGCCTGATCCAATTGTAACGTTGCTAAAACCGCCTGAACCATCGCCATAGAGAATAGATGTACCACTGGTTAATGTTGACCAGGCGGGCGTAGAGCCAGTATTGGCAAGTAATGCTTGTTTTGTCGTGCCAGCAGCAGTAAACGCATAGGCTGTACCCGTGCCATACGCAATACCATAGGCTGTAGGCGTTGCGGAACCGTTTGTGCCGCCGTTAGCAACAGCTAATGTGCCTGCAAGCGTTATCGCGCCGGTAGTAGCTGTTGCTGGCGTTAGACCTGTTGTGCCGCCTGCAAAAGATAAAACGCCTGTATTGGCTATTGAAATCGTGCCCGCACCGTTAGTTACCGAAATGCCGGAACCCGTCCCAAGTGTGTTTAATGCATACCCCGTACCGTTACCAATTAACAGTTGGCCGTTGGTGGGAGCCGTACTTAGTCCTGTACCGCCATTCACAACATTTAAAATGCCTGCAAGGGTTATCACCCCTGTAGTAGCTACTGCGGGGGTTAAGCCGGTAGTGCCGCCTGCAAAAGATAAAACGCCTGTATTAGCAATAGAGATTGTACCCGCGCCATTAGTTACCGAAATGCCGGAACCCGTCCCAAGTGTGTTTAATGCATACCCCGTACCGTTACCAATTAACAGTTGGCCGTTGGTGGGGATAGCGCTTAACCCTGTGCCACCACTATTTACAGGAATAATGCCAGCACCCGCGCCAACAATGTTGTACAAGCTATAAAACCAACGATACCATTCACGTGACACAGCACCAGTACGGTCGTCAATAATCGGCACCCGTGGAGGCGTAATTTGGGTAGAGTTTGGGCTAGTCGCCATAGTTAGGTATTAGTTGGGCTAAGTATTAATTCTGCACCCATAATAGCTAATTTATTAGGGTCAGTACCTGAAAGTTCATACACCCTATCACGCAGTTTAAGCGTCATGCCTAATCGACGCCAAAACACGCGGCGATAATATTCGCCGATCTTACCTATTTGCGACCAATGCTCATTTGACCATGTATGCCCGCCATCATCTGACCAACGCAACATAACCTCTGGGTTACTGCCTTGCCCGTCATTTAACCCCACGCCAGACTCGCAATCTAATTGCAAGCTGTGATGTGCAGTACGTTTAAGATTGTTGGTGCCAGTAGGCAATGCTCTCCACGAACGAAGCCATTTTTGGACGCCGCCATTATCAGCATATATGTCTAAATCAAACGTATATATGTTGCCATTCTCAAAGTCGCCAACAATAATATTGCCGCCAAAATTGCATTGGCAATTGCTACGATGACGCGTAAACGCCCCATTATTCCAGCCCGCCCGCTCATGCCAGGCTTGAGTAGCTACGTCATACGCCCACGTTGCGTTGCCGCTAGGAAACGTCAACACATAAAAAGCATGGCCTTCTTGCTGGTACGTGTACGCAATTGCGTCTGAAATATTACCGTATTGAGCAATAGCGTATTCAACCGCGTGCGTTGAAATACGAACGCCGGTGTAGCCGTTAGCACGATAAACAATACCTTGGCCACGGGCATCGGTGCCTAACCAAAACAAACCGTTATCCATCTTAGCAATGGTGTACGCCGACACACAGCCAATTTCATTAAAAGCGCCTTGAATTCGCTGCAAAGGAAAGTCAGCCGCTCCTAAGTTGTACCATACTTCTACTGAATCCGTACCAAATACCCACAATTCGCGGTGGTCGGAAATAAGGCCAACCACGCCATCGGGAGAACCTTCAGCACTTGCAAAATCTAACGGGTTAATTGATGTGCCATCTAACAGTTGCGACACCCAAATAATCTGACTGTTTGGTTGATTAAAAACAAAATAGCCGTCAAGGTACGCAACTGTTACTGCGCCTGCAAAATCAGAATCGGTAATTTGAGCAAATACACCGGTAGATTCGTTATAAATGTACCCGTCAGGATTACAGGCTAAAAATATTTGTGTGCCGTTGTCAGCGATAGATACAGGGCCAGTGCCCGACACAGTGCCTAATAGCGTGGGGGTAGCAGTCAATCCAGTGAGCTTATAAAACTCATTACCAGATACAACATAAAAAGCACTGCCATTAGTTTGATGCGCCCATAACGCTCGAATTGGCCCTGTGCCTATTGTCTGTAAAAAATTAAGCCCTGGCGCGCGGTTAAGAAATCCTGCTTCTTTACCGCCTTCTGGAATAACTTCCGGAAACAAATTGACCATACGATTGTCCGCAGCATTGATGCTGCGGGCAACATATGCTGACCCAAGAATCGGGGTTTTCATTAATAATTGCCAGCGTAAATGTTAAACCGCTGACGATTAGCTACGAGAGCATAAGGCATACTCATAATGTCGTCAGGATTGTTAATACGTTTCAAATTGCGTTTGGACGTCATAGCAATCCGTTGCACTTGCGGCGAAGGTTCAACGCCAAATTCTGGCGCTATCTCCATTGCTAAGTTATACGTAAAAGCTCTAAGATAGCCTGGCGGAAATAAAATATCAGTCGCCAAAGTAGCTGGCTTATCTAACTCTTGAACACTAATAAAATGCCACTCTAAATCCCTTGTTGGCTTGGGGTAGACTGTCATTTGAATGTTGGGGTATTCCATGTTGATCCACATAACTTGTGGATACGTGGACGTTACCGTTTTAACCGCAATCCCATCATATTGCTGTTGGTTAATAAACTTAATACCAAACGATACGTTGGTTTGTGGATCGCGGAAATACGTTGAGTCATCTAACAACACAGGGCGTAAGCCATCAAATCCGCCGATACTTGCGCCAGATGGGCCAAGATGGCGTTGAATTTCGCCCGCAGGCCACGTAAATGTTTGGTCAATCGTGTTAAAAATTGATAGCCGCTCAGTATTCCATGAGTCGATCATCTGATTAAGCGCCATCAACGAATCTTGCGATACAGACGCAGACGTAGTCTCGCCTTCGGCTAATACGCCTAGCAATCGCAATGCTCTGTTAATTTGATCGCCAGCAGTGTATACCGCCATATTCGCTCCTTTAAGCTGCCGCCTCTACAGTAGGACGGCTACGACGACGTTTGACTTCCAGCTCATTAGATGCTGGTGCCGCTTCTTCGGGAGCCAAAGGCGTGTCGTGAGTATACCTCACCCAACCGTTTTGTTCATCTGCTTCAGCCTCTAATTCCATCGTAGCGACTTTAGTGCCGTGCACAGGGTGTTGTAGATATATATTCATGAGAGTAACGGGGCCGAAGCCCCGTTTAATTAGCCCGTTAAACCTAAAGTCTTCAAGCTACTAATAACAGTGTTTACGTTTGACAAAGTTGTATTTAACGCAGAAATTTGCGTAGTCGTCAAACCACTAACATTAGAAGTTGTTAACGTAGGTGTTGCGGCAGTAGTTATTGCTGCGGGTTGATTAGTTGCGACTGCACCAAAAAAGCCAGCAGTGCCACCTGATTTGCCCATAACAGCGCCATCAAGTTGCTGGTCTTCGTATGCAACGCCAATCGATTTGGTGTTAGGCATAGTATTTTCCTTTAAAAACGGGAGCCGAAGCCCCCATTTATTACGCTACGCGATAAACAGTGTAAGCACCGTCAGCGGTTTTACGGAATAAGAAACGACCTGCCGCAGTAATTGCTACTGCTACAGTTGCGTTGCCGCCATCAGTAATGCCCGTACCCAAAGCTAACGCGCCTGTACCTGAACTAGTACCAGTGTTAACCAGAATCAATTCAAACGTGCTGTTTGCTTTTGCGCTAGTAACGATTGCGTCGATAGCAGAAGCAGTAGGCAGCGTGTAAGTTTGAGCTGTAGTAGCACCAGCACCAACTAGCAAAACGCCAGAAGTAACTTGTGCCGCAGTCAACGTAGCTGTAGCCGCTACAGATAAAGGTGCTGCTTGAACGCTTAATACAACTTCATTAAGGTTGCCATCACCAACTTGATAGCCACCTGCGCCATTTGGAAGTGCCATGATAATTTTCCTTTAAAAAGAGTCGTTAATGGGAGCCGTAGCCCCCACCAAAGTTAGCCCCAGATACGGCAAGCCATTTGCGGACGAATTGTGCTAAAGCCGTATAGAACGTCAATACGGCAAGGCAAGCGGTCATTGTTGATATCGTATTGACGAACAATACGCATCGAAATGCCGTTGTGAACTTGGCGCGAAGCCATGTCAACGCCTTGTGGCATCAGCAAGTCAGCAGTAGCAAGCGTGATTGCATCTTTGTGGTAAACCAAGTTTTGAGCGTACTGAGTTGAAGCCGAACCCAACATTGTTACTACAGCGCCGGATTGTGGCAACACGTCAACAGTAGCCAAAGCTTGACCAGCCGAGTACAGAGCTGGGCTAATTGACAAAGTTGCAGTGGAAGAGCCAGTAGCAACAGCAGTCACAACGAATTGCTGCAACGAACCAGTTGATTCACGGGTTTGTGGGTTAACCGAATTTACAGCAGCGATAGTAAACACGTCGCCAACGTTCCATGTCTTGCTGGAACCAGTAAAGCTAATTGGCAGTGTGGATTGGCCTTCAGTAGTAACTGTTGAAGTAACAGTAATAGAAGTACCCCAAGCACCAGTAGTATGTTGCTTGATTGACTGAGACATGTTGACTTCTTCAAAGCCCAATACGCCTGTGCCCATCATGCCGTTCTTAAACTGCTTGCTGATAGTGTCTGTTGGGTTAAACAAACCTTTCATGCCTTCAACCAAACCAGCGTTAGCGGCTGGGTTAACAGTTGCATAGCGTGGTGACATTACAGCAGCAGCTTCGTTCAGTTTTTGTTGCGCTTGCAACAGAACCAATGAAGTCGAAGGTGTAGTGCCTGGTGTGCCAACAGATGCATAGATGTTTTTGTACGCATTTGCAACGTCAGCATCGATAGACGAAGCCAATTGCGAAATACGTGGTTTCAAAACACGCTCAGCAAAATCATCCAACTGCATAGTCAATTCAGCAGAAGTGAAATTAATGCCGATGTGCTTTTGCGAAGCTACAGTCAGAGTTGTGTACTGCTCGTTGTCGTCCTGAGTTTGCAGGGCAGCACCGTCAGTTACCAAAGCACGATCCGGTAAACGGATACGCAGTGTGGAACCAATTTTAGCGCCTTCAACAGCGAAAGAGTCGTCGTATTGACGGTTTACGTTACGGGAGATTACCAGATTGTTCTCGAGGATTTCGAGAGCTTTACGGGTAATCATGTCGATGGTTAGAATCGAGTTTGCCATGATATTCCTTAAAAAAGTTAGCGGTTACGTTGAGCTTCCCATTTCCTAATTTGACGCTGGCGCTCTGCCTCAATCCATTCCGACGTGCTCATACTTTTTATTGAGCGTGGGTCGGTTGTGTCATGAGACGGCGATCCAGTGCCGCGGCCAGAAATTGGCGCTATAGGCGGTGGGGCGCTTGTCGTTTTCTTTAAAACTGGCGCAGAAGAAATTTTTGCTTCTAATTTACCAATTTCTTTAGCTTGTAAAAACGGCGTTAAACGTGAAATTCTGTCAGCTTCACGTGGATTAGTACCCAAATAGTATGCTAAATCTGGCCCTATATCCGACGCTTGGATAGTTTCCGCCATCACGGATGTAATTGGTAGCTTAGGGTTATATGCGACTTGTTCAAAGTCCTCATACTTACCTCGAGCTTCTTCTTCACGATCCTGATACGCTTCTAGCATATCCATTTTTTGCCGATCAGCTTCACGCTTAACCAGTAGTTCTTCCGCTTTACGTACTGCTAACGCATCAGCATACGCATCGACGGATTCAAACTGTTCTGGCGCAGGAAGTTCGGCGGTTCCCGCAGGCGCTTCTTGCACCCTACGAGACTGCTCTCGTTCCCACTTACGCTGCTCTCTTGCAAGCCTTTTGCCTACGATTGCATCTAATTCTTCTTGTGTGAAGGTCTTAGACTGCTGCTCGGTCGGCTGTTCATTCTCCGGCGCTTGTGTTTCTTCAGCTACAGGTTCTGCCGTTGGTACCTGTTCTGGCGCGGGCGAATCCGCTACTTCGTTTTGAATCTCTTCAGACATTATCGATTCCTAAAGAATCCTCGGTGAACCTCGCCGATACGGGTTTATTAACATTATGCTTAAATTTTACATTGATGCAACTATAAATGCCAATAATTCTTCATATCTAACACCATAACGATTTCCAGCAGGTTGGTTTTCGTCTGCTTCCCATTCGTCATAGCACAAAATTCCGTATTTATGGGCGTCAAGACCTTCATCTTCAAACGCTTGCGCTACTTCTTGAGCAATTACGCCAACATGAATACGAGCAGCATCACCTTTTTGGGCTACTGCGTCTTTAAACCTGAATTTTTTAACTAACCCTCTAATGGCAATAGCCACGCGTTTTTCAGCTTCATTAAGCGGCTCAATGTCTTGTTTTGTCTTTAAATCAGAAGTATTAATTGTTCCAGTACCCGCATAAACAACTGACCATCTGCGGGCTGCTGTCCCCAAAGAAATACCATTGTCTATTGTGTCTGGCCTCCAAGCTAAATCTGTTTCGCTCCATCTAACCCTAGAAACTCCATTAACTTGAAACCGAATGTTTCCTGTTGAATCTGTAAACCACCCTGTTGGGTCTGTCCCAAGAGTATTGAATACAGAATACCCCGTTGAGCTAGTGCTTGTAGTAGATATTGAAACGCCACCAGCAGTTGTTGCTAAGTCAAAAATATAATCACCAAAAGAACTTGCTTTAGCGTTTGGATAAGAAGCAGAAAGCTGCCCACTTTGTGACCAAACCCACGAACCTTCTTTTGCTTTCCATCCAATACCGCCTGGCAACCGCATATTAGGATTGTTTGCAGACCGATCTTCTGGCAACTTAGTACGGTAGTCAATAAACCCAGCTTTATCTATTGTAGGAAACACAGTTTGATAAACGTTTACAAAACGATTTATTGGTGTTCCGGTTGCTAATGTTGCGGGGAAAGTACCAATTAATTCTTCACTTCCATAAAACAAAAATATCTTGTTTTCGTAACTTACAACCGATCCAACACCGCAGCCAGATGAACTTGTGTCAAGGTGGAGTAAATTTCCAATGTAATATGTTTGCGTTGTGGATGTTGTCCAAATGTTGTTTCCATTTGCAACCACATCCGCAATTACTGCACGAATGTAAAACGCAGAAACATTTTTATCCGACGCATTACCTTCATTCGTTCCGGTTCTGTATGAACAAAACGCATGGATTACCCCATCAACAATAACCAACGGCACAGGACTATCAATCATTGCGTTTGCATTGAAATACCCTGATGGGATCGCATAGCGATTAATTGTGGATAAATCAGATGAAGCAACAAAAAACTGAATTAAACCACCAGCATCACCCGCCCGAATAAATCCATACCATTTGCTTGTAGAAGAATCCCATTTTACGGTTGGCTCTTCTGCATTAGTTGATGCTTGTAAAGTATACGCAGTCCAAGTTGCGCCTTGATCTGTGGACTTTAAAAGCCATGCGCCATCTCCATTTGATGCGCCAGTAACAATTGTTCCCCCGTTAGACGCAAAAGAATGTTGATAAATCGCAGGGCTTGCTGTAAAACTAGGTAAAGGTAAACTTAATAAAGTTCTTGTAAACGCAGCGTAAGTATTTCCGCCTGGGCTAACAGGCACAGTACGCTTATTCATATAAGACAAAATGCCAGCAGATACTGTTGCGGCAGTTAAATGAGACGCGGCAGTTGTTGAGTTGTAACCTCGGGTGCAACCAGTTAAGGTGGTTGCGGTTTTTCCGGTATAAAAAATCTGCTCAGAATCAATTGTTACAATTCCAGAAGTTTGGAAAGCATACGCATCATTAAGCGTAATGGTTGTAACAGCCGCATTGATTGCGCCATTTAATGAATCTGAAACTGCGGATGTACTTGCAAAAACATACTCATACGTGCCGTCAGTACCTGCCGACCAAGATGTTAAGCCATTAGCTGTTTCGTCAAGAAACTCGCCTTCTTGGTATGAAATACCGCTATCGTCTGAGTTAAATACAACCGCCCTTTTATCTGGGTCTACATGGCTGTCCCCATAGTTAGCCCACATCCGAATTTCATTGTTTATGACATAGCACTTATCTTGCGGCCATGCGGTGTATGCTTTTGCGTTGGTAACTTTTGCAGTGTTTTGGTTTAAATAATCGTTTGTTGGGTAAAGAACATACCCAATTTTAAACACTGCATTTTTAAAATAATATAAATCTGTAGGAACAGCAGTTACTAAATAAGTTTTGCGGCCGCCATCAATCCACTGTTTATTTGTTTGAGCTGCCGCAATAACAGCGGTTATAGCTGTTGTGTCATTTGTTGTTCCGTTACCCACCGCGCCATAATCCAAAGGGCTAAGCGGAGTGCCAGAAATCATAGAATACGAAACTTTTGTTAACGCCATTTTTTATCCTCTAACTTAAACAATATATTAGTTAGTTATATGCAACTTCAATGGTAGCCGTAAATGGCGGAGCGGCAGAAAAGGTTAAAGTTGTGCCTGATAAAGAATAGGTATTTTTTTGCTGGTATACGCCATTGATATACACAAAAGTAGAATTTTCGCCCGCTGAAGTGCTGCTTAACGTAAATACAGTTTGTGATCCTGTACCAGTAAAATTGTCAATCTGATAGGTTGTTGCGCCTACTCCAGATATATTGTCATACGTTGCAATAAGCACGTCAGTGCTAGTTTTAATTAAAAATTTATATGCTAAAGCAGTTAACCAAATTTCGCCGCCAGGCACTCTTCCTGCGGAATCTAAAATAATCGGATTAGTGTGCGCCGTCGCGCCGCTAGAAGAAGTATATGTAGCTTGGGACGTGGTAGTTCCCGCCGCGTAAGTATATAGCTTACCGCCGGTTAAAATTACGCCGCTGTTGTCAAAAAACTGAGCCGCAACGCCGCCTACAGGGGAGAGAAAAACGGCCATGTTTTATCCTTATTCGTAAATCACTGTTGCCGCAACTGTACCGCCAATCGTTACATATATGCCATTTTTAGCATAGGCGCCATCTAAAGGCAATACGTAAGATGTTGCAGCAGTGGGAGTAAATACACCCAAAATGGTTGGCTGCGTGGTCGATGTAGCGGATGAATCGTAGACTGTAATGGTTGGGGTACTTGAAGCCGCGCTAACAAAAATACCTTTTAGCTTGCCAGCCATTGGTTTAATGTTGGCCGAAGCCGTAATGTATGTGTAATTTGCCATAATTAGCTTAATATATTTTTAATTAAAACAATTTCAAAAAATCCCGCTGCCTCGTTGTTGTCAGCGCCGCCAATAGCTTCACCTTGAATGCGAGTCTTTTCAGCGAGTGCAATAGGATACGAAAAATTAATTGTTGAAATGCCGTTGTTGGTTACAATTAGTGGCCCAGTAATCGCAATCCCGTTTGTACCAATGAAGCGTGTACGCGCTGTGATTAGAGTGGTTCCCGCGTCTTGTGCTAACCCAATCCGCGCAATAACCAAATATCCAGTATAGCCAGCAGGTATGGTGTATTGGCTTGATGTGGCAGTGTTAAAGCCGATAGCAATTAAATTATAGATCGTTGCGGGGACACCAGAAGTTACAGTGCCGCTTCCAATGTAAATAGCCCCCGCATTTGACAATCCGGTACCTGCGGTTGCTACCAACATACTGTTAATACGCAAAAATGAATTTGTGGTGGTTACTGCGGTTTGACCGTTAAGAGTTACACTCTCGCTAATCACATTGTAGTCTGCATCCAGACCAGTAATTAACACCGTTCTTGCGCCAGTGCCTGCCGAAGTATCGTTTGCGCTAGATGAGCTAACAGTCATTTGCAAAGCAGCCGCTGCGTACGATAAGTTTCCAACAGGCGTAATCATTTCATACGCAGCGGAGTCAACATCTGAGTTATATCCAGAAACCGTAACAATTGAATGCCCCGATATTTGTCCACGGGCTACCTGCAAATCAAACGGTTCATTTTTGCCAAAATACGTTTGCGATGCGTAAATATTACTCATGCTAAGTACCTCAGTTTGTACAAAGTACGGAGATAAATCTCAATTATGTTGTCGATAAGCTGTTGTAACGACATATCGGTCTTATCAACTACTTCGTAACGAGCATCTTCAATTTGTTGCAGCGAATCTTCTAAAAACTCTATAATGTTGCCTGTTTTTTTAGCAGAATGCAATGTAATTGGGCCAACTAACCCGTGCCGACCTTGATACGCTTCTGTAAAATCGTCAGCGGCGCCAATAATGCGGTCATAAAATATGTTTAGCGCTACATGTTTAGAGTAACTACGGGTGTTTAAATGCACGCTGTGTGCAACATCCCTAGCTAAAAACAACAGTCCTATAAAATCCGCTGCTTTCATTGTTGCATCCCTTCAGGTGGCATCATTCCTTGTTCTGGCATCATTTCTGGCTGCATCATTTCTTGTTGGCGGCCTGGCATTTCCATCATTTCTTTGTTGGATTCCATTGCTGCTGCAACCACGCCCATCGCAATATCTTGAATCTGTTGTTCAGTCATGCCCGCTTGAACCGCCGAAATACGCTTAGTTTCAGCGTCAAATTGTTTAATTTGCGCCTCAAAGTCCTTACGTTGCATGTCCTGCACTTCAATTGACTTACCCACATTGGTAATCATTTGGTGCATCTGCTCCATCTCTTGACCCATCGCTTGAATTTGCTGCTTAGCCATCTGCAATTCAGGACTGTCATCTGATCCATCACCCAACACTTTAGGATCAATGACTCGCGCAAAGCGTTGAGCCATCTCTTGAGCGCCTGGCCAATCCATGTTCTTGATAAACAGGTCGCCAGCCACTTGCCAAAGCTGCGGATTGCTTTGCAGAATCATACCCATAGCATCCAATGCCTCTTGACGCTTGGTCATGTAGCTTGGGCCGGTAGTTACCACAACGTCGTACTTACCAACGCTTGGGTTGTATATCTTATCAATCTCAATGCCTTGCTGGTCAACGATTTTTTTGACCGGCTCTTGTTGAGTCGGGTCAATCTTAACCATGTCGGTGTCACCATCTACACCAATAATACGAGCTACACGTTGTGTGTCGTAAATCTTTGGAATCATATCCACAATTTGGCGTGTGACATGTCTAATAGCACGCGCGAGATTATCCACGTAATGATAAGTGCCAGTGTCAGACTGACGCTCACGCGCCATAATTGCTTTGCCAGATCGCTCATTTGATGTCGCTCCTAAACTAGTATCGTACTGGCCAGTGGTCGCTTTAATGTCGTCTGATGCGCCCATTTTGGCTTGAATCAAGCCAGTTTGCGGTAATGGCGGCGCTGCACGCTGTGGAAGCGGTAAAATAGCTCCATTTCCGTCAGTTACGTCAGGATTTACCTCTAAATACGGCCAATTTTGCGTATTTGCGGTCTTCCATTGGGTTTCGTACCCCTCAAACTGACCGCCATAACCAATAAATGGCGCTTTTGGTGCCAAAGCAAGCATCTCTGCCTCTTGCGACACCCAATAGTTGTACATACGCTGTGCATCTTTGGCGTTCCTGACCAATCCAGAGATGTAAATACGTCCGTCAACCTCAAACTCGTTACCAATCACGCGCACGACAGGTATCCACTTGCCTATCCAGTCGCGCTCTTCTAACATTTCATAGCCGTTTGTCTTGCACCAGCGCACACGCTTAGCATCCACCTCGCGGCTACGCACAGGTTTAACACCCATAACTGCTAGTTGCTTAGCTTCTGGCGATCCAGCAAACGCAGTGATGTTGCCTGGGTACAGATGCAGTGTTGCCTTGTCATACTCGACGTAGTAATACTCGGCAATACGAACGGTATCTTCATTAATCCATACATTTAGCGATTGGTCGCCTACGCCAGCAGACTCAATGCTAGAGATCGGTGATGCGTCAGGGAACATGCGCTCATATTCGTCGCGCTGCAAGTCCTCGGTAATGAAACACCACTTAGCATCAGCGCCGCACGGGTCTTGGATTGTCGGATCCATGTACACCGAGAACGAGTTGCGAACCCGCATGATCTTGATGTCTTGATCGAACGAGTCGTCGTCGCAGTATTCCGTAATGACACGGATGTACCCTTCGCCGTAACTTACTTGGTTTTCGCAGGCAGTGTCATAGGCCACATCAGCATCCGAGATGTACTCGATGTGCCTGACCATTCCATTGAATATTTCGGCGACTTCAACGTCTGCGTTGTCGTCGGCAGGAATAACTTTGCCGCTCGGACGGTTCTGTCTTTGGTCGTTCGTAACTTGTCGGACATGTTGCGGCAACTTATTAATAGTTAACGTCGGACGCGCGTTGATCGTTTGCCCTTGCACTGAGCCACGGGTTGCTAATACGTCAGCAGGCCATTGCCAATGATTGTCGGGTGATCCCGCGTAGAATTTTAAGTCATCTAACTCGTCTTCACGGCTTTCGGACAATGCAGAGATCGCCATTTGCAGGCGGGTACGCATCGTCGCTAAGACATCCGTATTGTCTTTGCGAATCTCATCTGAGGCGGGGTTACCGCCTATGGCAGCTACTTTTGCGGCTTTGTTTATGCCGGTATAGTCCATTTACTTTTTGCCTTTTGCTGGGGCTTTATGACTTGATGCTCGTTTGGTAGCGTATGCAATAGCAACTGCTTGCTTAACAGGTTTGCCAGATTGTACTTCAGCTTTAATATTTTTACGGAACGCTTCTTTGCTTGTTGATTTAATGAGCGGCATGTTATTTACCTTTCTTTGCTGTCTTAGCTGATTGCTTAAAGTCTTTGTTAGTTGGCGCGCCAGGCGATCCAGGCTTTCGCATCTTCTCGCCGCTACCAGCTTTGATGCGTTCTTGTTTAGCGTGGATGTTCGCGTACAGTCCAGGTTTAGTAGCCATTAGCATTTCCATCGTTTAAGTGACGCTTTCGCGCGTTCACCGTCTTTGGCGTTAGCCGCAACGGCACCCATACGAGCGCAGAACGACTTCTTGCGCCCTTCATCTGCCTTAGTCTTTGGATGCGGTGCAGGCGCTTTGAGGTTCGAGCCTGTTGCAGCGTTATACTTTTCACGCCCTTTGGCAGTTAACCCCGCGCCCTTAGCAACGGACTGCTTCTCGCCACGTCCAACGCTTAACGACACATTTTTCTTAGCTGCCATCTTAGTGCCCCATCCATCCAGTTGCTACGCTTGATTGCGAGCGGGTTGATGTTGTTCTTGGTGCTCTATCGTAACTCGACTCACGGTGCGCTACCGGAAACGCGAACGTCACTGCTAGTG
>Ga0209190_1000709_pt1 | contig 24139 bp, 21 predicted proteins | sample M_140205_XF_Meta_FD_187315 | JGI IMG/M metagenome (GOLD analysis project Ga0209190, IMG submission 187315) | Freshwater microbial communities from Lake Montjoie, Canada to study carbon cycling - M_140205_XF_MetaG (SPAdes) (version 2) | ecosystem: Environmental > Aquatic > Freshwater > Lake... | reverse complement strand
CCAATCATCAATACAATTAGTTTCATAAGAAGGAAGTCTGTTTTTATGCAAATAAGAAGGTACAAAATGATGGGCGATACCACTTAGCCTACCGGTAGGAACACCTCCCACCCTTTCTAACTCTGGCGAGCCCTGCAGAAATATCATCTTACCATTGGCAAAAGCAGTATTACCCGTTTCGGCCATATAGCATAACAATGCATTTCGTGCTGAATTGATATGATTAGGTATAGAATCTTTTGTAATGGGTATATACTTTACACCACTGGTAGTGCCACTTGTTTTAGCAAAATAGAGAGGTAGGCCTTTCCATAAAACATTTTGCTTGCCTTGTTTAATACGGTCAATAAAAGGAACGAATGCTTCGTAATTTCTTACAGGTACATTATTTACAAAATCTTCATAGGTTTTTATTGAAACAAATCCATGCTGCTTTCCAAATTCAGTACCTGCCCCTCCTTTTATCAATTGATTAAAAACGCTCTGTTGATCAGCCAATGCAGTACCCATACTTTTCTTTACCTGACGATAAATGAAATTGGCAAAGGGTTTAGCAATTATTGATTTGATCTTCATTTTATGATAATTATGAACTTTATACTTCTAGCAAAAGCTTTCAACTTACTCTATAATTCCCTCAATAATACCGCGGGATTCCCAGCATAAACACCTGGCTTATTAATATCTTTAGTAACCACAGCACCCGCTCCAATAACAACTCCATCACAAATAGTCACTGGCAAAATAGTAGCATTAGAGCCAATGCTTACATGATTGCCAACTTTAGTTGACTTCCACTTTGATTTATCACCACCAGCAGGTTTGCCTTCAGTGAAAAGATCATTTATAAACATAACACCATGACCAATAAAACAATTACTGCCTACAATAACCAACTCGCAAATAAAACTATGCGATTGAATCTTAGTATCATTACCAATAATTACATCCGATTGAATTTCTACAAAAGGTCCAATATTACAATTGCTCCCAATAGTACAACCATATAAATTAACAGGCTCTTTTACTCTTACATTTTCGCCAAATGTAACATTAGTAATTCCAGAAGCAGTTAAATGTACTTTATTCATATTCTTTTTGCTGATTGATAAATTCTTTCAATAATATCTACTGTTTTTAGACCATCAATACCATTAGCAGAAAGTGGAACTTTGCTATTCAGCGCCTGCACCAAATTTTCATATACTTTATAATGATTACTCATTGAACCGATATAAGTTCCATAATCATTAGGATTATTGCCTGGAGTAAGATTAGGGATAATATAATCCTCTATAGCTTGGTATTCTAGTTCATTTAAATATTGGCCGCCTACTTTAACAACTCCCTTTTCGCCAAATACAGTAATGGAACCCTCCATATTTTTACTAAAACTATTTACTGTAAAATTGATAGTACCCATAGCTCCATTTTCAAATTCCAAAAGCACTGTACCCGTATCCTCAAACTCAATGACTCCCTTATGAAGATAATTTGCCAACCGAGCTTCTATTGATTGCACATCGCCTATCATCCAGTGAAGCAAATCAATAAAATGACTAAACTGTGTAAAGAGTGTTCCCCCATCAAATTGCAAAGTACCACGCCATGGATCTTTATAATAATCAGCAGTTCGATTCCAGAAGCAATTCAACTGAACATCCATGATACTCCCTAACCTGCCTTCATCAATTACCTTTTTCAATTCAACTATAGGAGGATTAAATCTATTTTGCTTCACTACCACAATTTCTTTTTTGGCTTTTTCTGAAGCGTTTAACATCAACATACAATCTGTAGAAGAAATTGCCATCGGTTTTTCACAAACTACATGACAACCAGAATTGAAGGAATCAATAGTATGAACTGCATGCAATCCATTGGGAGAACTCACAACAACCACATCAATATCTTTTTCCAACTGAAGCATTAGCTTATGATTAGTATAACTAGTGCTACCGAATAAAGATGAAAAAGAATCTGCTCTTTCTTTAATAGAATCACAAACAGCAATAAGCCGACCAAAATTGCCGATAATCTCAGCATGTCTTTGACCAATTCGTCCACAACCAATAAGAGCAAAATTCATCATAAAAAAGGGATCCAATAAAATGACAAAAGCAGTAACAGGCAGCAAGTTACGAAAACAAAAAAGTAACAAAATATACTAATCAACCTAAATCAAGCAATTTGAGCAGATTCACTAATTTTGCCCGGTGAAACGAACGGTTGCATTACATACCTTAGGTTGTAAGCTGAATTTCAGTGAAACTACGTCTATGGCTCGTCTTCTTGAAAATGACGGCTTTGAGAAGGTGGATTTTGATGAAAATGCAGATGTTTATGTCATCAATACCTGTTCTGTAACTGACAATGCAGACAAGGAATGCAGGCAACTTGTAAGAAGGATACAGCGAAAAGCCCCTGAGGCAATTGTGGTAATCTCGGGCTGTTATGCCCAATTAAAGCCAGAAGAAATTGCTGCCATCCCTGGAGTTGATCTTGTGTTGGGAGCGGCAGAAAAATTTAACATCAGCCATCATTTAAAAGAAATATCTAAAGGGAATGGAGCCAAAATATGCAGCTGCGATATTGAAGAGGTAAATCTATTCACAGCGAGTCATTCTGTAAATGAAAGAACCCGGGTATTTATGAAAGTTCAAGATGGCTGTGATTATAATTGCAGTTTTTGTACCATTCCAATGGCTAGAGGCAAAAGCAGAAGCAATCGAATTGAAAATGTATTACAGGATATCCGAAATATAACAGCTGCTGGAGCAAAAGAAATAGTGCTTACAGGTATCAATCTTGGAGATTATGGTAAGCAGCAAGGAGGTCAAAAACAACGTGATGAACAATTTTTCGATCTACTTCAGGCAATTGACTCTGAAACCGATATTAAACGTGTACGCATTTCTTCTATTGAACCAAATCTACTTGAAAATCGAATTATTGAATTAGTTGCAAATAGTAAACGGATTATGCCGCACTTTCATATACCACTTCAAAGCGGCAACAATAAAATACTTGCTTTAATGCGTCGCAGATATAAACGTGAACTTTATGCAGAAAGAATAGGCCTCATTAAAACAATGATGCCTCATGCTTGTATAGGAGCGGATGTAATTACAGGCTTCCCTGGAGAAACTGATGAAGATTTTGCTGAAACTGTTACATTTATTAGAGGTCTTGACTTATCCTACCTGCATGTATTTACTTATTCAGAGAGAGATAATACCTATGCAATTGAGTTGGGATTACCAGTACCTATTGGAAAAAGAAACGATAGAACTCGCCTCCTGAGAAACATCAGCTATGAGAAGATGCAGGCATTTACAGCTGCACATATTGGCGAAATAAGAAAAACACTGTTTGAGGGGGGAAATAAGAATGGAATGATGGAGGGATATACAGATAACTATATCAAAATAACTACTCTCTATAATAAAGAATGGGAGAATGAAGTAGTGGAATGGTGTATTTAAGTAGAAAATTAAACTGCAAAATCGTGATTCCACTCTTTTAAAGAAAGTGTTTCACTAAAAATTTCTCTGCTTCTCGAATCAGAAAGAACTTCAAGATGTTTTTGATGATGAAGATCCGTTGCTACATAAGAAGCAAGATCATTTTTTAGTATAAACCTAGCAGCTTTTGCAGCGCTCGGACCGTAATATCCCGTAAGAGAAAGCAAATTTACCTGCAAGAGAAAACCAAGCTCCGTAAGGCGGAAATACTGATCCAGATCATTATAATAATACATATAACGTTCTGGGTGAGCTAGAATAGGAGAAAATCCTTCAGTAATGATTGCAAAAGACATTTTCTCAGGATTAGTAGGCATAGTAGAATAGGAAAACTCAGTGAGGAGCAAATTACCACTAACAGTAAGCAATTCTGATTTATTACTGAGTAACTCCAAAAAATAAGCATCAAGCATATACTCAGCAGCGGCGGATAACTTAAAATCTATTTCGCGATTATCAAGCTCATTCTGCAATAAATTAAGGGCACTACTTATGGTAGTAGGATTATTCCTGAACATATCTCCTATTATATGAGGAGTAGCGATGGAACGAGTAATGCCTAATTCCATAAGACCCTTAATGAGTAGTATAGAAGTTTCAACATCGGGAGAACCATCATCAATGCCAGGAAGAATATGAGAATGAATATCAGTAGTAATCGGGAAATAAGACTTCCCTGATTCATTAACTTTCTTATTGAAAAATCCAAACATGTTAAGAGAGATTCACTTACTATAATACTGATGCAACTTACTCAAAGGTTTTAAAATAGAAACAAAAAAAGAAAATGGAATACCATTTACTTTCATAGCCAAATAATCCCTTCTATTAGCCCTAAGACGTTTAAATAAACTGTTATTACTTAGCCCACCTCTTCTCATTCTAGTAATTAGCATAGGTAGATAATAGGAACTTACTTTATTTTTATAAAGATATCTGGCCATCAATTCATAATCTGAAGAAGAAAAATAATGAGTCACATAGCCTCCATACTTACTAACCAATTCTTTTTTGAAATAAAAAGTAGGATGTGCCGGCATCCAGCCTAATTTAAATAATTTTCTATCAAAAGGCTTGCCCTTCCATATTCTATATACCCTATCGGTATCCTCTGGATAAACATACTCCAAATCGCCATACAAAGAGTCTACCTGCTGCTCTTTAAAGGCATTAACCACTTTTTCAACTACATCATTAGAATTGAATACATCATCACTATGAAGTACCCCAATAATATCTCCAGAAGCAAGAGCCATTCCTTTATTTAGCGCATCAAACATTCCAGTATCCTTCTCAGAAACCCATCTAGCAATATTAGATTCATATTTGCGAATAATGGAAACCGTGTTATCAGAAGACTTACCATCAACAATAATATATTCAATATCCTGATAAGTTTGACCCAGAACAGATTTAATGCAATCCTCCAGAAATTTATCAGAATTGAGTGTAACCGTTATTATTGTTACTTTCATGAAGGGCAAAAATACCTAAAAATAAATGAGTAAAACATGGATAATTTATTGAGGTCTACGAATAACAATATTTTCCATAACCAACATATCCATATTGGTACGCATAAAGCAATTAAAGGCATCTTCAGGAGAATTCACTATAGGTTCATTTTCATTAAAAGATGTATTTAATAGAACAGGAATGCCTGTTTTTTGTCTGAATGTATCAATTAAAGCATAATACCTAGGAGCTGTATCTCTATCAACAGTCTGTAACCGACCCGTACCATCAATATGTGTCACTGAAGGCAATGAAGACCGCTTATCTGTTCGAATAATGAATACTTTTTCCATAAAAGGTACAGGCTCATCTAGCTCAAAGTATTCAGAAACATATTCTTTGAGAATAGAAGGAGCAAAAGGTCTGAAACTTTCTCTTCGCTTGATTTTGGTATTTAGAATCTCCTTGGCATCTTGCCTTCTAGGATCAGCCAAAATAGATCTCCCTCCTAGAGCTCTTGGCCCAAATTCAGCACGGCCTTGCATCCACCCCACTACTCCTCCCTGAATAAGACAATCAGTTACGATATCGAATAAAGAATCATCGTTTAAATAAGAATATGATATACCTTTTAAATCGAGCCAGTTAGAAATTTCATCATTACTGAACTTACTGCCTGTATATGCAGAAAAGATTGGATCCTTTCTTGTCATATTTAGATGCTGGTGCAGAACATACAAAGCCGAACCCATAGAAATTCCTGCATCATGACCAGCAGAAGGAATATAAACATTCTTAAAACCAGTATTACTTGTAATTTTTCCATTAGCAACACTATTCTGAGCCACGCCGCCTGCTATACATAAATTACTAAGTCCAGTTATTTTTTGGAGGTAATTAAGAATATGAAAAATAACAATTTCAGACATGCGCTGAACAGAAGCCGCCATATCTTTATGAAATTGCGTGAGTGGTTCTTCTTTACTTCGAGGCTCCCCAAATTTAGATATCAAATGTTCACTATAAAGAGTTGCAACGTGAGGCCTATAGTCATTATCAAAATAAGCAATACCAGAAGCAGCTTTCCTAAAATATTTAAGATTTAGAGAAAATAAACCATTACTTTTTAATAGAATAACATCCTTCAAATCATCAATATAAATAGGATTGCCGTAAGGAGCCATACCCATGATTTTATATTCATCACCATAATGAGGGAATCCTAAAAATTGAGTAAAAGCAGTATAAAAAAATCCGAGAGAATGAGGGAAATCAATAGAATCAATTATTTTGATGTTGTTACCCTTTCCAACAGCCAACATAGTTGTAGTAAAGTCACCAGAACCATCTATAGATAAACAGGCGGCCTCATCAAAAGGGGAAGCAAAAAAGGCAGAGGCCAAATGACTCCTGTGATGTTCAACGTTAAGAATTTTATTATTAAAATATTTTTTAGAAATCCCAGAGCAAGCAGAAAGCTCTTTTTCAATAGAAGCCACTTTTCTACTATTTAAAATCCTGTCTTTTAAAGCTGATACATTACCAGAAGGGTGAGAAATTAGATAAAATAACTTCTTTATGAACTTTGCACGAGGATCTCTTCCGATTGCATAATAATCAACATCTTTAAAAGATACTCCAGCTTCTTTTAAACAAAAAGCAATCGATTGAGAAGGGAAGCCACCCCAATGCTTAATCCTAGTAAAGCGCTCTTCCTCGATAGCAGCAAATAATTTACCATCTACAAAAATTGCAGCAGCAGCATCTCCATGATAGGCATTAATCCCTATTATTATCATACTGATTTTCTATTTTTAGCTTCTAAACTGCTAGTACTCCTTTCGTGAAAATAAATCAAGATAAAAATTGCCCCATAAGCTCCAATATTGAACCAAGTATGGTGATCGATACCCAAAGGCATAGGCCAACCTCTATCTACAGATAATAAAAACAGACTGATTCGAATCACATTAATAATCCAAATGATCAAGAAACCAAAAAAAATCCAAAATAATTTTGAAGGAACCCGAGAAATACCAGCTAGAATAAATGCGGCCCAAAAACTCATTACGCCAAATCCTGCACAACCATATGATACAATTACTCCCCTTCCACCAACTACTCTTAAAACATAGTGATTGCCAATAAGGGTTTCAATATTAAAAATTGAAAGCAAATGCTTTGAGCCCCAAATAAGTAAATGTTGTAAGCCGGATATGTAATTAAGATACTCAGAAATAAAATGAGAATAATAACCTCCTGGAGCAGAAATACCTATAATAGCAAATGAACCATAATAAAGGATTGAAAATATAATTAAAAATTTAACGAGAAATCTAATAAAAAATTGGCTGAATATATTCATTATTAAGAATTAGATAAACTTTAAATCGAATTATTAAAAAACATTTCTTTATACGAATTTCTAATAAATTCTAATGAGAAAGATTTGGAAGCAAAAGAAGAAGCACCACTACTCCATTTTAAATAAGAGAAGTCTTCCATATCGCAAAAGAAATCTATCGCATTTTTTATAGAAGTTACATCTGGAACAATGTTAAAACCTGCATAATTTTTTGAAAGATCATTCCATGGTGTATTATGACTAGTAATAACAGGCTTACCAGCAGAAAGGGCCTCAAAAATAGCATGTCCATAATTTTCACTTTGGCTAGGACAAATAAAAATTTGAGCCTGTTTAAGATGATTCTCTAAATCTATAGGCTTTATGGGGCCAAGATAATTAACAGTTATATTTGAAGGTAACATTCTAATAACTTTAAGGCATTTTTCCCAGTATTCAGTAACATAAATAGGTCCAATAATGTCATATTGAATTTCGGCCTTACACTCAGAAAGAGCTAATAAAACTTCATAATAATTTTTCATGGGCCCAATAAGAGCCACTGTGATAAGCTTGAGCCTTCCATTAAATTTTGTAACAACTGAGGGAGCATAAAAATGAGGGAAATTGGGAGCCACATGTATCTTAACTTTAGAACCCATTAAAGCTTGAATATGCAACTTTTCAATTTCATCAGTAGCATGAAAAGAAATAGATCGAAATCTCAACAATGGTTTTAAAAAAGTAAGAAATAACTTCTTTTTTATTTTTTTTTTAGAAAGAGCTTGGGGATGTAGCATCCCTCTAGCCGATAAAATGATATTGGGACAACATGCAAAAAGAATTGGAATTATAGCAAAAGAAAATGAGTAAATCCCAATGAGAAATAAAACATCAGGACGGATTTCTTTAATCTCCTTTAAAATCTTCCTATTTCTAAAATCTTTATTTGAATAGAATACTTTAGTAGAATGATTATACTGTATCCATTTATCAGAAACGATGTTATCTAGATCAATCTCCCCTAAATCTTTATCTCCTGAAAATATAGAATAGTTGATACCATCATCATAATCTCTTACCAAATTAGCAATTGATTGTATAGGTCCGCCAGCAAGATAGGCAGGAGAAAACCAAGGGATGGATATGAATATTTTCATGAAGTTATTTTTCGCAACTTTAAACGATAACTCCAAAATAAAAAGACAATAAATACCAAAAAGCAAGATTTAAAAAGATGCCCTAATATAGTTTGTAATTCACAATCAGGTCGGATAGGATAATAAAATACAAGAGAAGTAAAAAGTAAGATAATTGGAAATTCTACACTGTAGGTAGCAAAAAGCTTTAATACTAAATTAAAAAGAAAACCATAAAAAAACATAAAAATACAGCCTCCAAAAATACCAAAGTTAATATAAGCATCGCTTAAAGAACTTAAACCCATTGAAGTTCCAAGGGCTAAATGGATACCAGAGAACTTGTAGAAAATATCTCTATCGCCAGCCTTTAATTTATCTGGAGCAATAAAACGAGGCAAAAAAGCAGCTTTTAAAATTTCAACTAACTCATCACCATTTTGAAAAGGTACAGAGTATGGGACAGTTTTCATGACATTAGTAATGATATAACCTTGATTAATTCTCAAATTACTTTCAGCAAGAGAATTAGAACTAAATAACTTATTATTTTCTTTATTTTTTTCATAAGTTTTTGCAAATGTTTCAACATTAGCGTCTTCTCCTCTAATCCATGTAGCACTTCTATAATCACCTTTTAATTGTTGAATAATGATTGAAATAAAAATAAAAATAATAACAAACGAAATTTTTAATAAATTATTAGGCTTAAACTTCAATGCATAAATAGCAGAAAGAAATATAAGCCAAATAATCAGATCATGAAACATACCCTGAGCAATAGACGATAGGACTATAGATCCAAAAACAAGGGTGAGGGGCAAAATTCTAATTCCATCAAAACCAATAACAATAAGAAATAACCCTATAAACTTAAAACAACTTAAAAGAACGAAAACAAAAGCAAGATCACTACTAAGATAGATTGAAATAAAACTAGACAAAAAACCAATCCCTATAAAAAAATAGGGCAATTGTGGATTAGCTTTTACAAAATGCTTAATGCTAGCTAGATTAGGTTTTTCACCTTGGTACTTTTGAGATTTATAATGTAAGCCTAAAATAAAAGCAATAACAGCCGGTATAGCGTATGAGAAATAGACACTTTCGGGTACCTGCATTTTATAAAATCCAATCTGAAAATCATCAAGCCCATTAAATGCTAAAGTTGGGCCGATAAGCATTTGTAAACACATAAAAGCACCGGCAAGATATCGTACAGGAATTATAAAATTGATAGAAAGAAAAAGTAAAATGAATTGGTACGAGGAAATTATCAAAGCGAAATAGGAAAACCAACTTAACCCAAAAAAAATAAATCTAAAAAGAAAAGCAAAAAATAAGAAGCCCTGCCAATTAAAACTTTGTTTTTGCATTAAAAAATAAAAATTTTAAATAAATAATCAAAAGATGAAATAAAAAACAATAATTTAATTATTTAAACAAGTACAATAAAAACTATAATACTGACTCTATAGATTCAGCAATTTTTAAAAAAGAAAAATTAGTAATTATTTCTAATGACTTTTTACCAAAAGATTTAGCCAATTGTTTATTAGAACTAATTTTTTTTAAAATATTAGATAATTCAGCCTTATCGCCAGATTTGAAAATATACCCATTCTCATTGTCATAAACAAGATCAACAGCACAACCGCATTGATCACTTACCACAACACACTTCGATCCTGCCATAGCCTCATTTACCGCCAAGCCCCAAGTTTCACCTGGCCCATAGGAAGGCAAAACAAAAACATCAGCAATATTATAAAGAGAAGGCATCATCGATTGATTTTGAAAATCAATAAAAATGATAGAAGAACAATTTGAGTACTTTCTTTTAAGTTCAATTTCCAATGGGCCATTACCAGCCATAATAAGTTTAACATGAGGCTCCATATCAGATAAAAGAAAAGCGTCTAATAGTAAATAAGGGTTTTTTTTAGTTTCAAATTTGCCAGCAAAAAGAAATACAAAGTCATCTAATTCAATACGGAGAGACTTTTTCAATTCAGCAGCTTTAGAAATACAATCATTTCGAAAACATGAAAATCGAGCATTATCAATAGCATGGGGGGAAAAAACCAACTGTTCATCTTTTAATCCAGCATATTTATAATAATCATAATTCCTTTTCCCTACATAAAAGGCTTTGTCAATATGCCTATATACCCACTTAAGAAAAACCATCCTAAAGTATTTCCTAAAATAACCAGGATGATCAAGCAAAGTAGAATCTCCCCTGAAATAAATTGGTAATTTTCTAGAAAAATAGCGAATCGCCTTAAGATGACTATTAAATGACCAACCAAATACAAGTAGAGCATCTGGCTTAAAAACCTTTAATTCACTAATAATATCTTTATTGATAATACCATTAAAATGATGAGACCCTTTATCATGAGCTGAATTTTCTAAAAAAATAAAATTATAGCCATTTAGCAAATCAATATCCCAGCTAATATCTTTGTTAAACCCTGGATCATATTTATTATCCATAACAGTAGCACCCCAAGTATAAAAAACACAAATATCTACCACTCCTCTTTTAGCTAATAATTCAAATAAAGGAGCATGGTATTGAATAGGATGGGTTGTAATTATGGCAAGGCGCTTCTTCAATCGAATTTTTTTTGAATAAAATCAAGAACAGTATCAAATTCTTTTTCAAAATTTAATTTATCCTCAAAACTTTTCCTAGCTGCAATAGATATCGATTCATAGTTATTTAAAATAAGTTCAATATTCTTTTTTAACGAAAGCATTGAACCGTCACAGAAAAAAGCCCAAGAATAATTATCAAGATACTTTCTAAATTGATCTATATCATATAAAATCACAGGTAAACCAGATGCCGCATATTCATATATCTTATTAGAAGCTGTACCCAAAGTTTTTCTTACATCATCATCACCCAAATGAATTGCCAAGCCGATGTGGCAAGATGAAGTAAGTGATTGAAGCTCACAATAAGGTCCTAATCCGACCCAAGAAAGTCTTTCTGAAACCCCTGAATCAGCAGCAAGTTCATTTAATGACTGTTTATAGGGCTGCCTGACTCCACCCTTTAAGATAAGTCGAATTGGCCTTCCAAAAATATTACCTTTTAGAAGTGTAACCATTTCTTCTAAAGAATGAAATTCACCAATGGAACCCTGAAAAATAATTCGAATCTCTTCATTTTTATAAATAGATTTACGAATATTAGGATAAGCTTTAAGAGAAGGATAGTTGGGAAGACAGAAATAATCTCTCTTACCCTTACAATTAGGATAAAACTGAAGACGATCATTTGAAGGAAGGGTAAAAAGATCAACATATTTCATTGCTTTCTTTTCAAACTTTGCCGCAAACCAACCAATTGAGTAAGGTCTGAGTAATTCAATATTAGGCATATCGTGATTATGATACCAGCATACCTTTTTCTTTGAAACTAATCTTCTAATTAAAAGAAAAGAGAATAAAGGAATGCTATCGTAAAATATAACAATATCAGTTCGTTTAGGATAAATAAAACGAAGTAGATATAAACTAAATTGTAAAAAAGAAAATGACTTATTAATAAAATGTTTTTTCTCAGAAGACTGAACTGATGTTAATTTTCCAATTTTTATCAACCTTACATTACCGGGGAAAGGAAAATCGTGCAATGAATTATTACGAGTTACCAAAATTAACTCATCACATTTTTCAGCTAAATTTAGCACTGCATTGATTGTTGGAGGATAAAAATCAGGATCAATATAAATTGAAGCAACAATTCGCTGAATTTTCTTTTTAATAGGTGTAGAGTTGCTTACTGTATTTAAAACTTCTCTCATTCTAGTAAAATGATCGTACCCACTACTTAAACACCTATTATAACCAGCATTGGCTATCCTATTTCTTTCATTTGGATTATTCAGATAATACCTTAACTTACTAAGCAACTCTTCTTTGGAAGTAAAAAAAACAGCTTCTTCGCCCTCAATAAAAAACAGTTTATGAAGCCAACTTCTTTCAGCAAGCATAAAAGTTTTACAAGCAGGAATCTCAAAAGTGCGACTGTCTTGCTGGTCACGATTAATTTTTCTTAAAAAATGAAGCGCGATACTCATCCCATTAATGATCTTAACATATTCGTCTCCATAAACAGAAGGCCCCTTATAATACGATTTAATAATACTCCAATATTTACCTTCAGGCCAACCATTACCCCAAATTGAAACCTTTATTCCATTTTCTATTAAAAAAGCAATATAGGCTTCCCTTTCCCTCTCGTATGTTCCAATAAACCCGATATCACAAGCATATTTTTCCTTATCACTACTGGATAAAGAAAGATGTTTATGGTAATTTTTGTCAAAAGAACGGAAACAAAGTTCAACTCTATTTGCACCTCTTTTTAATAACTCAGGGATATTAATTTCGCGTTGAACAAAATGAAAATCATAAAAATAGCAAGTAGATCTACTTAACCGCCAGGAACGGCGCCATGAACCACCAGGATCATCAGTAAGAATATTAATAATTTTGGCGTGAACTAATTTTTTTTTGAGAATCTTAAGGGTACCTAAAGTTAAAAAAGGCCTATTATCAACTAATATTATATCTGGTTTTTGTAATAATGCAACTCTAATAACTTCCCTATTAAATTTAAAAACACCCGGTCCTATATTTAAATTATAATGAAATAATTTAAATACACTATTGTAAATAAAAGGATCGGAATCTATAGCTTCAACCCTATTACCAATGTCTTTAAGTGCATTTAGCCTTCGCAAAGAATTACTCTCTGGGGATAAACTACCTAAATAAAGTATAGAAAAATTAGAACTAGGCATTAAAAAATCAAAAAAATCCATTCCAATTCTTGAAAAAAATATGATACCACATAATATAACTTAGAGTTCGCCAATAAGAGACGAGATTAGCTTTGCCTGAATAAAAATCAATACCTAATTGCTCGGTTTTTTTAGGATCAAGAAATTCAGTATGCTTGTATAAATCAAAAAATATTTGTCTCCCCTCTTCATCTATACATAAATGATGATCAATTGGGGAAGGGAAACCGTATTTCCCTTTTTGCTGCAGAACAGCATCAGGCACTATCCCTGTAAAGGAGTCTCTAATTATAGTTTTACTTCTACCATTTACTAAATCTTCTGGCCTGAATTGGAGTACAAATTCGATTAATTTATGATCAAAAAAAGGAACTCTAATTTCAACACCAAAAGCCATTGAATTCCTATCTTCATAATGCAAAAATGGTGGAGCTGTCCAACTTCTATAATTATTCAACAAATTCTCCATATAAGAATCATTGGAGGCATGATAAAAATGAGGAATATCAGTTGTTATAGTGGTAAAATCATATTCATTTTTTAAACGTAAATTTTTTACTTTCCTACGTACATTAACAGGAAGACACTCATAAACACTTTTAAAAAATAAATTATTATAAGAATTAGATGATTGTTGAGATTTAAAATTTCTAAGATCCTTCATATAGCGATACATATTCATAGAACGGAGTAACCTAGCATTTCGAGCATGTATATATGACTCATAACCGCCAAAAATTTCGTCACCACCAGAACCCGATAATAAAACTTTAACACCACTTTGGTGAGCTAAAGAACAAAGTTTATAATGAGTATACATAGACCCATCTAGCAATGGTTCGTCATGATGGAAAATAACTTGAGTTATATCATCAAAGAATTTCTCTCCTGTTAAATGAAAATCATTTTTACTAATAGCAGGAGAACTATTGACTACTTCCTTAATAAGAGAATTTTCGGAATGAAAATAAGGCAAAACTGCAGAAAAAGTTTTGAGTTCAGGCTGAACCATATTTCTTAAAGCAAAACATGTAATTGAGGAAGAGTCTAATCCCCCAGAAAGAAATGAACCAACAGCAACATCTGAACGTAAATGCAATTTAAGAGCTTCGTCCATCATAGCAATAAGTTCGTCTTTGGCATTATTATCAAACAACCTATCTCCTACTTCAGGAAAATTCCAATAGCGCTTTGGAGTTGTATTATTGCCACTAGCATCCACCCACATAAAATGAGCCGGCAGCAATTGTACTACACCTTCAAACATTGTTTGATGATCAGTATCCAATTTAGCATCTGAAATAAATTCAAATGCTTTTAATTGATTAATACTTTCATTTCTATTTGAAAAATTAATTAGCGATTTGATTTCCGAAGCAAAAAGTAAAGAACCATTATAAGACTTTCTGTAATAGAGAGGCTTGATTCCGAAACGATCGCGGGCTAGCAATACTTTATTGATTGCCGGATTGAATAATGCAAAAGAGAACATCCCGCGTAAATGAGAGAGAAACTTAATACCATAATGGTCATAGGCAGCTAAAATAACTTCAGTATCAGAATTAGTTTTAAAACTGTAATAAGGCTCGAGAGTTTTACGAATTTCAATATAATTGTAAATTTCACCATTGAAAATTACAACATTTCCATTATTAGGATCTATCATTGGCTGATTAGCAGCAGTGCTAAGGTCTATTATACTTAATCTTGCGTGACCAAATGCTATATTGTCATTGTTCCAGTAAAACAGACCGTCTGGGCCTCTATGCTTAATACGATTAAGCATTTGTTTAATATCTAAATCAGAACCAGATCTACCAATTATACCTGCTATACCACACATAAAGTTTCAGATTTTGATATCACCTGCTAATATTCAATAGAATTGATTCGATTTTGTCAATTTGAAAATCGTAACGATTTTCACCAGCATAAGCAATCCTCTGTTTCATAAGGTTTTCTGAATTAAATTCTGAAAGGTGTGCAACCACCTGAGTAAAAAGAGATGATAGCTGTTGATTATCATTCCGTTCAGAAACCATTTGAACCAAATCCGGACGATCGAAATATGCAGTAATATTATTTGAAACAACAATCTTACCACTACTAAGAAATTCTAATACCTTATGATAATTCGTACCAGCGCTTTGATCCTTACTAACATCATAACAGATTAAAAATGCATCCATCTTTTGATAGGCGGCAGCCAATTGTTCTGGAGTCAATAACCCATGAAGAATAACATTGGGCTCTTTATTCAAATCAGCAATGAATGCATCTGTAGAAATATCATCCCTATCAGGGTTATTATCTGATAACGCGTAGGATCCGAAACACTCGAATCGAAGTTTTTTATTAAAGCGAACAATGTCCAAAAAAACAGACCTATCAATATCTTTTCTTCTAAGGTTTCCAGAGAAACCAATACTAATAATATCACCGAGAAGATTTTTCCGAATACCTACCTCTTGATTAAAAAAAACATCATCAACACCATGATTGATTAAAAATTTAGGAGCTGAATTTGACTGATATTTTGCCAGAATATCCGGCGTTACCGAAAAAATAACCTGTGAGCCCTGACTCGCATCAAAAGCAGTTTGATTCAGAGGCTCATCAACCGGATGAAAAACGCATAACACTTTTTCAGAAAAAAAGCGAAAAGGGAAATAATCGCCCAAATCAAATGACCACACTATATCGAATTCCTTTTTAACAGTCCGGAGAATACGTTTCAAATGCAAGCCCATAAGCACATCAAATAACCCTTTAAAATGAAATTTGATTTGAAATGGAAACCATAATTTATGTTCTATCAAAAATAATCTTTTATATCCAGGGACGGGAACGATTTTTACCTTGGCACTTTGATTTGATTCCAAGGGAATAGGACATAAAAAAAACACGTTGTTACCGCGACGTGCTAAAGCTACGGCATAATGATGCTTGCTAACAAACAAACCACCCCAAGGTTGAGGAGATATCAACAATATATTTTTTCCGCTTAACATATTAAATTTAAGCCTGAGACAAATAAAAACTCCTTATGATATCAGCTACATATCTAACCTCTTGCTCCTTAAGTTCAGGAAACATAGGCAGGGAAAGGATTTCCTCCTGAAGCATGTCTGCCACAGGAGTTTTATTATTATCACGTAGTTCTTTGTATGGCAATAAAGAAGGCAAGGCTGAAGGATAATGAATCGAAGCTTCCACACCTTTCAATTTTAGATATCCCATCAAATCATTTCGTCTCTTTGCTCGTATAACAAACAAATGGAAGGTATGTACAGATTGATTTCTTACAGAGGGAAGTATCACTTCAGGTATGTCAACAAGAAATTTGCAATATAGTCCTGAAATATTGATTCGAGCGGCAGTCCACTCCTTTATGTAGCGTAATTTAGCCGACAAAATAGCTGCCTGCAATCCATCCAAACGGCTATTAATCCCTTCGATTTCATGCTGATGCTTTGTCAAAGCCCCATGATTCGCAAACAAACGGCATTTTCGGGCCAGTTCATCATTATTTGTGATAATACAGCCAGCATCACCATAGGCCCCAAGATTTTTCCCGGGATAAAAACTAAAAGAACCTGCTACTCCCCATAAGCCCGCATACCTACCTTTAAAGGATGAGAAATGTGACTGAGCGCAATCCTCAATTAAATAGATTCCGTGGGAATCACAAATATCCCTAAGTTTTTCAATGTCGCACATCTGGCCTTGCAGATGAACAACCAATATCGCTTTTGTCCGTTCGTTGATCAATTCTTCAACTCTAGATTCATCTAAAGAATAATAAACGGAGTCCACATCAGCAAAAATAGGCTGGGCACCAGTTTCACTTATGGTCTCAGAACTAGAAATCCAGCTGTTGGCAGCTGTAATCACCTCATCCCCGGGACCAATCCCCAGCATTCTCATGATGATATACAATGAGTCAGTTCCGTTACCACATCCAACAACATGTTTCACCCCATATTTGTCAGCAAAATCACTTTCAAATTTTTTAACGTAATTCCCACCAACAAAAGCACTATCAGCTATCACATGAGTAATCGCCTGATCAATATCATTTTTGATACTTTCATATTGCAGACCCAAATTTACAAATGGAATTTTCATGACACTTAGTTCTACTTTATTAAACCTAAAATTTCGATCGTGCAGCTGAATATATCTTTTCAATTATTTCAACAGTCTTCATGGCTTCAAAAGCACTTACATTAATAGATGCTCCATTTTGCAACACATCAATAACATTAGCATATACTTTATCATGATTACTCATTGAACCAACATAAGAACCATAAAAATTAGGCCTATTACCAGGAGGCAGATTATCTATCACAAAATTTTCAATGGACTGATATTCGAGCTCATTAAGATATTGCCCACCTATTTTGACCGTACCCTTTTCTCCAAATACGGTAATGGAACCTTCCATATTTTTATCATGGGCGTTTACTGTATAATTGATGGAAGCAATAGCCCCATTTAGAAAACGTAAAATCACAACGCCCGAGTCTTCAAATTCAATAACTCCCTTGTGGATGTAATTATCAGTGAAAGCTGCAACTTCATCCACATCGCCAATCATCCAATACAGCAAGTCAACGAAATGGCTAAATTGAGTAAACAAGGTACCACCATCCATATCGGCAGAACCTTTCCAGGAATCCTTATAATAATCATCATTACGATTCCAAAAACAATTTAACTGAACTGACAGAATACGTCCCAGCTTCCCTGTATCAATGGCGTTTTTAAGAGCAACTACCGGCGGATTAAACCTGTTTTGCTTGATAGCAAATAGCAGACGACCGCTAACTTTTGCAACTTGCATCATCTCACTGCAATCTTTGGAAGAGATAGCCATAGGCTTTTCACATAATACATGGAAACCTGCATTTAGGGCAAGAATGCTGTGCTGCGCATGAAGACCATTGGGGGAACAAATAGAAATGACATCTGCATCATTCACACTCTCAATCATAGTTTCCGGAGAAGAAAAATAGGGAACTTGATAATGTTCTCCCAAAACCTTGGCCTTTTCTGCTATCACATCACATACGCCAATAAGGGTGCCCAAACGATGTATATGCTCGGCATGTCGATGGGCAATACTACCGCAACCAATTATTGCGAATCTTATCATTTCTTAATACTATTTTTAATTTTTTTAAATAATACAACTTCATCCCAAAAACTTAAACTCATATCATAATGATTGTGAGGTATCTGAGACGATTTGATATAGGCTTGAAATTCAACATCGGTAAATCCTAACTTTTTTAAAACAAATTCGTAATCTATTTTAAACAATTCCTCCGGATAAATTGGCTGCTTCAATTCTTCTAGTGCTTCTAATTTTGAAAGTTGACCAGAAAAAATAAGATTTGAAAGATGGGCTTTACGCTTATCGACATTGAATTTTTTAGGCAAAATATAACCTTGATAAAATCTAGTAAAGACTGACTCATAATGTTTGCCACCATAATCACGCCAATCAAGTTCTTGTATAATTCTTTTTTTAGCTTCAGATTTTATGTACTCAACATAATTAAGTAAAGGCCATGAAATAAATGGTTTAGTTCTCGAAATAATTCTTCTTCTAACTGGTCCAATCAAGGGGTAAGTTTTCAATTTAAGTTTCCCGAATTTTTCGTGAATATGCCTCAAATTCGGATGACTTTTACAAATCCAGGATTTGGGCAATGTAATTTCAGTAACTATATTTCTTCCGTCAATAATATGTTTGATATTTTTTTTCTTGCAAATTATATCCAAAGCAGAAAAAATAGCTATGTCAGTTACAGCTTCGATATCAATAACATTAGCTTTGAAATAAGAGATCTGTAAATCTTTAAATTCATTCCAATCAATCACATAAGTAAACAAATCAAACCCACATTTAGAAACTATATTTTCAATATTTTTTACTGCAAGTTCAGAATTCCATCCATTATCAAAATGAACACATAAAACTCTCAAACCTGCTTCTTTGGCAAGCAAGGCAAGATAAGAACTATCTACCCCACCACTAACACCAAGAATACAATCGTAATCATAACCTTTACCATCTTTTTTTATTCTTGAGATTATTTCATTGAATTTACGAGTCCTCTCATCTCCAAATAAAATCTGCTTTCTTTCCGCATCCTTATACTCATAAAAGTAATTACAAATCCCTTTTTCATCGAATGTGATATCAGGATCTGCTATATTATCCATCACAGATAAACTACACTGTTTATATTCAAGCTCAGTCAATAATAGATACTTTTAAAATCATCAGCAGAGGGATAACTTATTAAAACAGCATTATGAGGTCTTTTATAAATGAATAAACTACCAGCAGCCATACCTGAGGCGCCACATTCAAATGCTTTTTTAAAATCCTTCATGGAAGAGGCTCCTCCTGAAATAACAACAGGTAAGCTTATTTTTCGACTAATGGTTAAAAGTAATTCTACATCATAACCACTATATGTTCCTTCCCTATCAATATTGTTTAAAATTATTTCACCAGCACCAGCTTCTTGTAATTTCAAAGCCCATTCAATAGGATTATAATCCGACTTAACAGTACCACTTTTAAAATAGACTCTATATTTACCAAAAATATTTTTTTTATAGTCAATATTAGCTACCACACTGGAACTGCCATATATAGAACTAATGTTAGATATCAAATCAGGATTAGATTGAAGCGCTGTATTTAAAATTATTTTTTCAATACCCAAATCAAATATTCGTTTGGCCTGATCAGCTGTCTTGATCCCACCACCGTACCCTACAGGCATAAATGCCTCACTTACAATTTTGAGAATAAGATTATAATCGGGCACAGTTTGATTAATACTGCAACTGATATCAAGCAATAAAAGTTCATCCACTTCTTTCTCATTAAATATCTTTACTGCATTTATCGGATCGCCAACATATTTAGGTTGTTTAAACCTATATGTTTTTACCAGACCTCCATTTTGCAACAACAATACAGGAATTACTCTTGGTCTGAGACTCATCAAATTTTATTAAAATTTCTTAATAATTCAATTCCATATTTATGGCTTTTTTCAGGATGAAACTGAACGCCGTAAATATTTTCATGCTGAAAAGCTGCAACAAATTCATGCCCATACATTGAGGTAGCTAATACATCAGCCTGTTGATTACATTGAACGTGATAAGAATGTACAAAATAATACCTTAGGTTGGCGCTGATATTATCATTTAGTAGTGAAGCTTTTTTATAGCTCAGATCATTCCAACCTATGTGAGGCACTTTAAGAGATTCACTTATTTGAAACTTTCGAGTTGTAGCATCTACCCAGCCCAAACCATTATAATCTCCCTCATCACTATGTTTGGTCATTAAATGCATACCCAAACAAATACCTAAAATTGGTTTTTTCTTTATTAAAACTTCTTCATTTAAAGTATCTATCAAATTGGTTTGTACCAAATTTTCCATACCTGTTTTAAAATGGCCTACACCTGGAAGAATAAGTTTGTCGGCAATTTTGATATCATTTAAAGATGAACTTATTTTGGAATTTATTCCTAGATACTTAAACATATTATAAACAGAGTATAAATTCCCTATATTATAGTCAATAATTAAAATCATCAAATATTTAAATACTTTTTTCTGTACTTTGTAAATTTATTTGCAGGGATGTACCCATAAAACTTATGTTTATTTTCAAATGGAATACATTGGGTTTTTTCTAACGCTTTAATTTGGATTGCAGGAACACCCCCCAAAACACAATAACCATCTTTGAAAGATTTTGTAACTACAGCACCTGCACCTACGATTGTAAAATCCCCTAATTCAACACCTGGAAGAATCTTAGCGCCTGCTCCAATCCAACAATATTTGCCAATACGAACTTTTTTTAACACATGAATTCTACTGTCATATACATCATGATTAGCACTTATTATTATTACATTAGGTGCAAACTGTGAATAGTCTCCAATTTCAATACCACCTTTACCTTGTATGTAGCAACCCTTCATTACACCTGGATATGAATCAATTCCTACAATAATATTTTTAGCATCATAAACCTGGCTTGTCCAATGAACAGGCCAATAAGCTTTTTTATTACCTCCAATATTAAATATTTTTTGAATAAACCAAAAATTAAATCCAACTCGGCTTTGATAATCTGAGGTTTTTCGTATAAAACTAAAATACGGTAATCTTGTAATTAAGAATACAACGAAATTGAAGGGATTTTTAAAAAGATGTAGTATTTTATTTTTCACTACCAATTTGTTTAGTTAAAGGATTCATCGAGGTATAATTTGAAAAAATATCAACAGTAATTTCCTGTTTTTTAAAAAATATATTAAAATAGGATAACCCTGATTTTTTTATTATTTTAATTATAAAAAACATTTCCTTCCATTGCATTTTTAAAAATAGTTTAAATGTAATTTTTAAAGCTGCGCGAATTAGCTTTAGTTTAATGTTTCCGATTAATGCGTTGTTAGTGACCATTTTATTTAAAACTAAATTATTGAAAATATCATTTTGTTCAATTAATCTATCTATTATAGATATTTTAAAAGATGCTTGACCTATAGTTTCTCGGGGCCAAGATACCCAACCCTGAACAAATAATACTGGGTATAAAGCTGCAAGTCTTATTCGAATATCCTCATCTCCGCATTTATAAATTGTAGACAAACCGCCTACTGATATAAATAACTCAGTTTTAAAAAAGTTGGAAGCAAAACTAGATGATAGTAAATTATTTTTACTAAAATAATACATCTCAATGGTTTGATGAGGATACAAAATCAAAGGGAAAATAATATTATTGATATAATTTTTTTGTACCAAAAAAACACAATCTTCATACTTTTCAATATTATCTAAAAAATAAACAATTGCATGTGGATATAAATAATCATCGCCATCTATGAACATGAAATACTTACCTTTTGCAAGAGATAAAGCTTTGTTTCGGTTATTATATTCCCCAATATTTTTTTCATTTCTGTATGAAACAATTCTATTATCTTGATATTCATTAATAATTTTCCAAGTATCATCCGAACTGAAATCATCTCCTATGATGTATTGTATATTTTTATGTTGTTGATTAAGCACACTCTCAATTGCATCTCTTACAAAGTTTGAAGAGTTATAAGTAATGGTTATAACAGAAACTAAAATATTGTCTAAACCTTCACTCATAAGAATATTTTCCATTATAAAACAATCTAATATTATTAAGATATTCTTCCTTGCTATAATATTTACCACATAAATCAAACTGAGTCTTATGGTATTCTTGAAACATATCTCTGTTTTCGAATAATTCGATATCTATTACAATTTTGTTTATCAATTCTTCTATAGAATTGTAAACAGTTTGAAGCGAAGCGAAATCAGGAGTAAAAAATTGTTCATTATAAACAGCAAAACTAATAGCTCCACTAAAAACTGATTCAATAAAATAACCATCCAAGCCTTCCCCAAAAGTCAAACACCATTTAGCTTTTGAAATTAATTTTTTATACTCTTCATAAGTCAGGTTTTCAATAACTATAACCTCTATACCTGTTATGTTTTTAATATTTTCAAGAATTTCATACTTAAAAGGATGTTGATCTGGAGATACTACTAATAGATTTTCTTTTTGAGCATTTATTTTAAAATAATACTGCTCAGGACTTATCCATACTGAAAATTTATGTATTGGAACACTATAGTAATTTCTATTTTCTAATGTACAATATTGCTCATGAGCTGTGGTAATAGTGATTTTATTAGACATTTTTTTTAAATCATATACAACATCAATAGTAGGCATTAATCTGATATTCTGGTTCATTATATTAAAATGAACATTCGGAATAGCATTAAGCCAATTAATATTTTTAGAACCCAAAAAATGTAAAAATCTAGAGATTAAAAATTCAGGTAAGTGAAAAATTAGATTATCCAGTTTATTAAAATAGATGCTCAACTGATCAATTCTATATAGTTGAATATTATTTTCAAAACTATCAAATTTCCAAATTAGCCCATCTTCTTTATGAGTAACCATAATAACTTCAGCATTATGTATTTTTTTTAACTTTAACGTCTCCTCAAACAATGAACAAATTGAAATAAGTCCACCGGATATCTTCTCTTTACCCAGCTCCCATTGGGCTCCGGGCACCAAAAAAACAATCAGATTTCTTGTATCTTTTTTATATTGAATCTCAATTTCTTTATTTTGAATAGGAATTGTTTTATTGTTTAAATAAACCCTTTTTCTAAATTGAGGATATCTAAACCACCTGTAAATAAACATAACAATTTCAATCATAATAAATCACTGCAAAATGAAATAAGTAATATTACATTAAATTATAAGCAATAATATCAACTATTATTTTAACATCAGTTACCGAGAGATCATGATAAAGAGGCAAACATAAAATCCTTACTGCAACACTTTCCGTAATAGGCAAAGGTCTATTCTGAACATAAGGAAGATTATTCAATGAGGGATAAAAATATCTTCTAGGGAAAATAGATTCCTTATTTAATGCATCTCTTACTTTTAAGAGCTGAGACTCGCTTTTGAACATAACAGGAAAATAGGCGAAATTATAAGTGCTTGCATTTTTAAAAGAGGGCCTTTCTAATTTAATTTTACATTCGTCAAATAACTGTTGGTATAACAATGAAATTTCCTTTCTAGAATTTATAATTTTATCAAAATAAGGAAGTACTGACAATCCCATAGCAGCATGTAATTCGGAAGCCTTACCATTAATTCCTAATCCCCAAAAAGCTTCTTGTCCATTGTGTCCAAAATTTCTCATATAAGA
>Ga0209190_1000708_pt1 | contig 24148 bp, 33 predicted proteins | sample M_140205_XF_Meta_FD_187315 | JGI IMG/M metagenome (GOLD analysis project Ga0209190, IMG submission 187315) | Freshwater microbial communities from Lake Montjoie, Canada to study carbon cycling - M_140205_XF_MetaG (SPAdes) (version 2) | ecosystem: Environmental > Aquatic > Freshwater > Lake... | reverse complement strand
TTCGACGCGAGGCTCTTCGTGGATCATGGCGTAGTGCTTGCCGACCGTCAGCAAAGCGATCTGCTTGTCGTCGCAGATGATGCCGGCTTTCTCGACGGCATCGAGCACCGACTTTGCGATGTTGTCAGCGTCAGGCTTGACGGCGTGAGGCAGTCGCCACGTCGGATGCTTGTAGCCGGCCTTGACCTTGCGGAGCAGCTCGGCAGTCCGAGGGAACACCGCGACGATCTCGCAGCCGAGAGGCCCCGTCATCGGCCCGCTCGACTCGTACTGCGAGCGCATCTCGACCGCCGCAAAGTGCTCCCAATCTGCCGTGGCTGTCGGCGTGTAGACGCGAGCACGACCACCGACAGAGACAGCCCGAGGCCTGCCCTTGCCGAGCGGAGCCTGATTGATGACGGCGATAAACTCACTCACCGGTCACCTCGTCAGGCCCGAACGCTTTGAGCCGCGCAAGCTCGGCGCGGTCTTTCTTCGTGGCGCAGTAAGCGTTGGCAAGCGCCGACAGATGCGCAGGCCCTGGCTCTTTGTCGCCGGCTTCCCACGCATAGATCGAAGCTGTCGAGCAGTCGAGTAAGGCAGAGACGTCGGCGACTCGGAGCCGCTGGCGCTCTCGAAGTGACCGCAGAAGAGTAGACAGGAGCATGGTAGACCTCTACCAGTCGTCTATACGGCAACGTCGTACCCGTCTACATCGCGTAGGAAACTTTCAACTATTTGCGGGAAAGTGTCTACTAACAGTAGACGACCACAACGGGCCTGAGTAAAGGAGTGGTGTCGGGAATGACCCCGGCAACATCCCCAGCCCGAGAACATCATGCGAGCACCTACAGAGATTCTGATCGCCCTTGCCCGGCTACATGCCGCGGCCCACAATCTGCGCACCGCTATCGAGGTCGAGATCGCCAACGCCCAGACCGACTACGACCGCCTTGCAGCCCTGCCCGGTGGCCTCGGCAACGACCATACCGCCATGTTGCTCCAGATGGCCGACGAGCGCGGCTACCACGCTCGCCACGCCTTGCGCAACGCTTTCGGCGGATTCGCTGGCGCCGTGGTCACACCGCAGCCCGAGGATCTCGGCTATGACCGTCAGGTGTCCGAATGACCCGCGATGATGTCGGCATCGTCGCGACTGTCGTGCTCGTCGGCGCGGTGATCATTATCGCTGTGTCCTACCTTGCCGGCTGCTCGGCTTCCCTACCCTATGGCCGTCCCGGCCTTGCGCTCAAAACCTACATCGAGGCCCACGCCAATGACTAACGAACAACGTACCGTGCTGCTTGACCACATCAAAAACATCATGACCGAGCTGGACACGCGCCACGCTCGCGAAATGGGGGAGCTGGTCAGTAGGCACCAAGTTGAACGGCGCAAGAAAGAAAGTGAGATGTCAGGCCTGTCGGCCGGTCTGAACGACGACGCCCAGCCCGCGCTTTTTGTTGTGCCCGTCGTTGCTGTCGAACCGGTAGTTGACCGTCCTTTTCCTGACGAGCAGCACCTCTACGTCGGAAGCCGAATCAACGCCTTGCGAGGCCAGGGCGAACGTCCCCGCCGCTGGCGCGGCGATGTTGTGGAATACTTCTACCCCAAAGGAGGCAAAGTCAAAAAGGCCGGGCCTGACATTGGGACAATTGAACGTAAAGATGGATCTTTTGTCGGCACTTGGCTGACCGTGCATGAAGCAAAATCACTCTACAGAGGCAATAACTGATGAACACCGAGACACCTACACCCGAACTAAACGCCGCCCTCTGCAAAGCGCAGAGCGAGATGGGGCCTGCCCGCAAGGGCAAGGTCAACCCTGCCTTCCGTTCCAACTACGCCGACCTCGCGTCGGTCATCGAGGCCGTGCAGCCGCTGCATGACAACGGACTGGCCTACTCGCAGCTCGTAGCCGTCGACGGCGACATCGTCGGCGTGCGTACCGTGCTTCGGCACATCAGCGGCCAGACCCTTGATTGTGGCTCGATGACCGCCCGCGCAAAGGATGCCAGCGCCCAGGCGATCGGGTCTGCCCTGACGTACCTACGTCGGTATTCGCTGATGACCGCTTGCGGCATTGCCAGCGCCGACGACGACGGCAACAACGCAGGCAGACCCAGCGCACCACCGCCATTGCGCAGCTCGTCGCCACCGCCACCGCCCGCACCGATGACAACACCGCCCAGCACATGGTCGGACGTTGACGCGCAGGCTGTCGGCGATGCCCTGAGTGACCTTGGGTACACGCTCGCCGAGGTCAACGCCTTGTGCCGCTCGATCAAGCGCCCGCTCGTCAGCGATATGACCGATGCGCAGCGTGCCAAGCTGCTCCTATGGCTATGCACCGACGACGGCGCAAAGGCCCTCAAAACCGCTAACAACAAGGACTAATGACATGGCTTTCAATCCCGCCGACTACGAAAGAGACAGCAAGCCCGAGCGCCGAGTCGTGCCGCCCGGCAAGCATCGCGTCACGATCCAGACGGTTGACTACGACGCAAGCAAGGAGACGCTTGTGGTTACCTACGAGACTCCCGACCGTGCCACCATCCGGGGCTGGTACCCGGTATCAGGCACCCGCGCTTGGATTACGGCGAGCTTGCTCAAAGCGGTAGGCTGGCGACACGCGATCGAAGAATCGAGTCAGGTCAGCCGTGACGAGGCGCTACTCGGTCAGGAGCTGGAGATCGTAGTCGCTGTCGAGACATGGCAAGGCAAAGAACGGTCAAAAGTGAAGTATACGAATCGACTGCCCACCACCGTCAATCGGTCAGCATCTGACCAGCCCGCGCCCGACGACGACGGCGACGACATCCCGTTCTAACCTGACCAGCCCACCGGCCCGTACCCTGCAGAGGGACGGGCCTTAGCCCGTAGGCACTACCGCCTCGGAGATTCAACATGACCGGATACGACCTCTACGCGCAAGCCGCGCACCTTATCAGCACCATCGAGAGCCTCGAAGGCGCAGACCCTGACATCCTTGACCCGCAGCTCGCAGCGTGGTTTGACGCGACCGACGACAAGATCGCAGCCTACCACGCTGTCATCAAACGTCTGGAGACTGAGGATGCGCATTTGAAAGCCGAGGCCGATGCCATCGCCAGCGCCCGCAAGCGTCAGGCTAAGCAGGCTGAGCGCGTCAAAGACCTTGCGACTCTGCTCCTGACCAGCATGGAAGCCCTGGGCAACGAGCCGAAGGTCAAGCGCCCGACGTTTAGCGCGTGGTTGCAGACTACCGAGAGCATCAGCGTACCCGACGACGCTACGCGCTTGCCGTTGGCTTTCCAGCGCATCAAGGTCGAGGCCGACAAGACCGGCATCAAGGCAGCGATCAAGGCCGGTGAAGATGTGCTCGGCTGCTCTGTAGTCGAGACTCGCTCGGTTCGGTGGCGTTGATGCTGCGCACATTATTGAAACGAATCAGAGATGCGGCAGAAACGAACAGCGGAATTGCCTTGACATTCCACGAAGGATTGATGATCAATGCAAAGTTTTTTGAGCTGGAGCAGCTTGTGCTTGACCAGCGCCGGCTCATTGACTTTCTCCGCGTGGATGAAAAGGCCAAAGAGCGCGCCGCCGTGGTTGCGTGGTTGCGCGCCGAAGCGTACCTGACGCTGTACGATTGGTCGCCAGACGACTTAGCAGACGCCATCGAACGCGGCGACCACCGCCGCGAGGAGAAAGAATGAACAAGCCCTACCGCCCACGACTGCCCGAGATCGTAGCCATGCTGGACACCATGCCCGCCAGCGTCGACGTCTTGATCGAGGCATCCGGCCGGCCCGCTGCATGGGCGCAGAGGATGCTTTCGCACATGGTTTGCGAGCGCGTCATTCAACAGCGTCACGGCGTCTACAGTCAAGTCGCCGAGGTCGAGCCAGCCTACACGCTCCAGATACTCGAGGTGCTACGAGCTGGGCCGATGACGCGCAAGCAGGTAGAGGCGCTCGGCGTGCATCCAAAGTCAGCGTGCGGCATCCTGACGACGTTGGAACGTCGAGGCCTCATCGAGTGCGACTCGACGTCGCGGCCGTTGCGCTATCGACTGCCGAGCCGCGAGCACTCGTCCGGTCTGGAGGCGCTCGCCGCCTACGAGGCTGCGCGATGACAGCGCCACACGATGCCAACGCAGCCCTTGACAAGCTGCGCGCAATCTATCGCAGCCCAATGGCTGACTGGGGTGAGATTGTGGAAATGGTACAAGCTTCAACGGTAGACGCCGAGGAGTTTAGCGCGCAGGTAAGAGCTGCGCCTCGGCCATCGCTTGACTTGGAGATCCAACGGGCGGCAGAAGGCAAGCGCGGCGCTCGGAAGGCGCTTGCTCAGGCTTTGTCTGACGCCGCGTTGACCGTTCCCGGCGCCGCTTACGATGCCGCCGATCTCCTGATTATTGCAAGGTGTCAAGCCAGAGGGATGGAACGGCCAAAGGGCATTGAGTACCGCCCGCATCGAGTGGGCGGCGAGCGTTAGGGCTTGTACGGCGCGTAGGCCTTGCCGTCGAAGGTCAGCGCCTGCATACACGACGAGCCGAGCCGATAGGGAGCACCCAGCGACAGGTGTATCCATGTCGGCTCGCCCTTCGTATGGCCTTCCAAAATGACTTGTCCGTAGTGCAGCCCTGACTCGGTGACGATCCAGCGCATGACTGTTTCCAGAGTCGCGCCCGCACAATGAAAGTCGGCCGCTTCGCCCTTCATGTGCTGCGAGGTCGCAGACCCACCGATAGCCGCGTTGACCGCTGGGCCTCGGTAGCCGCTGTGAATCGAGACAGGCCCAAACTTTGCGCGCACCGGTTCGAGCAGCGTCAAAGCGAGCGCCTCTAAAGCCTTGACCTCGGCATCGGTCGGGACGTTGGAGATGCCCGAGCTGGTACGGGTCAGTTCGGCGAGCGTGAAGTGCGGTGAGAGGTTCATGCTGATTCCTGATTCTGGCTTTTAGTCCCAAAAAAGTACGCGAATACCATCAAGCAGGTGTCCTTGACGAACCCGACGATCTCGGCGCGCTCGCCGTCGCGAAGGAGCATGACGTCAGGCCCTGCGATCAACAAGTCGCAGACGTAAACGGCAACAAGAATCGCGACCATCGAGGTCGCAAAGTAGGTCAGCGCCTCGATGATCGACTTGCTTGCGCCGAACACCCGAGACACCAGATACTGAATCGCAACGACTATTGCGAGCCCGGCCACGATAGCGATCATAGTGCCCGCTGGGGAGCCGTACAGAGACAGGTACGATGCCCCAAACATCAGCGCGAGCCGACCATCGTTAGCAGCGCCTGGGCAAGTCTGAAAGCGTCCTGAGCGATGGCTTTGCCCTCCTCGGCAGTCACCTTGCGCCCGCCTGGACTACGAGGCCCGATGGCCCTCGCAAGGTCGTGGATGAGATTGATAATCGCCGGCGTGAGATGCATGTCCATCGTTACTCCACAGGCGCGCGATCAGCGTCGGCAGGGTTCGGGACGTAGGGCGCCGGCTCGGCATCGGCCGGCGTCGATACGACCTCGGGCTCAATGTTGACCGAGACGGTCGATGCGTCAGGAGACGTCTCGACCGACATGCCCGGCGCAAGCAGCTTGACGCCGACGCCCGACATTCCCAGCACAATGATCGCCGCAGTTACTGCGATGCCGCGCAGCTCCCAGCGCAGACCGGTGAGCTGCCGTTCAAACGCTGCCGTGAGCTGCGCACGCTCTGCGCTTGCGAGCTTGCTCTGTGCTTCCAGCATCAAGAAAAGGCGGTCAATAGTCGAGTCAGGCATCGCGTTAGCTCCAAGTGAGACACGCTAACACATTACGTCTACTGCGAGATTACGGCATCAAACATCACACCGTCGACCGTGTAGAGCACGATGCGACCGGGTAGCAGCTCCTCTTGGATCTGGTCGGCAGTCAGCAGCCTAGCACCGACGAGCGCCGCGCCGACGGCCTCGGCGACCTCAACGTAAGCGACGACCCAGCCCTCGGCCTGCATGGCGCTCACCCACTCGATAGCCGAGGTCATGCGACCGCCGGCAGCATCAAACCGTTTGACGGGTTTGCCGTGTCAGTTGATACATAGTGATACAAATCGGTTGCGCCCGAGCGCAGGTATCGGCCTGACTGCACAGACCCAGCCCGGTAGACGCCGCGCAGGGTGCCGAGGCGCGTACCGGCGTTTTGACCGCTTGCCGTGTTGCGCCCAAAGTCCATGATGTCACCGATGTACGCGCCTGACCCGTCTTGCGTTTCAGCGACTGCACCGCCGCCTGACGTGTAGGCAGTACGAGTCCCGCAAGCGTACATCGTTGACGAGTTCGGCTGAAAAACCGCGCTGTGACCCGCAGATGCAGTTGTCGAATGCGAAAACATAGCGGAGTTGGTGGTCAACCACGATGTAGAAACGCTTGACGTGCCGCCGCTGACCGTCATCCCGTAGAGCCGCCCGTCTGTCTCACACGCTAACGATGTGTCATTCGTGTAGGGCTGTAGGATGCCGCCTGCGCACATCCAGCCCTGCACGTTAGTCGAGCCGATACATTGAATAAAGATAGTTTCTTGTGACACAAAGCAACGCACGATAGTCGCCGTCGCATTGAGCGCGCTGTAGACGCCTCGGTAGTACCCCGAAAACTGGCCGGATGTCATCGGCAGCGCGGCATCCCACGAGTTGTAGGCCCCGCCGTTTTTGTTGACTCCAATCAGGCACACCGAGTTGAAGGCCGTGTCCGGCGCAAGCATCGTCGGCGAAGTAGGCGTGCCTACCGCAGTTCGCCCGGCGATGATGACAACAGGCGAGATCAAGCCGAGCGCGGCCGGTGCCTCGCAGGTGATGGCGTTGGTTACCGTCGATACCTGCCGGCGCGTGAACGTCCAAGCGTGCGATGCAGGTTTAGCCGTGCCTCGGTAGTCATTTGCCGCCGAGAGCGCGCTATAGATCGCGTCCAGAAACTCTTGGATCGTCGTGCCCGCTGGCGATGTGTCAGCGCAACGCACAAAGGTCAGGGGAGGGACAGGGAACGCCATCAGGGGCCGCCTATGGTGCCGGTCGACTGGATGACCAGACCCGGCGAGCTGCTGTGATCGATTACGAAAGCGATGTCAGGGATGCGAGTCTGCGCGATGTAGACCGTCGCTGCGATCCATGCCAGCCCGGCGCCTGAGTTGCCTAAGACGTATCCGGTCGGAGGCGCGCCCAGGGCAAGGATAGACCGGCCGGTAGCCGTCGAGGTCGTGACCGCAAGCGTGCTTGCGCCGGTCGCGTAGAGCACATCGCCAGCCGTGTAGCTGCTTAGGCCGGTGCCGCCCTTGCCGACTGCGATCGTGCTGCCTGACCATGTGCCGGCGCTGATGGTGCCGACTGTCGTGATGCTGGTCGAACCCGTCCATGTACCCGCTGCGACAAGGCCGAGAGTCGCCGAGTAGGCCTGCACATCGGTACCGATGACGACGCCCAGATTTGTGCGCGCCGTCGCTGCCGTCGTTGCACCCGTCCCGCCGTTTGCGACTGCGATGGCCGTGCCGTTCCAGGTTCCGGCGCTGACCGTGCCCAGCGTAGTGATCGAGCTGGAGCCCGAATAGGTGCCGGCGACAACTGCCGCGAGCGTGGTCGAGTACCCCTGCAGCCCGCCTATGCTGTCGATCGCGTAGTACGTCGCAGCTCCAGCGCCCGAGAACCCTGCGACCCGCGAGGCCGTGCCGGTGTGACCGCTTGCAGTCCAGACCAGATTCGAGAGCGTGGCGTGGTCGCTGCCACCGCCGCCACCGCTTGCCGCGATCGTGACCGCCGCTCGATTGGTCGAGCTGACCACCGTCGACAGCGTGATGTTGCTGCCCGCTACGAGCTGCACCTCGGCATACGTCGAAGCGTCGCCACCGCTTGGCGTCGGTACGATGAAACGAACGATACGAGCATTGCGCAGGGTTGCCATGCGTCAGCCTATCGCCTTTGCGTCACGCTGGGGATCTTCGATCATCAGGAGCTGCACCGCGTCGGTTCCGGTGCCGTCTATCTGCAGCTCGGCAACAATGGCAAGCTGGTCGGTGATGCTGACCTTTGCATCGGTGAGACGCACAATCTGCCCTTTGTGGAGTTGGTACGAGCTGGGCACGACGTATCCCACCGTGCGCCTGGGAAACGCATAAGCGCGAGCCATCCATGCGAGGATCGCACCGGCCGTTGCATCGTCGTACACGCAAACCGTGTCGATGGTCTTTTCGACAATGCCGTACCGCGCTTGACTTGCAAGGCAGTACGCATCTTGATCGCCGAGCGTGGTCACGCCGTCAGCCGTCACCGTGTCGTTGCCTCGGGTGGCGACCTCGCAGTACTGGCCCGTCCGGACGCTGTAGGCGTAGTTCATTGTCCAACGGTTGACGATGCCGCCGCTGTCAACGCTGATAGGGGTTGCCCGCTCGATGAGCGCATCGGCCTCGGCGTCGAGCACGGCAGTCGCATCTTCTGGCGTGGCGTCGTAGCGCCAGACGATCAGACTTGCGCCGTCGCCTGACCGGTCAACGCTGACCGGCAGCAAAGGCAGTATCTGGGCCTGCAGCCAGTCGAGAGGCTTGACCCGTGCCGACACTACGCAGTCAAAACGAAACTGTGCCAGCAGGCCTGCCGCTGCCTTCATTCGGCCGTAGTCAACCTCCATGCCGGCAAGCTGCAACATGTCGAGGATGACATCGCCGGCCTTTGGGGACAGGCCGCCCCGTGTTGAATCTTCGCTGTCGTACCACGTCGCATAGGTCGGGATGGGCGCGTCGGCAGTGGGATGGAAACCGCCGCCGTAGTAGTAATCGCCGAGGCCGTACACATCGTTGCCGAGGCTGTCGGTTGTCCGGACGGCGATGTTCGTGCCGATGAGGTAGTAGGTGTCAATAGGCGGGTCGTAAAAGTAATCGCAGATGGTGACGGTTTGACCGCGCCCATCCTGCACAATCGCCGTCGCGAAGTTCTGGGCGCTTAGCTCTTCGTCTGTCGTAAGCTTGATGTGCTTGATGTTGCAGGCATGCCCGGCGATGACCGCCCGTAGCAGATGCCCGGAGCTGTATCGGTACGATACCCAGACAAGCTGCGTACCCGCGACCCACGATGCCATGCTGGTTGACGTCCTACCGGGATTGCCGTACACGCGGGGATACGGCACGCCGAGGTCATCGGTCGAGAGCGACAGCACCGAGTCGGGCCATGTCCAGCCGTCTACCTGCTCGGTGCCGCTGGGAACGGTGACCGTCGAGGTCTTAGCCGCATCTTCGACGCTAAAAGCTACGACCTCCTGAGGCTCGCCCCATTCGGGGTCAGACACAATGCCGCGTGCAAGGATGATGCGCGCTGCGTAGTCGGTGCCCTCCGTCCAGATGGCGACCTCGACGGGGCTACGTGCGAGCTGATGACCTTGCGCGTGCAGCTGCGCGACCGAGACAGGAAAGATGGCCGACACCGGCACCGACAGAGCGCCGGCTGACGACTGCAAAAACTCCATCGCCGTGCTGACCGTAAGCTCACCGATACCCGGATAGTACGAGTACGTTGCGCCCTCGGCTGCGTCGGTGATGTCGATCTCAGCCGTTGACAGCCGGATGACTGTGCCTGCGTAGGTGACCGATACAATCAGGTATGCGTTGCTCATAGCTGCTCGTCGATTCGCATCGTCCCGACGCGCACCAGCTCGCCCGTGCCGAGCCCGACATGCTCGTTGCCCACCACCGTATCGGTCTGGATCGTGTCCGTCTCGATGGTGCCGTACAGCATCAGGTCATAGGCCTTGATCATCGACACCGCAGCCGAGCCGGGTACGACAAGCTTAGGCAGGTAGACGACCGGCGATACATCATTCTGCATCACCAGCCCGAGCACGTCGGTAGCGACCGCAGCCGGCCCACCCATCGGCACGCCGCCCGTAAAGGGCTCGATGTAGTCGGGCGCTGTGTCATGTGTGTTGGATGTGTCGATACCATCTGTCCAGGCGATTTGCGCGTATCGCCTCGGCTTGCCTTGCTTGCGCTTTCGTCTCGACCCGTTGCCGGCTTCGAGCGTCTCGATGTTCGTCTCGATACCCATCTGCCGCGCAAAGTCGTAATTACCGAGCCACGTTATAGGCCCGATAACAGCCGCGCCAAGCGTGAAGTACCCGTCGGGCGTGCTCTGTGCAGGGATGCGCAGCGCAAGGCGGCTATAGGCCGTTGTAGTGCGCAGAATCAAGCAGCCGCGGGGAGAGGTCAACGACGCCGCCGCGCCCGCCGCTGTGTCGGCGACCGAGAACGTGTCGAGCACTACGACCGGCCGGGTAGTCGCCGTCGTTACGCTGCCGAGCCATCGCCCGCCCGAGTTGGTTCGGATGTATCGCGGAGTAGCACCGCCACCACCGCGCCAGACGCAGCCGCGCAAGGCGTCCCGCTGGATGTAGTCGTCTACGTCGCCGCTCGCACCTCCGGGATTCACACTCACAATCTCACCCGCGCGTGTGTACCGCAGCGAGCTGCCGAGTACCAGCGAGAGCGTGCCGAGCACTACCCATGCAGCGCCGTCCCAGCCTTCGACGGTACCGGTGCTCCAGTTTGCCCCGTCAACGTACACGCCCCATAGCTCGCCCTCGGGGCGCGTTGCTTCGGTCATTGACCAGACGATACACGCCTCGGATGCGTCGGACGTAGACCTCCACTTCGCGTCAGGGCTCGGACTGCCGAGCGGGTCGATACGGCTGACAGGGTAGCGATACTGCGTCGAGATTGTCCATTGGTCGCCAGCCTTTGCCGGGCCATCCGTCATCGCGAGCTTGACGCCCGTCTCGGCAAGCGGGCTCGGAGCTGCGCCGAATGTCTGCCCGAGGGTGCCGGTCGGAAAATCGCTAAACTGCCCGGTATACAAGTTGACGCCCGCATCGGCCCCGGCTGCGTAGGCAACCTGCCGAAAGTAGTAGTCGCCGGTCGCCGTGCCCGAGGCCGTCTCGAAGTACACGCTGTCAGTCGTGACGGTAGCTGACCGTTGAAAGAAACCGTAGAACGTGGAGGTACGACCCAACAGCGACCAGTTGCGATCGGCGTTGGTCGACGTGGCCCGGAAGTACGCATAGACCTTGCCAGTATTGATAGTGCCTGTGTCATCGCCAAAGCCGAATTTGACCTGCACGCCGGTTGCGCCGAGGTTGGTCGATACCGTGGCAAACGCGCTGCCCGCTACCACATCGCGAAGCACGATCGTCGTCGGCGTCACTTCGATCTCGACAGCGTAGCCGTTAGCCCCGCCGCTGATTGTCGCGCCCAGGCGAGCCGTGCCAGCGACCACCTTGCACTCCATCATCGCGACGATGCCCTGCGCGTTTGTCGTGGTCGGCGCTGCCGTCCACTTCTGCGAGTCCCCGATGACCGCGTGCTGTACCCGCAGCCCGAGGCCGGTAAACGTGATCGTCGGCGCGCCGCCGCCGCTTGCCGTCCATGTCGCGCCCGTGTTTTGCGGCAAGTCCCAAGGGAGCCACGTCACCGACTGCCCGCAGCTGTAGTCCTGCAGCGACACCGCGCGAATCATCTGAGGCTGACCGATAGCAGTCGACCCGCCGAGGTAGATACCGCAGAGCGAGTCGTCAGCCGTGCCGGGATTCGCAGCCTGATTGCAGAGCACGACAAGCCGACCACCTTGCGGGCACACCGTCACATCTTGGGGGTGTGTTGCAGCATCGAGGCCGCGCCACCATGCCCGAGCGCCAGCCTTGCCGACGAGCGCCCACGTTGCTCCGCCATCCTCGCTGCGCGTGGTGTAGTACTCTCGCAACGCACCGTGCCCAGCATCGTAGTTTGAGCCGATGACCCATAGGGTGTCATTCTGGTCGACGCACATCGAAAGGTCAGCAGCGGTCAGAAGGCCAGCGGCTACCGTGCCCCATGTGCGCGTCTCGGAGTCGACTTGCAGGAACGTACCCGTTGCCGTGCCGCCGTTTGTAAACGCTGACGCAAAGCGCCTGCTACGAGGTACGCAGTTGCTAGAGCTTGTCGTTGCTGCCGGATTGATCGAGCACGCCACAAAGGCCCCGGCGTGCGCGACGATCTCGGCGTACCCGCCTTGCCAGTCGCCGGGCACGTTGACCAGCGTAAACGAGGCCCCGCCGTCAACGCTTGCAAACTGGATGACGGCATCAATGGCGCCGACAACGGTAGTCGCAAGCATACAGACCTGACCCGACAGGTATGCAGCGCGGATGCGCGTCACGACGTAGCCGGCAAGCCCGAGCGTTGTCTCTGTGAGCTGGGGAGTCGACCACGTTGCGCCATCGTCATCGGACATAGACGAGGCGATGCCCGACCCCGATGCGTCGTACAACCAGAAGAGCGCGACAAGCCGGCCCGAGGGGAGCGCGACAAGGCACGGCGCCGCATGGACTGTGCCCGTGTAAATCGTGCTGAGCGAGTCATAGACGCGAGTCGAGGCCCATACGCCCGACGATGCGGGCCGCTTCCAGACCGTGACGTATCGGTTTGCTTCTTGCGTGATGCAGTAGATCGTACCGTCGCTGGTTGCGATTACGTGCGGGTCTTTCCACGCTGCCGCAGTCGTGCTTCTGTCGACAAACTCGTATGCGCTGATCGTGCTCGGAGGGTCCCAGCCGCGCCAGTAGGCGTCGCCGACGTTGCGCCAGGCGAAGGCAGCCGAGCCCAGATTCAGCGCGCTACCCGGCACCGGCCCCGCGTTGCCGCCTCGGACTGCGTACACCTCCAGCTGACTACCATCGGCTTGCGTGCCGCTCGCCTGTAGCTCGGCAAGGCCCGTCGACTGCACGGCTACAGGCCGGCCCGCCATACCGCCGGCTTGCGTGTAGCTCGCGCCATTGACGCCCGACCGGCTGATCGCGCCGTTGCTGTAGCGCCGATCCATCGTCAGCAGACCGCGCATCGTCGCAGGGGTAACGCTTGCCATGTATCAGCTCCTCGCTCTGTGACCCACTATCTTGCCCGCGTTCAGCGCGGTGGAGAGCGCAGAGGGTTGAGTCAGGAAGTCTTTGATAAACGGCCGGAAGGTCTGATGCCGGAACACGACTGGCGTCGAGGCCTGACGACCGCCGCCCATGATGCCAGCGTTCGCCGCTGCGATGTTGCCCGAGCCGAGCGCGGCCGTCGCCGCTGGGGAGAGCACCGCCTCGGAGGTCAGCACCCGCGCAGACCGCTCGTCAGGTGCGTAGCCCTGATGGAATGACGGCTGCTCGGCTGCAATAGCGGCGATCTGGATACCGCCGGCAACACCCGCAGCCGCCGCCGCAACAGGCCCGACGACCAGACCGGCAGGGCCGCCGGTAGCGAGGCCGTCGTTTAGCGCATTGACCACCGCCATTGCGGTGGTGATCGTGGCCTCGGCGATGCGTGCTGCCTTTGCGACTGCAAACGCTGCGCGAGCCTGCTTGCGATGTTCGTTCATGCGCTTCTGGAGTTCTGCTTTCTGCGCATCGGTGTAGTAGGTGTCGCCGGCAATGAGCTGCGCTTGCAAGCCGTCGGCAAGGTCGGCCTCGCGCTGCGATGCGTCGGCGTTGGCTTGCGCGACCGCCTCGATACCTTGGATCGCAAGGTCGGCGCTTTGCTGCGCGATGGCCTTGCGTGTCTCCAGCTCGGCAACGCGAGCCGCATCCGCCTTGTCAATCTCTGCTTGCGTTGCCGCTTCGGCCTTTGCTGCGTCGTCAACGCGAAGCTTGTCAAGCTCTGCGTAGTACGCCCTGTCCGTTGCGCTTCGAGCTGCGACCGCTTGCGCGGTGATTGTCTCTTTTGCTGCCTCAGTGTCTGCTACAGCAAGCGCCTCGCGCTCTGCGTCGTCAATCTTCTGCAGCGATGCGCGATGCTCAATCGCCATCTGTTCGGTTTTGGTTGCCGTCGCCTTTGCAGCTTCCGCCTCGATGTCGATAAGTGTACTGATCGCGCTGCGATACGTCGATGTGTTGCGCTCGTTCAGCTTCGCCTCGGCGTCGAGCTGGTCATTCGTTGCCTTCAACGTGTCGGCATGTACCGCCGTTGCTTTGCTGGCCTTTACCGTCTCGTCTTTGGTGCCCTCGATAAACTTGCGGGTCGTGGCGTTGGCTACCGTCAGCCGCGCGTATTCGTTGGCTTGTTTGTGAACCTTGGCGATGTTGTTGTCGATCTCGGCTATGCGATTCTTTGCAAGCTGCCCTTCCATGTTGTTGTCGTCGGCAAGGCCCGCGACGACTGCCATGAGATCTTCTTTTTCTTTGCGCAGCGCGGCCGTGGCCTCAGCTTCCTTTGCGTCGGCTTTTGCGCTGAGGTCGGCGATGTTGAGGTAGGTCTTTGCGTTGCCTGATTCAAGCGCATCATTCAGCAGCTCTTGCTCCTCCTTTGCTGACTTGATCGCGTCGGAAAGCGGCTCCATGGCCAGCTTCAACGATTGTTGCGCGTGCTCGGCTGCTTTGTTTGCGGCCGTGTAGTCGGCCATGACGCCGACGACTTCGCCGACCGCGACTGCAAGAGCGCCGAACAACGGCAGCGATGCAAGAATGACGGGCTCCAGCGTGCTAAGACCTGCCGCCTCAAAGCCCTCAAACGCCGACGTCAAGCCGGCAATGCTGGAGGCCGCTGCGCCCGCCTCGGGGGATAGCCTGGACAATACGCCGCCCAGCGGCCCAAGCGCCTTTAGTGCCTTGTTGCCATTTGCCCCGAGGTCAGCAGTCTGCGTCGAGACTTGCTTAGTCGCCTCGGCCGTTTTCTGTAGTGCCTTGCCCGTTGCCTGCGCTTGCTTTTCAGCGTCTTTCAGCGCCTTGCTAAGTGAGCCGGCAATGGCCTTTGCCTCTTTGTCAGCACCCGGCGACAGCTTGCGCAGCTCGGCGAGAGCGTTCGCGACCTTGATCTCAACGTCCAGACCGATGACTTGATTAGCCATTTTTGCGCCCCATTTGTGCAGCCATTGCCGCGCCAAGTTCAGTTAGCTTGCCCTGCACCGCTTCTTTGCCCGGCCGGTTGACGTAGATGGGAAGCAAGGTTTTACCGTCGCTTGCCCGAGACGACACTACCCGGATCATCCAGTCGCCTTTCTTGACCCGTATCGAGTCATTATCTTTCTTGGCAACGCCGACCCGCGTCGACTTTGGAGCTGCGAAAAACTGCTCGCGGGTAACTGCCTTCAACTCCGTCGTAGCAGCATATGGCCGATGCACAAAGGCCGGCACCGGTGCGTTCTTCTTGCCAGCGACGCGAGTATCCGTCGAGCCGACCGACACACGTACAACGCCTTTTGCAACGTCGATTGTGCTGACGACCTCGATGCGTCCCGATTGACCGGTGACTTTCTGGACACCTTGCGCACCGTACCAGCCCGCCGAGGCCGTCGTAGCGATGGGCTGTAGCGTCTCGGTTAGGATGTCCACCGCACCGCCTGTAGCGTCTCGTATGGCCTGCGTTGCCCATGCTTCGAGGTCGCCCGACAGCACAACCGATGCGCCGCCCTCGCGCCACACAACGCTCACGACTTGCCCCGCTGGCGCTGGTCGACCACCATCGCCCGCAGCTTGTCGGCTGCGCTTGGTGCGGGCTTCGGTGCGTCAATCTGATACAGCGCGAGCATGGTCGCTTGATCCTCTCGGGGTAAACGTCTGAACCAGTGTATATCGCCCTGACCGTATCGGAGGGAGATACGCAACGCAGCAAGGTTCAGCGCGCCCCGAGCGCCGCCTATTTTCCCACGGCCTCGGATACCTCGTCGGCGCGAGGGAACGCCGCAAGCAGAATCAACGGGTAGAGCACTGAGCCGGCCGTCGAGACTTCGGCGATGCTCACCTTCTGGTCATGCAACCAGCTATAGACCTGACGCCCGTAAGCGATCGGGTCGTAGCCGTGCGCGCTGTAACTTGCCTTCGACATGCGACCGACAGCCGGGCAACAGAGCCCAATCATCGCTGCATAGGCCCGCAACAAGCGCGTACCCGTCGAGCCATTCGCAGCGGCGAACAGTTCCTCGAGCAGCGCGTAGTCGGTCGGGATGGCGATGCTCTCGGCCTTGCCGAGCAGCTCGATAGACGTAGGGGTGTCGCCCATGTGTCATTGTCCTTTAGGTGATGGTCATGCCGTCGGTAGAGTACATCTTCGCCACGCCGTTGATGGTGCAGGTAGAGCCGTCGCCCTCGGCCCAATCAATCGACAGCTCGCAATACTTCAAGGTGAAGGTGTCGTCGGTGGTGGCGCCGAGGTTGCTGCGCTCGACAGTCCAGAGGATCGTGTGATGGAACGTGTCGCCAGCCGCAGCGGGCAACGTGGAGACAGCCGCGGCCCAATCCTTCTTGCGGAGGATGACGTCATTGATCGTCGGCGCGCCAGTCTCACCGAGCAGGCCGATGAGGTGCGCGGTGAAGCTGAACGTAAACTCTTTGCTCTTGACGTCGCGAGCACCGAAGAACACGCCGCGAGCATAGAAGTTCAGGCTCTCCTTGTTGGAGACGTTCAGGCCGCCAATCTTGAAATCGCCCATGTCGTAGGCGACCGTGTAGGACAGGGGAGTACCCGTAGCGTCTTTGATGGTGAGGACGCCATCAGCGGCGACAATGGGAGTAGATGCGATCGTTGCCATGTGATGCTCCTAAGCGAGTAAGTGAAGTGCGGTGTAAGTCTGATCAATCCATATCCAGCCATCTACCCCGGCCGTGCGGGATGTGTTGCGCCACACAAAGGATGCGAGCCTTGGGCCGTTGCTCCAGTTGGAGAGCTGCACCGCGTCCGTGATGGCCTTGTCGAGCGCGAGCATGGAATCGTACCCGGCTACCCGGTCTTTAGGCGGCAACTGATACGCGATCAATACATGCACTTCGCTGCTTACGAGGTCTTTGCGGCCGTCGATGGGCTGCGTCGAGTCGACGCTACACCCGTACTCCAGATGCACCGGGCTACGACTTGCCGAGCGCATGAACGCTACGGGCTCGGGGCTCTCGCGGGTAAGCCCGTAGCCGGTCGCCAGATGCGTAGCGAGCTGCGCACGGACTGTCGCCGCACTCATACGTACCACCCGCCGTTGCGTCGGCTACCCGCCCACATCGTACCGGTCGGACTGGTACGAGCGCCCGCAGCGCCTTCGGCCTTGCCCGTCGTAGGCTCGCATTGCGGGTACGTCAGGATACCCCATGCGCGCTCAAGGAGCACCTCGTAGTGCAGCATCATCTCCCACTCGGCAGTACCCGGCCCAGCGGTCGCAAAGTCGCGGAAGATGAGCACCAGCGTCTGGTAAACATGGCAGTCGCGCAAGGCGCTCGGAGCCATGACCAGCCAGGGACGTTTACCCGTGTTGATGAGCTGCGACTCGATGCGCGCCCATGCCTCGTCTAAGTAATCCTGATAGCTCGCCTCGGTCGTCGGCATCCGACGCGCAAGGTCGGTATGACTGCGCATCAGGTCGACGTCGGTGACCACCGGGTAGAGACGGCGATACACCAAACTACCATCGCGGCGAAAGGTGTAGACGACGCTGGAGATCGTCAGCGCCCACTCAAACCGCCAGCCGTCGCCGGGCTGGTAGGCAGACAAAGCGGACGCCGTGACGGTAGCCTGAGCGACACCTCCGACGACGGTCACGGAGCCCGCAGAGACTGCGACATTCTGCGAGGTGTAAATCGTCAGCGTGCCGGCCGAGGGAGTCACGACCGCGCCGTTGAGGTAGACGGGACAACTTACAACATTGTCCCGACCGGCCTCGATGATCTCGGGGCCGATGAGGCGCGCTGTGTAGATTGTCTCGCTACCGGACATGCTTTAGAACCCGGCCCAAGTGTTCGCCGAGCTGGACAGGCAGATCAGATGCGCACCGCGCCCGCTAGCAGACGAGTAGGCCGCATCGGCCGATCCACCGTTGATGGTGCCACCGGTCGGAGGGTAGACCTTGAGGATTTTATTCGACACGCCGTTGCCGATAAACAACATTTTGCCGTCGACGCGATCGGACGCAGCAATGCGCACGCCTTTAGTGTCGTCAGCCCCAGTAGTCGGGTAAAAAGAACCCGTCGCAGCAGGCAAGACGCCCGCATCAGCACTCGTCGTACCAGCAGCCGCAGTAGATGCACCGGCAGGCGTGATCATACCGGCGTGGACAATGTGCCCGCCGAGTAGAACGCCGTCAGATGCGTCAGCGCTGTCCTTGACCACGAGGCCGGTGAAGCCCTGGGCGTTGCGATACTGGGCGATCTTTTCGGGGGTAGCCATGATGATACTCCTATTTGTTTTTGATGCGGATCAAGTCTTTGACGGCTTGCTCGCGTAGCTTTTCGCTGCGCTTGACGGCATCGCTGCCGCCGGATTCGTACATCTTGCGGGCTAGTCCGTCTTTCGCTTTGCGCGCCTCGGCTTCGGTCATGGGCGCACCGACCGACGCGCAGGCTTTGCAGGAGCTGCGACAGGAGCTGCGTCCATCGCCGCGAGCACCTTAGCCGCCTGCGTTGCTCGACGTGCTGCCTTGCCATCGCTGGGGCCGTCGCCGGCATCGCGGTCGTGCTCGTCCTGCACGCGGTTGCGGATAATCTCTGCCGCGTCCGGGTCGAGAGCCGGCAGACGCCCGCTTGCTACGAGGTCGCGCAGAAACTGAAAGTGTGTCTCCTTGTCGTATTTGACTCGTACCTCAATGCCCAACGCCGTCGGCACCATCCAGATAGGCAAATGGATGGTCGGCACCTTGCCGCTCGGCAAAGGCCGTGCGTCATAGGTCGCGATGTAGTCCGCTGCCGGCTCAATGATAGTCCAGCCTGCACGCATCTTTTCGGCAAAGGCAAGTGACACATCGCCGTCTTTATCAACTGCGTTGACACCGGGAATAAACTGGATTTGACCGAGGTAGGGTAGCCATTCGCCCGCACCGCCGTCGTCGGTCATGTGAAAGGCCCAGCGCTTCGGGTGATACATCAACCGAAAGTCGGGGTAGTCGCCTGCGTTAAGCGCGAGGCCGGTAGTCGCTGCCGTCGAGGCGTACGCCTTCGGGGCGTATTGATTTACGAGTGCCATTGTGTCGATAGCCTGTAGTTAGAGGAAGAGAAGCCCGCCGGGTTACCCCGGACGGGCGAGGGAGGGAGGCTTAGAGGCGCGTGGTGAGCTGTACGCCCATCAAGTCCTGCAACGCCGCAAAGCCGACGTAGTGATTGCCGACGATCTTGGTCAGCGCGCTCTCAGGCGTGCGGCCCATCTCGACGTACATCTTCGTCCCCATCGGGTACACGACGCCGCCGCTACCCATGATCGGCGCGGGGGTGCCGTCAGCGTAGCCGAGAGCGCCGTAAGAGATGACGAATCCGAGCTTGTCAGAGCCGGAAGTGACACACTTCGACGACACGAAGAAGTCGATGCCGAGGTAGGTACCGGCGTAGCCCTGACCCTTGATCGCAAGCAACTCGGCAGTCGCGGGGATCCATTGCAGCGCGCCAGTCTCAGAGCGAAGGCTGCTCTGAAAGTCGGTGAGCTGCTTCGGGCTGACAACGGCCAAGAACGGGCCGGGACAAGACTGGCCTTCGAGCGCGGCAATCGCGCTGAAGATGTTGGTGACGGTCAGAGCCGCGCCCGAGGTTCCGACGCTGGTCGTGAAGGTGCTACCGGCAGTCGTGATCAAGGTCTGCGCGCGAAGCATCGCAGCGCCCACCATGTCATCGGCAAGGTAGGACACCAGCTCGCCGATGCTTCCCCAGGTCTGCCCAGCAAGGTCAGTCACGCCACGGTAGAGCGCCTGACGAGCGACGGTGATGGTCACGGTTGCGTTAGTCAGCGCGATTGATTCAGCCGCAACACCGTCAGCAACAGACGCCATCGGGTCAAGGCCTGCGCCGATAATGCCGACCTTCTTGGCCGACGAACCGCTATGGCCAACGTCGCCGACGTAGGCGATCGCAGGGTGGTTCATGAGGGAGGCGCGGTCGCCGAGCTTGAGCTGCAGCTCGGCCGCAAGGGTCGAGGTTACGGTAAGCGAGCTAAGGGAAGCATAGGTAATCGGGGCGTCGGCCATCGTAGACTCCAAAAGACAGGGTGAGCGAGAGGAAGATCATCATCCGGCGTGCGCTCTGTTTTTACGGGGCTCGACCCGACCGCCTACGGTAGTGACATCGTGACACGTTCGGGTGAACGTGTCAACGTGTCACATGTATCACTTCAGCGAAGCGAGAATCGCAGTCCGGTTTGCGGCGTAGGCCGCGCGCCCTTGCGGGGTACCCAGCATCTGCTGAATCGCCTCGGGCGAGAACGTCTTAGCAGGCGCTGCCGTGCCCGAGCTGGCGCCGGCGTTCACCGCTGGCGTAGGCGGGAGAGCAGTCGGCGCAGGTGCTTGACCTGTCGCAGCCGGTGCAGCCACCGCGCCCGCATCGGGGAGGTAAGCCCGAACACCTTTGGGGAGCGCCTCGCGATTCGCAAGCCACTCGGCAAGCGTAGGCTTTGCGCCCTCGGCAGGGACGGCGACTCGGCTGTAAGCGTGCGCCACGATGTCTGCAGCTTCGGGGTCGACGATGCCCGCCGAGAGGATCGCCCGCTCGGTAGTCCAGCCGGTTTGCGCTGCTTGCCATTCTGCGCGAGCTGCATCGTGCTGGGCGCGCAGCGTGTCCAGCTCGCCGCGCAGGGTTGCCGCCGCCGCGACTTGCGGAGTCAGCGAGTCAAGCTGCGACCGGAGCTGCGCCTTTTCAGCAGCAAGCGCAACGATGCGATCGCGAGCCTTGGGGGTAGCATCTTCGGGAATGTCGAGAGTCTCAGGGGTAGTGGTAGTGTCGTTCACGTAGCCTCGGGGGTTAGGGGATAGTCATCAGTCGGCGCTCGGCGTCAATGCGCGCAAGCTCGTTGACGGCGCTCGCTTCGGTCATGCCGGGGTTCAGCTCCATGTAGGCGCGAGTACGCGAGAGCAGGCCCGCGCCCATCAGCTCGATCACGTTGGCACGTCGTGCCTGCAGCTCTTCGGGACTGAGCGGCAAGTCCTTGTATGTGATCTGGTAGCCCAGCTCGGGGAGCGCAGCGCCAGTCGCACGATTCCACAAAACGGCCGTCGTGCTCATCAGTTGCTCGTCGGCGCGTCGAAACACAGGAGCGTACCGACGAGCTGCTGCCCGCTTGCCCTCGTTCGACAGCGCGATCGCGTAGCCGCTTCGGGCCGTGCCGCCCATGCGCTGGATGTCGGCAGGCGGCAAGCCAGCGTCAATGGCAATGCGATTCGCAATGCTGCTAATGACACCCTCAAGCGCGGCCGGGTCAGCGCCCGCTTGAAACTGACCGATCATCGGCTGACGCCCTTCCTGCGTCGACTCGGCGCGCATGATTACCGCAGGGTCGGCGATGACCTCGACGCGCTGACTGAAGCTGTCCATGCCCGCCGGGATCGCGCCGACGAATCCGCAGTCGAGCGTGTACCGTTGCGGAAAGCTGGCATCGCGGAGCACATGGCCTAAGAAGGTGTTGTTGACCCCAAGATCCAAACAAGCCTGCACCGTCTCCCAGTTGCCGCGCCAGTTCCAAAGGCGATCGCCGAGGCTCTCGGCGTGGTAGAGCACGTAAGGCAGAATCGGCGTGCCGTCGCTGCGACGGTAGGGGTAGTTCGCGCCCGAGAAGTCGCCGCCGAGCACTTCGATGCTAATGTCGGCACCCGTCGACACTTGCAGCACTTTGTAGATCGGGCCTTCGGGGTCGCTTGCCTCAATGCATAGGTAGTCGTAGCACCAGCCGTAGTCATCGCGGTAGCGCAGCTCCTTGACCGAGTGAGGCACGTCGGGCTGGTCGTCCATTGCCTCGCAGATCATCAGGTCAGGGAACACCGGCCGGTATTGGATCTCGCCGGTCGGCAGCACCGAGACGCGCCACGCACATTCGCGCAGCCCGATCGTCATCGCCTGGAATCGTGGCATCCGAGGCCACAAGCCCGAGGCCGTAATCGCCTGAGCAAACGGCCCAAAGATGGGAGTATCGCCGACGCGCACCTCGGGCTCGGTGAGGTAGAGCGCGGCCGTCTCGCGGCAGATGCTGACCAACGGCATCGAGGTCGTCTTAGCTACGCCCCATGCGTCTGCACGCTCGCGCCCGACCTCTCGCGCTACTCGATTCTGTAGGTCTTGCTCCCATGCCCCGTCCAACATGCGCCGTACAAGCCGGCTATGCTCCCACCGGGTAAGCTCGCCGAGGTCGTCGCCGGGAGGCGGGATGATGTAGAGGCTGTCAGTATGGTACATGGGCCTACCTTACACGGGTGACGCTGGCGAACTGCCTACCAGACGGGAATATGTAGTCTTTTAGGGCATAACGCAATGCGTCTATCCGGTCTTTCGCTGGATGTTGCGCGGTGTAGTCCCAGCTCTCGATCGCCTCGATCAGCACCTTACACCGGCTGCGCACGACCAGACGTTGCGAGGCCATCGCCTCGTACAGATACCGACACCCGGTATCGCGACTGCCGCCGCTCATTCGTTCCTTTGCGCCGAGGATTCGGGGGCTAATACCGGTTTGCGCGACTTGCAGCTCGAGCGCGAGACGGCGCGTCAGGTCGTAGTTGCCCTTGTATTCGTGCCTGCCCTGCACGGGGTTGTCGCCGTAGACCGAGCGCAGGTTGCGCCATTGTAGACCGTTGCGCTTCAACATCTTTACGATCTCAGCAGCAAACATCGTAACGGTCGCACTACCCGGCAGGCTCACTAAGTCCTCGACGATGATGCTCTCGCTCTGTCGGCCTGCATCGCCACGGGTAGGTTCGACGCGCACTAAGACGGCGACAAGACCTTGCGGCCGGTCGGCGCTCGCGTAGTCAATGCCGAGATGCCAGTAGCTCTCGCCGTCCAACATCGCGGAGTCCGAGACGTGCGAGGCAGCACTCCAGATAGGCGCAAACCATGCGCCCTGGGGACGCATCTCCCATAGGCCGTCAAGCGTGATGCCGGCCCAGCTCGCAGGCTCCTTTGCCCACATCCGCGCTATCCATTCGTCATCGCAGAGCGTGCCATCCTCCAGCGTGCGCAGCTCGCCCGTGTCGACGTGTACAAGATTGTCCACCGTGAGAGGCGCGTGTACCTCCGGCATGTGCCCTGCCTCGACCGCCGCTTGAATGTGCTCGACGGGGCCGTTGATCGGCGTCAGCGTCATTACAATCCGACCGGCCTTGACGAGCACCCGCTTCCGCAGCTCGCGCATCATCTCGGGCGAACAGGGCTCGTCGACGAGCACGAGGTCTACCGTCGCGCCGGCAACGCTGCGCGGCCCTTGATCGTCCGTCACCCATCGGATCGTGCTGCCGTTCGCAAAGCGCGTCAAAGGCCGATTCGCACCGTACCCGGTTTTTGCGTTGTACTCGCAGTCGTCGGCGAGCACACCGGCCGGTATCAGGTCGTGGCACTTGCCTTGGATGCTGATTGACTGCGACTGGTTCAGCGAGCAGACGATGACCTGCACCGGAGGCGTTTTCGTCGGGTAGTGCGGGTGCGTCCCGAGGCAGGCCCAGATGACCTCGGCGAGCCCGGCCGTGCTCTTGCCGAGCGCCTGATTACCAGCGCGGTACAGCTTGTCGCCGGTCATCCGTAGCCACTTGTCCTGAGGGACAAGCCACCGCATGTAGTCGAGCGGGCGCTCGCGCCGGCGCCGAGCATACTCGGCAAGGTTGACGCGAAGCCGCTCGGCAGTCATGCCGTGGTCTTACGCGCGCCGACCAGACGCAGGCTCGGCCCGCTGGTCGCCGACTGCACGCGCGCTCGAACGGTCGGGGGGAGCGCCGCGACGTCGGCTGCAATCTGCGCAACGAGGTCGGCGTCTGACAGCTCGGTAACCGCAGACGGCTTCGCTCGCGTCTCTTCGTCGATCATGCGCAGAATGTCCAGCTCCTGATGTAGCAACTGCGCAGCCGAGCCAAACGATCCAGCCTTGCTTGCCCGCTGCCGCATGTCGCGTGCAGTCGCCAGCCGTTCGCGCAGACTGTCGAGGTACGTCGCAGGCTCGGCGACCGCCTTTGCCTCGTCAACCAGCGGCGCGCTTAGACCGCCCAGGGCTGCTAGTTGCTTCGTAAAGTTTGCGACCGCAGTCAAGCTGCCGGCAGCGCGAGCCTCGTCAATCAGACTCGACAGCGCCGCACAATGCTCCTCGCGCCGATAGTCGACGGGTAGCCCGAGGTCAGCGTGGAAGGCCCCGCCCGGTGTCGCAGGTAGAGTAGGCTTAGACTTTTTTGCCATGCGTTCTGGTAACTTCTTTGGGGGCGGGGGGGAGTCTGTGTGCGGGCGCTCAAACAAAGGGACTA
>Ga0209190_1000707_pt1 | contig 24169 bp, 36 predicted proteins | sample M_140205_XF_Meta_FD_187315 | JGI IMG/M metagenome (GOLD analysis project Ga0209190, IMG submission 187315) | Freshwater microbial communities from Lake Montjoie, Canada to study carbon cycling - M_140205_XF_MetaG (SPAdes) (version 2) | ecosystem: Environmental > Aquatic > Freshwater > Lake... | reverse complement strand
GGTCTCTTTGAATTTATTTACTCATTCTAACCTCAGTGCCTTCAGAGGTCACACTCATAGTGATGTTCACTCCAAACTCTTTAACGATCTGAGCAAGCTGTGCCAACTCTATAGAATTAGCAGGAGCAGGAGCAGGCACACTCACATGTGTCTTTACTGATTCCACAATTGCTTCGGTTTCCATATTGTCTACCGGTGGAGAAGTGGGATCTAAAAACTCTATTGGTCTACGTACTCGAGTGATGCCAGGAGGTACTACAAATCTTGTCTCAGGATCAATAATGAATCCCTCATCGATCAATTGACTCTTATGACAGTAGATAGCTGCAGAACTACGACCTAATAAATCAACAGTCTCTTCCACTGTCATCTTACTAAGCACTGCGTCTCTTAACATCTCATCTTCAGTCTGCGTCCATCTTCGATTTGAATTAGGAGTTATTTTATTCACGCTAGATTTACGTATCTTACGTCCATTCTTAGTGGAGGGTGTTTTAATAGTGCCATCTGCTAAATAACGTGTGCCTCTCGGTCTCACTTTGTTACCTAAGATTCTTCGTAGAGTCTCGGGATTAATGTCATGTGTTAACGCCACTTCTTTCAAAGTTCTGTTACCAGTCACATAGTCTCTGGTTGCTGCAGCCTTAACTGCCTTGGTGATAATTTTCGCCATTGTTTATTCGGATTTAAAAAGTTACATTTCTTCAACAAAGAACATAGCCATAGTGATACGCTTACCATTAGCTCGTGCTATCTGACGAGCTGCAGATGTCATATCCTTAGCTTGCTCCTTGGTTATTGTTTGCGGTGTATCCGCATGTGATACCCCAGTAGGGATTTTAACCTCTTTGCCACTTGAGGTCTTCACCTTAGGTGATTTAGTCTTGAACTTGATCTTCTCGGTCTTAACCAATCCCATTTGTGATTTCTGCCATGTCACAGCAGCTGGGGTGCGTCCTAACTCAGAAGAGATTGATTCAATAGACTTTCCCTCTTTACACATCGTCTTTAAAGTCTTACGATCTGACTTAGTCCAAACTGACCCTTTCTTATTTACAATCATATCTTCTTTTGTGTATTTAATTTATTATTGCAAATATAAAGACTTATTATAAAAGAAAAAAAGGATTCCTAGAAATAACTTCCTCACACGAACGCGGGCACGTCACGCGTTTATATAAGAACACAAAGGAAACAAAAGACACTCGGACAAATCCCCGAGAACACCTTCGGGGTTCCCTGAGTCTCCCCAAGAATCCCAGAAAATCCCAGAAAATCCCCCGTGGGCTCCTCACAAAGATCCCCTAGGAATCTCTTAGAATCCCTCCTAAGGGAATTAAAAAAGAAACACTTGGATTCAATTAGATCGAATTGGTATCACACGTGCACGTACACGCAAGGGGTCCCAGGGAGGTCCCACGGGGACACACGTAGAAAGAGGGTTTAACCTTGCACACTTTGTAGTATATTCTACGGGTCTTTCCACAAAGTTCCACGGGGTACCACTAGTCTCCACTTTTCCCCACTTTCTCTCTCAGATTTCTAGGTGAGTTCCAGGAGGGTTCAGAGGGGTTAAGGGGATGTGATTTACCCTTGCCTGTGTGTCTCTACTATATGGTTCTTCTCTTATGTACTCTGTGTGTGCTTATGTGAGTTCTCTATGTGGGTACTCTCTAGTAGGATATGCACTCTATTATGTGAATTATTTGTTTTGATTAGTTCTGATAAGGTTTCGGGTTATGTGTGTGATATAGTAATGTGTGAGTTCTCTATATAGTGATTGCTTGTCTTCTCTATGTAGGTGTTTATTCTCTCTACTAGAGTAGTGCGGTTATTGATATTAAAGAGCGAGGGCGTGTTTGGGAATTTTTAAGTGTTTTGTCCCCCCTTCGAAAGTGTAGATTTTTCTCTGATTTAAGTGTGGGTTTTCCGAATGTTTTCTCTGCGTTAAATAGAGATTTTTCTATTCCGCGCTTTGTTGAGATTTAGGATAGGTATTCGGGGCGAACTAGATATTTCTTATAAATGAGGCGAGAAATCGGGGCAAAACGGGGCAAGTTTATAGGTGCCTGCCTCGGGTAATGAGGCGATGTGAATAGAGATATATAGTGCAATGACACAGGAAGAATTTATCAGTATATTAGATAAGAAAAGTTACTCCTACAAGATAGAAGGAGATCGGATAGTTGTTACTCACGGAGGGGATGTCTATTTTGATTCTCTCACTTCTCTGCCTTCTGGTGTGGAGTTTAATAATGGGGGGTTTGTCGATTTGGGTTCGCTCACTTCTCTTCCCCCTGGTGTGGTGTTTAGAAATGGAGGGCGTGTCCTTTTGAATTCTCTCACTTCTCTTTCTTCGGGTGTGGAGTTTAGGAATAAAGGGAAGGTCTATTTGAATCGTCTCACTTCTCTTCCTCCGGGTGTGGTGTTTAAAAATGATGGGAGGGTCTGGTTGGGATCTCTAATTGGTGGACTGTTTAATGAATGGAATGGTAATATAGAAGGTATAGACGAAAAGAGATCATTGAACAAGATGATTAAAGACGGAGTATTTGAAAGATGACTAGAGAGGAGTTTATCAGTATATTAGATAAGAAAGGTTACTCCTATGAGATAGAAGGGGATAATATAGTTGTGCTCGAAAGAGGGGGTGTCTATTTGGGATCTCTCACTTCTCTTCCTTCTGGTGTGGTGTTTAGAAATGAAGGTGATGTCTCTTTGGATTCTCTCACTTCCCTTCCTCCTGGTGTAGAGTTTAATAATAAAGGGGATGTCTGGTTGGATTCTCTCACTTCTCTTCCTTCTGGTGTGGTGTTTAATAACGGAGGGTGTGTCATGTTGAATGCTCTCACTTCTCTTCCTCCTGGTGTGGAGTTCGAGAATGGGGGGGATGTCTATTTGAGGTCTCTCACTTCTCTTCCTCCTGGTGTGGAGTTTAGAAATGAAGGTGATGTCTCTTTGGATTCTCTAACAGGAGGATATTTTAGTGAATGGAAAGGTAATATAGAAGGGATAGATAGCAAAAGATTACTGAACTTCATGATAAGTAAAGGACTATTTGAAAGATGACACAGTAAGCATTTATAAATGTAATATATACTAGTATATAAAAATAAGATATGAGCAAGATTAGAATATTATCAATTGATGGAGGTGGATTAAGAGGAATAGTTCCTCTTTTAATTCTTAAAGAAATAGAAAAAACCCATGGTAAAAAAATACATGAGTTATTTGATGTTATAGTTGGCACATCAACAGGAGGTATAATTGCTTGTGGTTTAACTTGTACAAAGGATGGAGTTAATCCTTATTTGACTATTGATCAATTAATTGAACTTTATACAACTAAGGGTGACGTTATATTTCCTTACAGTAAAAACATATTCTCTAAAGTCATTAGAGGAGTTAATTCCATATTCAATCCCAAGTTTTCTGCAAAGGGTTTAGATGGTTTATTAGAAAACTACTTTGGTGATATGATGTTATCGCAATCATTAAAGCCCATTATAGTTAGTTCTTATGATCTAAAGAATAACGAGGTTATAATGTTTAAGACAAGAACAGCTAAGTGGTCTGAAGAAAGATTTGATGCGAGATTAAAAGATGTTTGTAGAGCCACTTCAGCTGCACCAACATACTTACCTTCATATGAAATGTTATTCGATGGTAAAGATAGGATCTTAGTCGATGGGGGAGTTTACATTAATAACCCAGCAATGGCAGCAGTTGCAGATGTGCTTAAGACAATGAAAGATATTAAGATAGAGGATATTGAATGTCTGTCATTAGGTACAGGTGCTTACTCTGCGTCTTTAGGTATTAAAACAGAAAGCTGGGGTATTGCTAATTGGGCACAACCAATAACTAATGTGATGATGCAAGCTTCTTCCAAGTCAGTTGTTTATGAATGTCAAGAGATATTAGAAAAGTATTTAAGGGTACAATTAGAAATTGATGACAAAAAGAAAAGTGATATGTCTGATTCAAGACCTGCGACAACTCAATATATTATCGATAAAGTAAATGCGGATATTATCAGTAACAAGAAAGTAATGGGTGATATAATAAATTTTCTTAAATGAGACCACAATACTACGATAAGAGATTTAAAAAAAATCCCCTTTAATGGAGTACGCAAATGCTAAGGATATAAAAAGAGCTAAGGATTTAGGATTACACTCAGGTGTTATAAATTTACAAGCTTTTGAGATTGCTAGAGGTAAAGCTAGCACAATGGCACAAGCTATCACTGACAAGAAAAAGATCCTTGGTAGATTAGAAGCAGTTGCTAGTGAGTGGGACGATTTCCGAGCTCTTAAACCTTTTATTGATAAATGCTGCGAGCTTTGGCCAGGTTCACAATACACACAAGCTAGAGATTTAGGGCAGAAGACAGGAATATATTGTAAGATGAGAATATTTGGGGGTGCTAGTTATGGTATGAATGGACTTAAAATCAATAGGGATTTTGTAGAGAAAAAAGTCACATTAGTTGACTCTTCAGGAGTGACATTAACTGGGCATCCTTATGAATATGACTCTGTGGGATTGATTATATTCAACACTATGATCAAAAGAAATATGAAATGGTGATGTGAGTGTTTATCTAGAAAGATAAGATTTCAGTTGATTGGGTTTATTAGTCATTATAAAACTTGGGTTTATATTTTTGATTATCTTTTCCCAAGATGTTCTAGAATCTCCTCTATAAGAAGCACCATTTGTATTTTTTGTTCCACCTACTGCAACAACCATAGGGTAAACTCCTTTAGCTCTTAGAGAATCTGAAATATATCCATTAACTATATAGGTATCTGAATCACTGAATTGATATTCAAAGAATCCTGGTGTTGCTTTAGATATTAAAGAGTCCGCTAATTGTTTATTAGACATACCACCAACATTAGATGTAGGAAGAATAGGCATCCATTTAATACCTATTGTATTAACTATAGAAGGTTGTGCATATGTTAGTCCTTTTGCAACCACTTGATTTTCTATTCCCTTTAGAATTCCTATGCTATTAATAATGGCTAATTCTTTAGAGTCACACTTATCAAGTTGTAGAATTGTCTTGGATGAGTATTTCTTAATGAGATTAACCACTTCTTGGAGAGAGCATATTCGTTGTGAGGGATCAGATTTATAAGAAATGTTTTTAACATCGTTCCAATTCATGTTTTGTATTTTTCCTCTTGAATTAGTTTTTTTGTCTAGTGTGCTGTCGTGAAAAAGTACAGGAACTCCGTCTGCAGTTATTTGTATGTCTATCTCCACCATGTCTGTTTTGGCTTTAATATTCTCCTCTATATTCTTTAAACAATTCTCTGCTTTTGATGCTCCTGATCCGTCCCACATTCCTGCGTGAGAGCATATCATAGTTGAACCACTTAATGGTGTGGAAGAATTTTGATTTTGTATAGGTGAAGAGCTATCAGTGGTATTGCTCATTGTGGGGTTAGTCCCTGAGGTTTTTATTCTTGCTTCAGGATGTCTAGAATCTAGTTTTTCCGTTGCTTCTTTGTTATTCTCTAAAGATGTCCAGTCTCTCATGCCTTTTCCCTTAGTCATCCATACATTATTAATTACCTTATATTCATAAGGATCCCCAGGTTTTGTATAGATCTTTCCTTGTTCGTTGGATTCGAGTATTATGAAATCCTTAAAATTTAGTATTCTTGTCATATATTTATATATTCAAAAAATATATCTTTATTTCTTATTTTTCTGGTAATTCTATATAGATGTATTTAAATTGAAACACTATTGGGATAAATATAATGAGACAAATAATTATGGTGAAAGAATATAAACTTGGTAACATAGCAATCATGGGATCAGATCTTCAACATAAGATCCAATACAGAGCATATCCTATGCCTAAAATGGACTATGATACTGCTATTAGTCTTGCTGATGATGTTCAAGATGGGAAGGGTTGGCGATTACCCACTATAGAGGAATTGAAATTCTTACAGGGATATCATGATCTAAAGGTATTAAATTTTTCTAGGGATGCTTATTGGACTAGTGATATTATTGAATATGATCAGCATACTTATAATCAATATGCCTATTATTTTAATGGACCAAGGTATGGAGGTATACCTAAAACTGAAAGACTCTGTGTGAGATTAGTCAGAGATATATAAATAAAACTATGAATAGTATTTTATCATTTATTGAGTACATAACAGAAAGCGAAAAGGCGGAGAAGAAAGGAGAAACTGATTCTATTGTTAATAGTTTTTGTTCTGCTATTAAATCAACCAATGCTGAGGAATCTCCTAGAGGTAGCAATAAAGGCCCTGAAGTTGAATCACTATTAAAAGGAGTTAAAGCAAGTCCAGGAGAGCCTTGGTGTGCAGCTTTCATATATGGTGTTTTATCAAAAACTCAATTCTCGTCAGATATTAAAAATAAAATACCAAATTCTGCTGGTGTAAAATACCATTGGGAGAAAACAGGAGCAGAAAAAATAGAATATAAATTAGGTCTAAATTTAGATCTAATTTTACCAGGAATGGTATTTTGTTATTTATCTAGGGACAAATCAAAAGGCACATATCCAGGACCCGGACACACTGGTATAATTCTATCCGTAGACAAAGCAAATAAAACATGGACCAGCGTGGAAGGAAACACAAATCCAATAGACGGAGGTAGAGAAGGCTATGGCACTTTTATATTAACTAGAAAAATAGATGATCCAAGTATATCAACAGATCCTAAGGATCACCCAGCAAAGTTACTTGGCTTCATAGATTACTTTTCAACATACAGAAAAACTCCGGGATTTACTGAATCTCTTTCTTCGAAGCTTAAAACATTATACGATGAATTGAAGACGAAAACAGATGAAGAAATAAAATATCTCGAAGCAAACCTAGATGTTCTTAAAGATTACAAAATCAATTATGATAATAGGAACTCTTAAGGGGAAAATCTAGGAATCGTTTTTTTATACAATTAGAATTGTCTATATTTACTTTATAAACAAAATATAAAGTCATGAAAAAAGAAGCAAACATCATAAACTCAATCAAAGAGAATGTATCTCTTGATGAGCATTTCGATTCATTAAATATTTTCGAAAAGAGAGAAATGATCGATGAATTTAAACAATCTAAAGAATACTTCAGCAAAAACATGGGGAGAAACATATTTTTTGCTTTATTCTCCTATATTTGTTCTACAATTTGTTATTTTGGTATACAAGAAACATGGTTTATTTATTATTTATTAGCAGGAAACACACCTTTAAGTATTTTTCTTTATCTTAACCTTAGAGACTTCACTAGATACGCTAAATTAGTTGAAAGATACGAGAAAAGATTAGCTGAATAAATTCTTTTCCCATAAAAAAAGGCCTTTTGAGGCCTTTTTTTATGTTTACTAATGTGTTTTTATTCTCCGCTTCCGAATATGTGACCTCCAGATACTTGATTATAGGTAGTTCTGTTATGAGATGGGTGAAGTAATCCGCCTTCCCATTTAGCTTTATCAAGTTTAGCTTTAGTTACTGGATCGTTTAAAATTTCCTGAGTAACTCTATCAATTAATTCTGAATATTTATCGATTAAAGTTCCGTCTTTTTTAATCATTGCTTTAACTCTTTGTTCAGCTTCAGCTTTAATCCATATTTTATTATTTACCCATCCTTTTAATCTATTTACTCCTAAACCAAGACCAACTAATCCAAATACAACGGAAGGAAATATAACCCAGAAATCTGCTAAAGTATAAACCGATTCGTTAATTTTGCTTTCCATAACACCATCTTCTTCAAGATCATCTTGAACCATTCTTAATAGTTCTTCGGGATCAACTCCGTTTTGTGCTGCTATATCTCTAATGAAAGATTTAGAACCTCCTTTAAGAGCTTGTTCATTAATTCCATTATATTTTAAATAAGTTTCGTATGATGTAATATTTTCCATTCTGTTATATTTTTTGTTTTATATATCTATATATCCATAGTACTGTATTTATTTACTTGGATAAATAATTTTTTATATTCTGTTTAAAGAATGTGTCAATATATATCTTATAAGAAATGAGATATATAAAAGAAACAACAAAATTATGAAGTTTAAACACACATGGGGATCTAAATTCAAGCAATGGGATAAGATCCAAATAAACATAAGAATAGGAGCAGTAACTGTTTTCTATTTAGACCTTGATTGGACAGCAAAAAGATTTTCATTATCATTAATGAACTTTAAAATAAGCAACAAATAATATGGCACCATCTATTAAAAGATTTACACAGTTCAAAAAATTAATCTCGGAAAATCATGATGAGTCTGAAAATTACATGTTCTTTGCAAACATATCTAATATTAAAAGAATGTGCGAAGAGATTCTAGCAATGGATCATTCAATGGTGGATTCAACACTTACAGATGGTCACGGATGGGCAGTAGATCATATTGCAACATCTAAAGATGACGTTGCAGAAGTATGTGATTTCTTAAAATCCACATTTGAATTGTCACATGACACAGAGAATGAATTAATATCAGACGATAATAACAACTAAAAACATAAAATGAGATACTTATCACTATTTGATGATTTTACTAAAGTGGATGAATCATACAATTTTGACTCTGATAGTTTATTAGAAGCAAAAATAAATCAAATGTCATCCCTTAGAGAAAACTGTATGGCAGCATGGGATTTTTCGGAATTTAAAGACTTCTTTGGAGGTTCTTTAAACGAGAATAGCTCAGAAGAAGAAAACAATATGCTTCTTGAACAAGCTTATTATACATACGAGTTAGGAGTACTATATGAGCACAATCAAGATTGGTTTAGTAGCAAGGGGGAAATATTTTTCTTAAGCGGGGAAAATATAGAAGAGGGTCACGTGGTTCTTTTTAAAAATAATAGACTTCATATAGTTAAAGAATCCACTTTAGAAAGATTAATGAATAAATCTGAATTAATACTTGAGGGATTTTGGGATATAGTTAGCTCAGTTGGTAGTTTCGTTAAAAGCTCAGTTAAAGCCGTAGGAAATGCTGTTAATAAATATGTAATTCAACCCGTTAAAAAAGCAGCAGCTTATGTTGGTAAGAAAGTTGAACAAGCATGGGATGCTCTATCCTCAGGAGCTAAAGCAGTATGGGAATTCGGTAAAAAAATAGTTTCTGCTGTTGTTACATTTGTTAAAGAAAATCCTCTTACAGCAATTGGTATAGGTCTACAGATCTTAGCAAGTATAGTTTCTTTTATACCCGCTTTTGGAAATGTAGCAGCTGGTGTTCTTTCTGCAATAGCGGGGGCAATAACTATTATTGAAGCAGTACAAAATATTTATGCAGCAACAAAAGATATTGGTACTGCTGATAAGGTTAAAAATATACTAAAAGGAGGAGCTAAATTAGTATTCGGTGCAGTTGAATTAATATTAGGTATTAAAGACACAATCACTGCAGTAGCTGATGCAGTTCCAGGAGCAGCAATGATAGGTGTTACTCTTAAAACTGGAGTTATTAGTTGGGGTACTAAATTTAACTCAAAAGCTTTTAGTGCTACTATAGCAGGTACAGGAGCTGGTAAAATAATAGGATGTTCAGAATGGCTGGGCGAATTCTTTACAACACTTTGTAAAGAAGCACCATTTATGGCTAAAATTGGAAAAGAGGGTACAAAGGTAGGTAAAGTTTTAAAAACTGGTACTGAATTATTAGCTAAAGGCGGAAATGCAGGTATAGCATCAGGAAAAGAAGCAGTATTGGATCACGAGGAATACCACGAAGAATGGAACGAGACAATAAACGAAGCAGAAGGGGGATCATGGGGATTTGGCGAATTACTTATCAACTTCTTAGTTTATGTGGGTAAATCGTGTTTTGGTTGGCTTTATGATACAGTTGTAGCAGGTATAGGTCTAATCGGTAAAGCTATCAACGGTCTTTTGGAAATTCCGGGTAAAATTACAAAAGCAATAGATTCATTTAAAAAGAATTATAGCGGATCAGCTGTAGGAGGTATAATATCGAGTGCTCTTTCTTCTGCTGTTAGACCTTTAACCAATTGTGCACAGAAATTCGTTGATGTTTATGTTAAACCAAAAGTTAAACCAGTTACTGGATGGATGACTTCTTTAGGTAAAAGAAATAATGAAATTTGGAAAAAAGTACAAGCTAATAAGAAATTAAATTCCCCAGTAGATGGAATTAAAGAACAATCCGGTCCTAAGATTCCTGCTAAAAAATTAGATATATCTGCTAAGGACAAAACAGCAATAAAGAAAATAGGAGTAACCGGTACTAAAACCCTAGTTAAAGCAGGGGGTGGATCAGAAAAGATCTTAGATAAAATGAAAAAAACTCAGGATGAATTCAAAAAGAAATTCCCCGCAGTTTCCAAATTGAAAGGCACTTGGGGACAAAGTCCTAGTGGTAAAGCAACATACACTTACCAATCAAAAGAAGCAGCAGGCACGGTGACATTATTTAATGATGGAAAATACACAGTGATCTCAGGACCAAACAAACTAGCAAAGGGTGAATTTCAAGGAGATAAGGCGGTTAAGTTAAATGCTCCTAAAGAGGGATGGAAAAAGAATGAATCAGGATTTAACTATTTGACTTCGTTTGACGCATTTTTAGCTAGCTAAAGAAACAATCGAAAAAAAAAAGATATATAACATAAATAAAAAAACAAAAAGATATGGAAATGAAAAAACAAGTATTGTCATTCGATGAATTTGTATTTGAAGCTTACAATGGATACAATAAATTAATGGAAGGTGAAGGAGCTGGGGCTCTTATTGAAGCTATAAGTAAACTTGAGAGCTCTGGAATTAGCGGAGACGCTGTAAAGGAATTGGGAATTATCTCAGGGATTGCTAAAGCAGTATCAACAGATGAATTTCCTGATGCGGAAGGGGAGTTAGGGAATTCTATTTTAACTTTTATTAATGGTATAACATCAGCAGGTATAAATATCACTAAGGTGGACACTAAAATTAATGTTATCACATACGATAATGTAATTTCTGAGTCTGTTCTTCTAGAAGGTGAGGATGAGAGAATAAAACTTTTAGATTGGTTATACGTTTTAAATAATGATAATACTTATAACAAATCAGGTTCTGGTTCATATCAAAAGAGAGGAAAAACATTTTGGAATAAAGTTCAAACAGACAAAAGATGGATCGGAATTAGAGGGTTCAAGAGCGATGTTGGCAAAAGTGGGGGAGCATCTCATGACTGGGGAAAATTCGGTCAAGTTCTTAATTTTATTTCCTCTTTTACTCCATTGAAAAAAAAGACAGCGGATTCAGCCTATTATGATACTAAGGATACTAAATATCTAGTAAATACTGGTCTTTTAGGCCAAACTGTTATTACTGCCATTAACAGCGGAAAAATATTAACTGATGAATCTATTATTAATTCAAGAGATAGATTTATGGGGGGAGATTATTCAGCTAATAAAGGAGCGCGAAAACAATTTTCTAATACAGATGATGAAAAGTCTAAGGTTACCGGATATACGATTGCTATTCCCCTTGGAGCTGAACTTACAGACAAACAAAAAGAACCCACTATTAATAAGGCTGAAAAGGTTGGGGATGAAAAAGCATATTTCACATTAGTTTTATATTCAATGGGAGAACTTGGAAAAAGTTCAAGACAAATTCCTTTCTCTGATATTGTTCTTACAGAAAAAACAGTACCTACTGGGGAAAATGTTCAAACATACACAGAAGATCTTTTAAATAATGAAGATGAAAACAAAAGAGTACTTTTTGCAGTAGACAAATCTGTATTAACAGATGCTGGTAAAGATAATATTAACAATCTTATCGAACGATTTTATTCTATTGAATCAATAGAGATTCAAGGATTTGCTTCGATGGAAGGAGATGCAGATAATAATGATAAATTATGTGTCGAAAGAGCTGCAGCAGTAGCAAAATACATCAAAAGTGTAAAAGAATGGGCAATACCAGCATCTAAAGTTACTGCTTCAACAACACCAAACGTACAACCAAAAACTAGCACAGAGTCACGTCCTTCTTGGAGAAAAGTTAGATTCATAGTTAAAGGTACTAAAGCAGGAACAGTTCCTGCGACACAAACAGTTCCTGTTATGACACCTACAATTGGTAAATTTACTCCAGATAAAGTTGACATTAAGCAAATATGTCTTTGTTTTGAAGTTGGTAAACAAACAACAACAAAAAAAGGGAAATAATAAAAATATAGGCACACAAAAAAAGGATCTTTAGGATCCTTTTTTTGTGTGCTAAGAATAATTTAGTTGATAGCAACTACCAAGTAATATTTATCTCCTTTTTTAACTACTTCTACCCAATAGCTTTCTCCTTCCATTCTAGAGAAATAGTTTTTATAAACGTCCTGTTTGATCATTTTATCAAAACTGTTTGTGATACTTTCAGTTTTATAATTCTCTATAGGATCTGTTAAAGTCCACATTTGATGAAAGTAAGCGTATTTTTCGTCTCTCTCTACTTGTTTTCCATCAACTTCTTCTTCTACGAATTTAAGACAGCTTGATCTTAATGTTGAGTCCAAGGTTAATTCGTGACAGAAAAATTCAGTAAGTACTGATCCGAAATCTTTTATGATTTCAGTTTTTCCTTGGGGTTGTTTAGGAAGTTCGTTCATACTAAATGAATTAGTAGAGAAAATAACAGAAAATCCTAATGCGATTACTAAGCTTAAAGTTTTCATAATTTTTAGTTTTTATTTGTTTATATTAATTTATAATGTAAATGTAGATTAATCTCTTTAATAAAAAAAATGATTCTTGAAATTTCTTTTTTATTTCTTATCATTTTTTGTTTATTAGATTAACAAGACAAATATAGAATGTTCTATCCAATAAAAAAAATGATTTCTATTATAAAAGAAGATATATAACATACACAAAAAAACAAATAGACATGGAAATGAAAAAACAGGTATTATCCTTCAATGAATTTATTAATGAAGCATATAGAATTATAAACGAAGCTGAAGGTGATGGAGGATCAATAGATGCTCTTAAAAAATTATTAGGTGGAGGACTTGGCCTGGAATCAGCAGATCAAAAAAAATTCGTAACAGTTATTGACAGAATAGATTCATTAGGAATGACTAGTACATATGCAGAAGAGGCTAAGGAATTTGCTCAGAATATTACTGATTTTTTAAACTCTAAAGCAAGTGGTGTTAATATTAAGCAAAAAGGATTAACGGATGACAAAGAGGTCGAAAATAAATTCGAATGGTTAGTTAATGGCACTATAAGAGTTAAAGGCAATCCTACTATGAGAGATCAGGGGGATTTAGGTTCAGGAATTGATGATGATACTTCAGTACCTTATCCTTTAGCAGATGTTATTAGAGGTTTATTTTCATATAATCTTAGTATTCTAAATGACCAAATGGGCACAAGTAATATTAAAAAAGTAGCTAATTATGGTAAAAAAGCTAAAGATAAGAAGAATTATCCAAAATTTTTAACCATAGATGAAGAATCATTAAAAACTGATATTATCCAAATAATCGATTTTTCCCCTTCAGCTAGTGATGGTGTAAAAAGTGCAGTAGGAGAATATGGTTTTGCATTCCCTATTTACACTATAAATAATATTATCAAAGGAGAAGGTAATGAATTATCAAAAGATATGTATACTGTAGTTATTCCACCTAATCCATCAGAATCAATAGAAGAGGTAACAGATTTAGCATATAATTCATCTGCTACGGACTTCTTCGAGGAAAATAAGGTAATTATAGGAGAAGACGGAAAAGCAGCTCTTAACTCAATTTTATCTGAATTCCACTCTATTTCAAAAATCGTAGTTAATGGAGGAGCATCTAAAAAAACAACAACTAGAGCTGGAGGAAACGAGGCACTTGCTAAAGATAGAATGAAAGCTGGTATTGCCATGCTTACACAGTTAAAAAAAGATGGTGTAGCTCAGCTTAAAGGTGCTACTATATCAGAAGGTAAAGCGGTAGTACAGAGTTCGGCAGCTACAGAAAGTGATCCGAAAATGCAACAGGTTTCTTTTGTAATATCTGGATCTATTAGAAAGATTGATAATAAAGGGGATGCTAAATCACTAATTATACAAAGAGTTGATCTTAAAAAAGCAGATCAAGTACGATTCAAAAGAACTGTACTTTTTTGCTCATATGATGCTTAATCATTAAATTCAATAACACTAAAAAGCCCATCTAATATTAGATAGGCTTTTTTTATGTTCTAAGTTTATTATTTCTCCCCTCTAATTTCTTTGCTGTCCCCAATAATAGATTCTCTTGTTATATTGTTATCTATTACAAGTCCGTAACGTACCATTCCATTCTCTTTGGTTGAGGTTGCACAGAATTCAGTAAATCTGCATCTTTTTAAAGCAGATTCATCGAAATATAGTGTAGATTTAAGATATGATTTATAAGCGGTGACTAATCTTAAAGCTTCTTCCTTTTCCTCATTTGCTGTGTTTACCATTCCTCCTTTTTTAGTTCCGTAGCATTCAGGATATCCTGCTTCTGCTTGACTTGTAGCTCTTGCTGCAAAATTTAGTGTGGTATCTAATGTCATATATGGAAATTGTACTTGCATCTGTTTAATAAGCTCTTTCTCGAATTTATCCACATTGAAGTTATTAGCTTTCTGAGCTTGTACTCCTATAATTGTCGAGACAATTAAAAATGAAGTTAAAATTAAATCTTTCATGGCTTTTAGTTTTTATTTGTTTATAAGGTAAATGTAGAATAATCTCTTTGATAAAAAAAATGATTTCACAAAAAAAGACCCCGAAGGGTCTTTTACGTTTGATAATAATTGATTAAGCGTTAGTCCAAACGAATCCTCCTGCAGTTTTCATAATTCCACGAACCACTTTAGAGATTGAACCAGTGTTAACACCTGTCGCTCTTTCAGCATCTGACATAGAATTGTATTTTCTAATTCTGCGTCCTCTTGGAGTTAATTGAACTACCGCAATGGTATTTCTGTTAGAAGTTTTAGCTTTCTTAGAAACTGTTTTAGAAGGAGCTGCTTTAGCAACAACTTTCACAGTTTTAGTAGATTTCTGTGTAGCTTTCATAGCTACAGCCTTAAGAGTCTTAGCAGTAGCCTTAACAATTTTTTTTGTTTTTTCCATCATAATATATTTTTTTTGGTTATATTAATTATACTCAAATAAGAGTGAAAAGTTTCGTTTAAACGCATTTAACAAATGATATATAGGTTAATGAAGAAGAGAAAGAAAAAACGCATAGACAGCTTTAAAAACTGGTTACTTGCAAGGGATTCTGCTAGTCGAATAAACAATGCTGATGGTAATAGTGCATTTTTTGAAAGTTCTAATTGGGGACTTGGTGATAGACCGAAAATGGAAATATTTGATCTAATATCTGGATCTTTACCGTTTATAAAATTGAGAGCCAAGGTATTTAATTTTGGAATGATGAAAGATGCAAGTGCAGGAAATATGACAATTGCAATCAGAAATCTAGATAAGCAAAGATGGTTTGGTGAATTTATTGAATGCTTAGAACCTAAGGAATCGAATCTAGTAAATAGAATATTTATAACAATCACAGATGAATTAGTAATAGGTGATGCTGAACAAGATTCTCCAGGTGTACTAAAAATGGAATGTGAAATACCTCTATATCAAAGCGGATCTGATGTTGATAAAGCAGCTCGTGAGATTATGAGAAGTTGGATATCTCAGACATCATTTGGTCAAGACTCGTATCAGACAAGATTTTTCAGATGGTGGATGAATGAATTTCTTTTTTCAGGAAATACTTATACACATACTCCTGATTCATTTGCATCGGCTTTAGTTGGATTTATGAAAATAGCAGATATCCAGGATTCAAAAAAAATGTATTTAGATCTTATTAAAAATTCTAAGGACACTAATATAAAAAGGTCATATACAGAATTAGGAACGGAGGAAATAATAGATTACGTCAATCAAGGAATAAAAGAATTCAATATTAATATAAGCGATCTAACTAAGGGAACTAATATGTTGAAGAGATTTGGTGGATTTGATAGATGATTTTCTTTTATAAGAAACTTTTCCTTGTCCTATTCTATCTAATGTGAACTGAGAAAGATCTTCAAATCTTACAATTTGAAATGGGCGGTTCTTATTCTTTTTTTCGTATATTATCATAGAATCCAGACCACAGAGAATAAAATATTGCTCTAATGGTATAGGTGAAAGGGTTCCAGTTCCTAAAATGTGATTAACATATTCACGAACTTCTTTCTTCTGTATTCTTGTTGTTCTAGTTGGATCAATTATCTCTGCAAGTTTTACACTTAGCATACCTCTACCTAACCAGTTTCTTAATGAGTTTCTCACTATAGAATAATTCACTATTTCCTTTGGTGTATCTGGACTAATCTTAAATATCATAGTTTCACCATCATTAGATTCAAGTTTCCATATCTTACTATTGAGTTCTATGTAACCTCTTGGACAAATAAAAGACTCACAAAAATGTCTTAACCCCTTTCTTAGATCGTTGTTATTTGAATCTGTGAGACTATTCATAAATCCTCCTTGAACTAAAGCTTGTACAATAGTTCCTAAGTCAGTAAAGAATGAAGTGGCTTCAGTGAGTCTAAAATTGGCAGCATAAGCTTTAATCTCTATCCTCTTTGTGGAATCTTTAAAAAGTAAATCTGGATATCTTTTACCTCCAGATAATGCTTGATCTGATACAAGAAGACATATAATTTCGCCAGCTCCTAAATATGAATGACACCAATCAGAAACAAACACTATTGTTCTATTGTTCTTTTTATTATTTAGTATCTGATCATTAAGATTTTTGATTGATTCCTCAATACTTAATTCCCTATTTTCTTTTATAAACTCCCAGAATTTTTTGAAAGTGCTCTCATTTTCTTTGACGTGATTATGAAAAGCAGAAAGGAACTTTTTTGAAATCGCAGGACTAATTGACTTAGTCTTAAAGTAGCTATCAAATTCCTCGATATAAATGTCTATAATTCTTCTCCTCATTCATATCATTATAGACAAAATGAACCAAGAAGTTACACTTCTCTATTCCAGAAAGGTTTTTGATATTTAGGACGAAGCATTCTCCATATGATTGTGTCATAATTCCTTTTATCCCATATAGAGAAGCATATTGATTTTATAGATGGCTCGGTTTTACAAAATTCTAAATGTTCTGCAAATTCTTTCTTAGTCGGTTCTGTCTCACGATCACCATATTTTCCGTATCTAAAATAATCGTGAATCTTTCCTGATCTCTCCTCTATTCGATACTTATGATATTTTAAATCTGATATAGTTCCCCTTACCCAAGCATCAAATTCATCAGGAACTTTTTCAAGAAGTATATTGATATCTTTACCATCTTTAAGATATTCCCAGATATCAACATTAGAGAAGCTGGTTAGAAGTCTGTGCAATCTCACATACTCTTCAAACTTTATTTTCATTCTGAAATTACCCGGTTGAAATCTGAGAACAAATCCCTCTTTATTCTTTATATTTTTTTCTTTTAATGATTCATATAGATCTGGGCCAAAAGAGAAGTGCTGTTCGCACTTAACTATATCTTCTTTCTTAATACCGCTAGCATTAAATATACTCAAAGAAGTTGTCCAGTGTTGTTCCTCTCCATTAATGGATGTACTTAGAAAAACTATCTTTTCTTCTCCATTATAATCAACAACTATAACATTACTGGGGTAAATAATCTCAACTATATAAGTTACATGTGTCATAAATACCTGATCAAAAACTTGATAGTTCTTTTTTAATATCTCCATACCCCTTTTAGCCTGTTCAGAAGTGAAGGATCCTTTAGTTGCAAGATGCCATTCATTCTTATAATAGAAAAGAATACCTAAAGATCCGTCCATCTTTTCCTGCACATAAACATAATCACCCTTGGGAGGAACTTGATCTGTGACTTCCTCATAATTAAAGAATTTAGGAAATGCAGAAGCAATAACATATCCCTCATCGTCTATTATTGTTCCTCTCATAGCCAGAGTTATCTCATCCCAATCATTTTTGAATTGAGTGTCTCTTGTATAATTATAAATAGCAATAGGTAGGGTAGGATGAGAATTCTTTTCTATCCTTCCTTCATTAACATATTTATTAAGGGTTCTTAATGGGTAACTTTTTCTTTCCATTTCATAAACTTATAAAAAAATCACTTATATAAAAAATGATTTCTATACTATAGACAAATATTTTTAAAAATTACTAAAATTAATAATTATATAGAAACCCCGAAGGCCTCGAGATATATAAATGAGTAAATAAAATCTAAAAGATGAGTATTAAAAATTACGAGGGCTTTAAAAAAATTCAAGAAATTAGGAGAGATAAGAAATGTCCAGTTTTAAATTTTAAGCCTATTAGAGAGTCTGAGACTTATCAAGATATGATTGGTATGGGTTGGATCGAGGTTCTTGCTGATAATCCAGCAGGTATTCTTGCAAAAGCATCTGATGAGGAAAGAAACTTTAAAGACCGATTAGGTAATATTGCTTTTTATCATCCATACTTTAAAGGATCAAGATTAACATCAAGAGCTACTAGACGTTCAGAAGAAGGTTACCCACATTTTAATATTAAACACGATGGTGGTGTTAGAGTGGTTGAAGGACCAAATTTAACAGCAGAATTTCCTAGATTAAATACAGATCTTAGAAGAACATGTATGACAGTTGAAGATTATCTTTATAAAATGGCATTCTTAATTAAATACACCATTAGAGAACAAGGGTTTCCAGTAACTAATGATGAATTATATACTGAAGAATCTTATAAAGATCTTATCCAAAGAAAAATGAGAGAGAATCCATCTGATCTTAAATCTATTGATATTCCACCTAGTATAAAGAAAACAGATGCAGGTAAGGGAGCTTCAATGTTAAAAAGATTTGGCGCTTTTGGACAAAGTGAAGAACAATAATTAATTAATATAAAGTTTTGGAAATATTACAAATAATAATAACTGGAATTTTTTCAGTAACAGTAGCATTTGGAACTGTTTGGATAAAGCACTTTTTAGATAATAAAAAGAAAAACACAGACGAGGAGAACTACGAAAGAATATCTCAACAGGATATTGATTCAATGTTAGAAGTACAAGAATTTTTAGAATCTTTCAGAGTTAAATGGAGCTTAGACCGAGTTGGGATTTTTCAATTTCATAACGGAGGTAAATTCTTTCACGGCATACCAATGAAAAAATACTCTCAAACATTCGAAGTGATATCTAGTGGTGTATCTAAAACAAAAGAACACAATCAAAGTGTATTTGTAACGGAGCATCCTTCTTTAATGAAGCATTTAAGTGAGACTGAATTCTTCCATATAGATGCAGAAAATCCGGTTTTAGATTACATCAGAGGCAGAGTAACTGAAGATGGAATTTTACAAATATTTTCATCTCCTATAAGAAGTCTATCCGGACAGTTAATAGGATTCGTACAATTGCACACAGTTAAATATAAAATAGATGTCACTGAAGATCTTAAAGATGATATCCTAGATCTTGTCAGCAATCTTTCTGGTTATTTGGTAAAGAGATAATCAGAAAGGCAAATCCATAGCCACTCTTTCTAAATGCTCTTTTATTGCATTATATTTTACCATAGCTTCTATCATATCTCCCTTACTTAACTTGTTAAGAAAGTAAGATCGATCTTCAACCAGCTTTTCGTGATCTTCTTCTCCTAAATCATGATCCCATAATTCATAGAAGTAACCAAGTGCATGGTCAAATCCATAAACAAATTCTTTATTCTCTTCTAAGTCTATTACGTATCTACTCATTATATCAATTGTTTTTGTTTGTTTTTAAGTCCGCTATTAAGATATTTTGCTATGACTTGACCATGACAAAGGAAATTCTTTTCAGATCCATCTGCGGGCTTATTACAGCACCAACATCCTAAAACTTTACCTCTTAATTCTTCAATCTCTTTTATTAGACCGCTCTCATTTAGGTGTGTTTCGTATCTCTCTATTGCTTCCTTTCTTGAATCCACTTTGAATTTAGCTTGTGTCTTATCCAGATCCTTGTGAGTATATGGATTAGACCACTTGCTGGGTCTAGCTATGTAGACGTCGTGTTGGTGGGTTTTAAAGTGTACAACATAAGTTTTACCTTCTTCTCTATTAAAGTCTTCCATGTCTAGAAATTTTTAATTGTTTTTGAGAAATATCCATGATGTAAAAATAAGAAAAATCCCCAAAACAAAAAAATGATTCGGGGATTTTTATGAGTGGACCTGCCGGGGTTCGAACCCGGGTCCAGATCGAATGCTCAAGAAACTCATTCACAGGCTTAGGCACTTTTTCTAAAGTGCCAAAATAGTTGGTTAGTTCTTCACCATCGTTAACCTAACAACCAATGGTTTGCATTTCTTTTTGTGACTTAATGCTCAGTCAAAGAATTCCAGGTATTAACCCGGTTTTCAAGGCCGACCTTAAGGATAGGTCAACTCCACCAGCACATTTCTTTTACTGAGTAAGTGCGACTCAGTGGTTAAGCTGCTAATAGCAACTCCGCCTCTTCTGCTACAACAACTGGTGCTGTAATAGAAGTGAGAATACTCATCATATCCTCGGTGTTAATCGTTTTGCCGTTTATAGCGTTGATAGGTTATTATCGTGTTTCCATCTAACACGGCCTGCATTTCAAAGAACTACCTCCGCCTGTCAAATCCAAAAACAGGCCCATTACTCTATTATATATCAGAATCTTTTATTAGTTTCAAAAGGATAAATACTTATAAGTGGATTAGAATACTACTGAAACAAGGTGATTAAATAACCTAACCCTAAAATAACTCCAACTAATAAAAGGTCTTCAACAAACTCTTTTATAAATTTTTCCCAAGTGAATCCATCTTCATCTTTCTTTTTCGGTTTTAAATAGCCCCAAAAGAATACAAGTCCAATAGATTGGATTAAGTTAATTGTCTGCACATGAAAAGCATACACAATAAACCATTCCCATAATTTCATAAAAGCGTAGCCACTAAGTAATGATCTTGTAATAATTGACAACACGCCAAAGCAAAATTTACCAAATTTTTCCATAATTTTATTTTTTATTTTAATTTTAATCCCATTTTTTTCATTGCTAATAATGCCTCTGCATTACCCTTAGCATCATCCACTGGATTGTGAGTGTGCTTAGTCTCTCTGAGTTGTTTCCAGCTGGCTCTAAGATCATTCTTAAACCCGCAATAGATATCTCCTATTCTTCTGGAAGTCCACCCGAAAGGATTGCTTCCAATGTAACGATGAAAGTACCAATTGATCCAAGGTGCATCATATCCGTTATTATCGGAAATTAATATTGGGCTACCTTCAATATTATCTGATATCCATTTTGCGAAAGCTTCCATAACTTCTTTTGGATCGTCAAATTGTTCGTGTTCTTCCCTGCTAAATCCGCTGATAGCTAAAGACTCTGGATTATACTCGCTTGATACTGGTTTTAATTTACCATAGAAAGTTCTTTCTAAACCCTCTTCAACAATAACAGCACCAAAACAAACCATTGAGTTTATTCCTTGAAGAGGTCCATCCGATTCAACATCTACTACAATATATTTCATATTTTTTATAGTTTAATCTCAAATCTTTGTTTCATTTTTTCTATGATCTCATCAGGAGCGTTGTGAATGTTTTTACCTCCGTGTCTATTTTCAACAATTAATGTAAACACAGTGTACCCGTATTTTTTTGCCAATTCAAAGTAGTGTTCCATTTCCCACTCTTGAGTGAATGTGTTTGAAACTGCAATCTCTCTGTAGAATTGATCATTAACTAATGAATCTTTCATGTAAGTTTCCACAAGATCTTGACAGAATTTATGAGCTTCTTTAATCTTAGATAAATCAAATTTATATTCTCCAGTCTCTTTATCAACAAAATATTTGTCTGCTTCACAAACTAAGAAATCGTGTTCTACTAATTTCTTAGCAAATGTTGATTTACCTGATCCAGGTACTCCTCTAACTATATAAAGTGTTTTTTCCATTATCATTTTATCACTTTTAATGATTCAACTTTGAGTATTGTATTGCTTCGTAAAATTAAATTCTCACCGTTACATTTTTTAATATCAGCAAACCCTGAATTATACCAATTCACTCTTTTTGCTCTGATTTTTTCACCATTTTTAGCTGTGACTAAACAGTTACATGGAGGATCTTTTCTGTCTAAATAAATTAGATAAATTATATTTATAGTTCCTGTTATTAAAAATATGACAATAAATATTTTTAAAAATTTCATTTCTTATTCTAATTTAAATGTTTCTTTAAAATAAGTATCTGCATCTCCTACAGGATCAACAACTTTTTCTAATCTATCTCTGGTACCTTTATCATAAGCATTATTCCAAGCATTAATAATATGTTCTTTCTCCATTTCTCTGGCTTGTTCAACAATTTCTTTTGGTATATAATTTGGAGCTATGTTTGATTGAACTACATATACTAACCATTCTACTGCTGTTAAATTCTTTTCCATATTATTTTTATTTAAAAGTTAATAATTCAGCACCAATACTCTCTATTTCTGCAATAGTCATTACAGATTTTACAATAGATGGTATGTTTATATTATCCACACCATTTTTGATTGGAAACAATAAAGTTTCAAAATCAAGTCCATTACTATAAATAACTTTGTAGCCTGTTTTACCTTGCTCTTTGTTAGTGTATCTTTCAACACTTTGTAAAAATTTGTTTTCCATTTTTTTGTTTTTAGGTTCTAAAGATTGATAAAATACATCATCGGGTAAAGCTTTTGGTAATTCAAATGGATTACCTTCTTTTTTAATTAATTTTTTTTCCATTCTATTCTGATTTAAAGGTTACTGATTCTAATACTTCAAGTGAAGGTATATCACACATATAACAATCCTTACTTATTTCTACTCTAAATTGTAGTTTTCCATTTTTGTGTCTTCTTGCTTGTAATAAATACTTTTTACCACTCCATGCACAAGTTGATAAGTCTGTCCACTTACCCCACTTTGATTTAAATAAATTCATACTAATTTGTTTTAAAGGTTTCGTTGTTGCTTTTACTTTTGTAGTAATTCCGTAATTCTTTTTTCTTTATCTTTCCACTCATTTAAGTTCATTTGTGATTTATAAAACTTCCTATACCAATATAGTCTATATGATAAAAAAAGAATTACTACTGCATAATAAGGGTCATATTTATCTATGGTAGGTAATTGCTCTAATAACCATTCTACTGCTGTTCTCATTGTTCTTGTTGTTTAAATTTCTTCTAAATTATCCTCAAAGTATTGCTTGGCTACAAGCCATTGGTCTTCGTGGTTCTTTGGATTTCTTGCAATCATATCACCAATTTTAGGGCTTCCATTGTCTTTGTCAGCTTGTGAGATTGACACCTTGCCATCTAAAATTTCACCTTCAACATAAGGCCTCATCTCAGATATACTCTTTCTTCTGTACTGTTTAAATTCTTTCATTGTTCTTGTTGTTTAAAGGTTTTATTAAATTTTTCAAATTCTAATTCACAATATTGTTTCCCAAATTCAATAGGAGTCATTCTATATGCTATTGAAAATATAGATTTTTCCCTTTCCTTCTCCATTTCTAAGGCTTGTTCAACTAATTTAGTTATAATAGAGTGGTGAGATATTATAGTGCCGTCACTTTGTCTATAACTAAGTTTTTCTACTAACCATTCTACTGCTGTTTGTTTCATTGTTCTGATTTAAAGGTTTGATTATAGTATTCATCACCTGTCTTAAAATCATCACATTGTGTGCATATTTTTGATGAAACAAAATCATAACAATATGTTATCTGCTCTTTCTCCATTTCTTTGGCTTTTTCAATATGATAATATTGTTCTGCTGTTAATACTTTTGGCATTAGTTGTTCAACTAAAAATTCTACTGCTGTTTGTTTCATATCATTTATTTTAAAATTTCTTTTAATTTTTCAGTTAATATAACAATTGCTCTACATTCACCTCCCGGGAATGTGGGATTGAATTTAATTTCCTTAGCATATGCTGCAATCTTATCAATAACCTCTGCCGTTGTAGTCTCTGGCATGTCATATGTGGTTAATTCCTCTTCCATAACTTTTTTCTTTTTTT
>Ga0209190_1000706_pt1 | contig 24178 bp, 31 predicted proteins | sample M_140205_XF_Meta_FD_187315 | JGI IMG/M metagenome (GOLD analysis project Ga0209190, IMG submission 187315) | Freshwater microbial communities from Lake Montjoie, Canada to study carbon cycling - M_140205_XF_MetaG (SPAdes) (version 2) | ecosystem: Environmental > Aquatic > Freshwater > Lake... | reverse complement strand
TAAGGATCGTGAGATGGCCCTGCGTTGGATCCACGAGGCAGAAGGTTCTAACGGTGACGACGAGTTCCTGTGCTACCTGGTTGGCTTGCCCTACGGTTACTTTAAGGTTCAAGGAGAATGACGATGATTGCAGAAGCCAACAAGATTGAATATGACGCCCGCCATGGCGGCCCTTATGATCGTGGTTCAGCTGACAGCTACTACGGTCGCTCTTACAGTCCTCACTTCTATAAGGGTGCTACCTACAGCACCACTAAGGTAGAACTGGCAGACATGAATGCCGAGGAAATCATTGCTTACACCGCAGGCTATCGCGACAACGAAGCCAACGGCGACAAAAAAGATTGGGGTTGATATGGAATTTTTTACAGGAAAAAAAGTAGCACTGACTCGTGTGGGCAACCTTGAGATCTCTACTGTGGAGTTGCCACGCTTTCTCAACGAAAGCAGAGTTGTCTATGAGACCTGCATCTTCCCAGACGAGGATCTTAGCTATGTGGTAGGGCGGTATGAGAGCCTTGATGAAGCCAAGCGTTCACATGCCAAGATTGTGGCACACGAAAAATCGCATCTTGTTGCAAAGAAACAACACGAAAACGGTTGACCTTTTGGTAAAATGACTGTATAATTGTTTTATTAACTTAGTAAGGAGCTCGCAAATGAAGACGATTTCAGAAATCAACGGCGCGATCATGACAGGTAATTTTACCAACGATCAGTTGTCGTCCATCCTTGATGCTGTGAAGTTTGCGCGAGCTCAGCTCAGCAAAGTCAACAAGCGTCAGTTTACTGTGGGCTCCTTGGTCAAGTTTACCAGCAACCGTAACGGCATGACCTATACCGGCAAGGTTGAAAAGGTCAAGATCAAGTTTGTGTTGGTGGCCACGCAGATGGGCCGCTTTAACGTGCCAGCGTCCATGCTGGAGGCAGTATAATGGGCTACCGTGTACTAGACACCGAAGACCGTATGCGTGAGAAATATGGCCCACGAAAAGGACTGGAAGGCCCTTTTAACTTCTCAGGTCGTGTGCTATACTATGACAACAAAGAAGGCAGCTACTACGACCCCGCTACAGACTTCTATGTAGAGCAGGCGGAGATGGATGCCATCAACAACCGTTTAATGGAAACTTTGAAAGGTTAATGCTATGAAGTCAGCGGCAGTTTTTGCTTTTGGGTTACTACTGGTAGCAGGCGGAGTCGGCGGCGCCGAGCAAAGCCTAGACAACACCGACCTTCTTGTAGGAGTGGCTATTGCAATTGTGGGATTGATCCTGATGTTTACCGCACTTCCTTATATGCAGGAGAACAACAATGACTAATTTTGAACGGCTGGCACAGCGTCTTGACAGTGTTCGAGAATTGCTGGCACGTGACAATCTTACACCCTGGGCCCGCAACTACTGGACCTCAGTGGATCGTCAGCTCACTGCCAACTGGGCTCGCATGGGTGTGTGCTCTACCATTGGAAATTAAATGAAACCCTATCAACGTATTCAACAATTGGAATCGACATCTAGCAAGCTGGCCAAAGAGGCCATTGTGCTAGAAGCGGCCCAGGCCGGTGAGAGCGAGTTTTTTGAAGGTGTGCGTCTGGCCTACGATGCCATGATCACCTTTGGCATTGCCAAAGTGCCTGAAAAGACTGACGCTGACGGCCTGGGCCTAGAACAGCGAGCGTTCTCGCTGGCAGTGACAGGCTTTACCACCCGACGGGTCACAGGCAATGCCGCACGTGACATGCTGGCAGCAATGATGCAGGCAGCAACAAAAGACGAGTGGAACGGCTGGTACCGTCGTATTCTTATCAAGGACATGCGAGCAGGTTTCAGCGAAAGTACAGTAAATAAAGTCTGTAAGAAAGGCTATCCCCAGTATGTAGTGCCTGTGTTTGAGTGCCAGCTGGCTCACGATAGCGCCAACCATGAGGGCAAGGTATGTGGCTCAAAACTAGTGGAAGTGAAGCTGGACGGGGTACGAGTATTGACAGTGGTACACCCGGACGGACGAGTGGATCAGTTCAGCCGCAACGGCAAGGAATTGCTGAACTTTGGGCATATCAAAGAACAGTTCGCTCGAACGGTAACTGGTATAACAGAAGCAGTGGTTTTCGATGGGGAAGTAATGAGCTCCAGCTTCCAGGATCTAATGAAGCAGGTGCATCGCAAAGACAACGTGGTGGCCGGTGACGCAGTACTGCATGTGTTTGACATTATCCCGCTGGCAGACTTTGAGCGTGGCTTTTACACCGCTTCACAGATTGCTCGTAGTGCTAAACTGGTTGCTTACAAAGCTCTGTGGGCAGAAGAAACACCTAATATTGCAATCGTTGGGCAAGAGTCTGTGAACCTGGACACAGAGGCAGGACAACAGCGTTTTAAAGAGATCAATGCAAGTGCCATTTCCGGTGGCTACGAAGGCATTATGATCAAGGACCCGGATGCTCCTTACGAGTGCAAGCGCAGTCATGCTTGGCTCAAACTCAAGCCATTCATTGAGGTTTCACTGGGAGTAATCAATCTTGAAGAAGGTACTGGTAAGAATGTGGGACGACTTGGAGCTCTTGTTTGTTCCGGTGACGACGACAACAAGCGCATCACAGTCAATGTTGGTAGTGGCTTTAGCGATAGTGATCGAGATAGCTTTTGGGCTAGCCATGTTGAGCATGATGATGTGGTAGGACAGATTGTTGAAGTACGTGCTGACGCTGTAACGCAGAATCAGGACGGCACCTACAGCTTACGCTTTCCCCGATTCCTACGCTTCCGTGGCTTCAAGGCCGGGGAGAAACTGTAATGGAACTGACTGTCTACAGCAACAACAGACTGCGAGAAGGCTGTGCCTTGTGGGATGTTAGTGCTGACATGGCAGATCCTATGCTGAACTATTTGGTCTATGGTTACGAGCCTGGCAGTTGTTTTACTGCTGTGCTGGCCAATGACTTTGCAGGTGCAATCACCAAGAGTCATCCCACTAATACTGTTAATTCTTTCAAGAGTTTGGTTGGTTGGATTTCAGACTATTTTCCACGAGAAGCACACGGCAATTATGCCACAGTCAAAGAATGGTGTGCTCGTAGTGCTGAGGATCGTAGAGCCGTCTTGGAACAACACCGGCTGATCTACACAGCCAAAGAAGAAACTTGGTTGGTCATTAAAGGCGAGAAAACACAAGAACCTGTGTTATACTAATGTATGACTTATACCATTTCTCCTAATTCCATTAGGTCCATTAGACAAGACGATCCAGATTTTCAAATCAACAATGGAATTGTTGTTTCGCCACGTGCTGGATTTGAAATCAGCAACAAATGTCCAACACAATATAAACTTATGATTATAGAAGCTTTGAAGAATGGTTGGTTACAGCCTATAGCATACATGAAAGAATCAGAATACGTCTGGGAGAAACTCGGTGAACGATAAACTTAGAGAATTTGAACGAGCCAGTAAACTTGACGTCTACGGGCTAGGAGTCAAGCGACATCTTTGGGAAGCCGCACTGGAAAAGTATGCTGAATTGATTGTTCAGGAATGTGCTGATATTGCTGACCAGCACACACGTGACGGCGATTGGGATATTGCTAAAATGATCAAACAACATTTCGGAGTGGAAGAATGAACGAACAAATTAAAAAGATTGATCGAATAGGCGACGCTATGGTGGCGGTGTTTCATAAACTGGCCTTGTTTGGTATTGGTGCGGCCACAGTGTGGGCAGCTGGCTGGACTTTTGGGGAACTGTTTCAACAGCATCATGCCAGTGTGAGTGATCTACTGCTGATGTTTATCTATGTAGAGATTGGCGCCATGGTAGGCATCTATTTCAAAACTAATCACATGCCAGTGCGATTTCTGCTGTATATTGCTATCACTGCATTGACCAGGCACACAGTAGATATTATGAGCCACTTGCCTATCAATATAAATGAAATGATGGCTGTGGCTGGTTGTACATTTATAACGGCTGCAAGTGTGTTGATTGTGAGATACACCAGTGCTAAATTTCCCAGCAATCAAAAGGATGACGTAGAATGAACAACCGAATCAAAGAACTTGAACCCCAATGTTGGGAACACAATGAATTTGGACTTAATTTCAATTACCAAAAGTTCGCCGAGTTGATTGTGCGGGAATGTATTGTTATTGTTGACAAATGGTCATATGATGGACCCTATCGAGAAGAAGGTGATATTATTCCCGTGAAAAAGATTAAAGAACATTTTGGAGTTGAACCGTGACTGACGAAGAGTCAGAGCTTGAAAAGCTTCAGAAGCTGGTAGAAGTTTATCGCGGCGGCTACGAAGCACAGCGCAGGATACTGGCCAGCATCATGCCCGACAAATTTTCCGGCATGTTTATCTGTGGACAAGGTGGCACTGTTGACGCCCAAGGCCTACCAGCTATGATCATGGTATGCCCGGCCTATGGACTGGACGGCTTTGCAGTGTACAAAAAGAGCCAGGACTATTCTGCTCCTGGCTACTAATAACATGGCTAAATAATATGCTATGTTTAAATTCCCCATTATAGAATTAGTCGATCGCTACTGCATCGCAAGAGTCAAATACGCCAAGTTGGGCACCAATGCTGCCGAGCTTGAATTTTATCAAGAACAAATCAACCTTCTTGACACCACAGCTATAGCACAAGAGCTAGAGCTGTTAACCGCCTTTCACAGTGATATCTGGGACGTTGAAAACGAATTCAAAGACATGACTGTTGATGGCAAATACACCCTGGAAGAAATTGGCCGCAGAGCCATATATGTGCGTGACCGTGGTGTAGAACGTGCCAGGCTCAAGAACCTCATGGCCCAGCAACTGGATGATCCGGTGCGTGAACACAAACGTTACGGGAGTTGATATTGTACTTTTCAGATCGTCCAAGAGAAATAGAAACAGCGGCCAAAGTCAACATAGTCTGCCTTGAGATCAAGGAAGGTATGTTCCTGCGTACCACCTACCAGGACAACCTGAATGTCAGTGTATTTGATCCTGACAAAATACCCGATGGTAATTTCTTCTTTCTTATTCATTACATGGATAAGTTTAATCCTCATATTGTGTTGGATTATCGCTCACCTGAAGATCATCCGCACACCAAGGTAGTGCTTGAGGACCCAGAAACATGGGGTCCAACTGTACTTGCAGAGGCTACAATTCCTGACGCAATCGTTGATTTAATTATTAAAAAACGTGTAAAGATATTGGGTCATAATGATCATGTTAACGTTGATGATCGTTATACACACAGCTGGATTGATTGGATTTGCAGCAGATACCCTGGCATTCAGCCAGACGACTTTGTATTCTTAATGCCCAGTACAGGCAGAAGTAGGCTCTGCACTATCGACAATACCCCTTGGGGATTAGACATCGTACGACAATTATTAGGTCAAGATCTATTTGAGCGGGCTCGTAGTTCAATTGTTAATTGTGCCCACAGAAAAAATAAATTTATCAGTTTAAATGCTCGCCCACAACTGCATAGACAACTAGCAGTCGCTAGACTTTTTGATTTTAAAGATCAGGGGCGACTAACCTATTATGAAACACTGGGAAGAAACAGTGTTAACGGCATTGAATCAACAAAAGAAATACATGAGTCTGTTAACGAACGCTATCTACAGATTCGAGACCACTTTCCTTTAATCTGGGATATTAATAACACCGACGAATATAGTAGTGCGGCTAACTTACAAATGAGTAAAGAGTACATAGATGAGAATCTAAGTACCTATTTGAATATTGTGTCTGAGACTAGGTTTCACAATACTAATCCCGTGTGGTTCAGTGAAAAAACATTCAGACCAATGATGTTTTTGCAGCCTTTTATTATACTAGGACAGGCTAAAAGTCTACAGGCATTACGTGATAGAGGCTTTAAAACCTTTGGCCAGTGGATCAATGAAGACTATGACAACATCGTTGAAGAAGCTGACAGAATGCACGCCGCACTCGACAGTGCCATTGCTTTTTTTGAAGATAAAGAACCTCAAGAATTAAGCAACATCCTGTTAGAAATGTTACCAGTGTTAATGCACAATTACTTTCACGCAATTGAAGAATATAACGGGTCGTCGATACGTATTGTCAATCGCTTATTAAGCACATTGAATAACCAGGAAGAAACAACTGCCATTAATTCCTTGGTATACAACGCTTCAAAGTTACAGCATGGTATATCAATGCTTCCTTATGCAATACCAGATTTTAATAAAGTCTTCCGTGCAGTGCCTTATCTAGATCATAACCAATTGCCCGAATTATTCTACTTTCAACTTGATCGTGGACTTATGGACATTGCCTGGATCACAGCCCAGCAGCTGGACCACGGCAGACTCAGCGACTTCAAAGACTCAGTTCGAGACATTCCTGTTAGTGTGTGCCAAGCAGTGCAACAGGGCTCTGCAAAATTTATAATCTACGACTGGGGTAATTTACAAACCGTTGATGAATTTACTCTGCTGATAAACACGTTATTGCAGGAGTTCAGTATTCAAGGACATAGTTTCTCAGAAAAAGACTTTGTAATTGTGTCAGGATCAAGCTGGCAATCATCATCTTTAAACTTTGTGTCTTTTAACTTCTGGGAAACATATTTCACTCAGAAGTTTGATCGTGCTTGCCCTGGGTTTACTAAACAAGTCGCTAACAATGTCAGGAGTAAATCGTTGCGGAAGAAAAAGTTTATCTGTCTTAACGGACAATACCTTGTTAGTAGACTGGCTACTGTGACTCTACTGTCAGACCTGAGAGACCAGGGAATATTGACTTTGGTGGATTCCTGTGCGCCATTGCTGTGTCCACCGGGCAATATGGATCAAGAGCTAGCGTCCTTTGGCAAATTTAGTCCCGAACTTGCACACCAATTTGGCAAAGAATTACGCGGGACATTGCCTTGGCACTGGGACGTAGATTTGAGGGTAGACTACTCTCACGTATCCTGGGCCTGGGCCTATGATGTACAACGTATATGGACAGTAGAAAAGGATCATGTTGACAGCGCAGTAGATTGTTATTTGAACGTAGTCACTGAAGCAAATTATCAGTATAACGGAATGGTCAGGCATACAGAAAAGATCTTTAAAGCTATAAACTTGCTACAGCCTTTTGTAGTCATTGGTGAACCAGGACAACTATCCAGTCTACAGACCCTGGGTTATAAAACATTTAATCGTTGGATTGACGAAAGCTACGACTGCATAGAAGATCCCAGTGTACGAGTATTTGCCGCAGTTGAGTCTGCACGTGAATTTATACAAAAGGACCCAGAAGAACTCAGCGAAATCCTCAACGAAATGTTGCCAATTTTATTGCACAACAAAAAACTTGCTCAATATCGTCAACGTACAACTTGGTCTAGACTAGAAGTTGACCTGGCTTGTACATTGGCAAAATGAAAATTGTCTACGATCCACGTCACTGTGATGTGTTGCCAGGTAATAGCAGTTTAAGTTTTACCATGCCGACTGTATCTTGCGGTCAGTGTACTACTATTTTTGATCCGTTGCCCGCTGAGCCTTTTTACTTTCTATTAGACATTAACTATGTTCAGGACAAAGAAGTCAATGGAGAAATAGTCATTGATGCTGTGAAAAGTGAATCAATACTGGCCATCAATCAATACTCTATTCCAAACTCTGTGATTGATAGAGTCACAGTTGGCTCAGCCTTAATACTTCTAAGCAGACCATATCATGGTTATCCAGCAAAAGTTATGAATAAAATAGTCTCAATGATCATTGACCGGCACAGCGCACTACACCCTTCTCAGTTTGTTTTTATGTTGCCGGCCGCTGGCAAACAAGCTGTTCCTTACTTGAATATTGTTGACTTTACTTTTTTTGAACGCATGGTTGGTGAGCGCCGACACAAGGATAATAAACGCAGAATATGGCAACAACGCCTGGATCTGTTAAACAATCACACTGTACCTAAAAATCGTTTTGTCTGCATCAATCGTAGAGGTAATGTATTTCGCATGGCCTGTACTGCTGGTCTTTGGGATCTAAGAGACCGCGGCCTGCTGACATTTTTACAAGATCCTCGCGAGCTTGCAATGAGCTTTGACCGCCCGGAATTAGCTTTACATGAGTATTTTCCAGAATTGATAGACAAGTTTCTCACAGAAGTCAAACCACAATTGCCCAGGACCTGGGATGTGGCATTCGAACCCGAGCTTAGTCCAACAGAATGTATAGCCCCAGACGGCAATGAGTTCTTGGAAGAAATGCTAGACTCTGCCCTGTGCATTGTCAACGAAACACTAATGGTTGATGCGCCTCCACAGTGGCACAGCGAAAAAACCTACAAGGCCATTAGCCTGATGATGCCTTTTATCATTGTTGGTCAACGTCACAGTCTTCGAGCATTACAGGATCAAGGCTATAGAACATTTACACCTTGGATCAACGAAAGCTATGATGATATAGCACATGCTCCTGACAGGCTGCGAGCCGCTGTAGCCGAAGCTGTTAGAATTATCACTATGTCCAACAGTGAGATCAACGAATTTCTCGGCAATGTCAAGCCAATATTGATCTACAATTTTCAACATTTCCACAAAAGATGCGACAGCTTTGACAACGATGTGGTAGTTAAATTACAGGCTGTTTTGGACAAATGTACCATTGACAACCCTTAGCCTTTAGCATACAATATCTGTACAAGCTAAGGAACAGCCATGAGCAATGTACTTGATTTAAACCTGTGTCGCACTGTGCGAGAGAAAGCCAACCATGATCCTGAATTTCGTCGATGGCTGGCCACGCTGGTGCAAGAGACTGATCAGCCAAAGACTTTTGGCTATGCATTATCGCCCTACAAAATCAATAAAGTTACCTTCAACGGTGTTGAAGTTAGCTCAAGCAATGATGGACAGTGAAGCACTAAGAGCTGTGGTCTATGCTGGCATCACTGAGTTGACTGCCATTAAAAAGTACTACTACCATAGTACTGTGGGCCCAAGCTATAGCCACTTCACGGAAGAAGGCGAACGTGTGATACTTGACTACATCAAGGTAATGGCTCCGTTGATTCACGAAGCCGAAGAACGTTCTCTAGACCAACGTGCCAAAGATATTGTAATGCAAACTTTAAAGGACAAATAACATGACCAAACTTACTCTAGCAGATGTCAACGAAGCGTTGAACCATCAAATCACAGAAGGCAGTGAATATCAGTGGAAGTGCTACGGTCCCAACGCACGTTTCCTGGACTATACCATCAGTGGGCTTAATGTCACAGCCGGTGTAATTTACGACACGCAGACACAGGAAGTCTATGAGGCCAATCTGTGCAACGGTCCTGCTGACCTTGCTTACCGTTGGTCTAACCCAGACTTCCAGAAGGCCCATCGCAAGGAAGCAAAAAAGCGCGGCGTTGATGCTGATCAAGCCTGGGACGATGTACGGTTCCAGGACGTTGATGTTGACGAATGGATTCAGCTTGCACTGGAGCTAATGGAGCAGAAAAAGACTTGCTTGATTGAGGCACTGAAAGCCAACTGGGATGAAAACAATGGCACAGATGTGCAGATTGACCTACCTGACAGTGAACTCCTGCAACTGTGCCTGTTGGCTCACGAACAAGACATCACGTTGAATACTCTGGTAAACAATATACTACGTGAGTATATTGACAACTATGGAACAAATTGACACCTGGCTAGGCATTTTACTGCTACTGGCTTTATTTGAAATCAAGCATTTTATCGCAGATTTTGTAATCCAGCGAGCCAGACACTTTACCAACAAAGGCTCCTATGGCCATTGGGGCGGCATAGAACATTCTTTACAGCACGGCGTACTGACCTGGGCCGTGCTGTTTTTCTTTACCACACCTGCTTTTGCCTTGATGCTAGGGCTATTTGATGCTGTGGTACACTATCACGTGGACTGGTTTAAAACCAAGTACGGCCCAAAAGACAACACCAAAACAGCTTATTGGGTGTGGTTTGGTGCAGATCAACTTCTGCACCAGCTGACATATATCACTATTTTATACTATCTAGTGCTGGTTTTTAGCTAATAAAAGCCAGGCCCTCCTGCTGTTGTTTGGCATAAATACCATAACAACGAGGATCTGCTATGGCATACGCATTAAATAAATCCGATAACGGGCTATTGATTACACTAGAGGATGGTGTAGTTGACACCACCACAACCAGTCTAACACTTATCGGAAGAAACGCTCCAACATTTGGCGAGCGTCAAAACGAAAATTTTATAAGACTACTAGAAAACTTTGCTAGAGCAACTGCCCCTGGCAGTAATGTAGGCGATGCAGTTGGTCCTCCAATGGTTGGACAGCTTTGGTACAACTTAACCACCCGGCAGATTAACGTTTACACTGGCTCGGGCGAAGACAACGGTTGGAAATCCCTAGGCGGTTTTGTTAAAGCACTATCCACTGACACTGTTGCCAACCTAAAGCAAGGCGATTTCCATTACGCCACAGACACAGAAACACTCAGCATCTACAATGGCACAGGCTTAGACTTTGTTGGTCCAATTAATGTACGTGACGGTGTAGGTAAGTTATTTGCGGGCAATACTCGGTTGACCGCAGAAAGACTAACCAAGACCCCCAGTGGTACAGCCGCAGTTGTTAGTCTATATGTTGATGGCGAACGCCTGGCAGTCTTCAATAAAGGACTAGAATTTACCACAGCCCTGTCAGGCTTTGCCACAGTTGGACAAGGCATCACGCTCAACAGTACACTTGCAAATCCTCGTTTCACAGGTACTGCCACTAACAGTGATTCATTGGGTGGCAGCGTGGCTGCAACCTTTGCTCGTTTAACTGCTGCCAACAACACATTTGCAGGCAATCTTTACATCACTGACAACAGTGGTTTAAGTGTTGGCACAGTTCAGCAGACTGATTACTCGTTTAGCCCAACACAAGTCACCAGCAGTGGCACTCTAAACAACGGTGTACTCACCAACAATGTTGAAGCTGGTAGCTGGGTTATCCGTACTAAGAAAAACGGCAGTTGGAGAAACAGCATTGTCATCAATGGTGACAACGGTGCTGTTACAATCAATGGTTCGTTGTCGGTGACAGATCCAAATGGCGGTGTGTTTAATGCAGGCACTGCTTCTAAGTGGGCCACGCCAAGAACACTGAACATCACTGGCATTGGCACAGGAAGTGTTGCCATTGATGGTAGCCAGGATGTTACACTAAACATCACACCTGCTTATGCCGGGGTTGATCGCACAGGCGACACAATGACCGGTGGACTAACCTTACCAGGCAACGGTCTGGTGGTTGGCAGTCAGCTTCGTGTCACCAACGGCAAGATTGGCGTCAACGCCAGCGACCCTGCTGTTTCCTTAGACATTGCAGGCGCACTACGCTCACGCATCAAAGAAGATTATGGTACCAGCGGTGCCATCAGCATCGACTGTGCAGCCAGCAACAACCATTTAGTCAACTTGGTTGGCAATGCTACATTCACACTGGCCAACTTTGAAATTGGTCAGGTGGTTCGCGTCACTGTAACAGGCTCAAATAACGCAATCAGCTGGGCAACCGCGGTGCGTTGGCCCTATGGCGTTGCACCTGACCTTTCAGTTGGTCCAACAGATACAGCCGTGGTAACATTCCACAAACCAAGTGCTTCATTTATTCTTGCAACCTACGTGATCTACTAATATGCCATCTTTAACCATAGGGCCGGTTGGGGGCTCCATTGATGAAACTACCAAGACAGTGAATGTTGGTGGCGGAGCCATTGACATTCCGGCCAATGCTGTCAACGTTTCCATCACTGCCACTGTTGAAATTTCAGTAACTCAGTACACCTGGGAAGACATCTGGTATCCATATTATGGCTACTATGACGGAAGATATGACTACTATGGCTATGGCTATGGCGGATACGGATATTATTACAAGTACAATAATTACTATTTAGAAGACATAATCTCTGACAGTGCCAGCACTGACTTGACCTATAGCAATGGCACCATAGGCCGTGGTTCTGTACAGTTTCCAGATTACTGGAGTGATGATCGCACACATTACAGATTTAAAAAAGGTACCAACAGTGTTAGCGTTACCTATACTGCAACATGGGATGTGCCACCACCGGCACCCAGCATCAGCGTAAGTGTCAGTCCAGGAACAACTGTTCCAGCTGGGACCACATGCACAGTAAGCTGGCTTTCGTCAAATGCAACCAATGTATTAATTGATGGTAGTGCCAACGGTACCTCAGGTAGTTTTCCAGTAACTAGAAGCACCGGCACAAGTACTGTTACTTTTGTTGCCACTGGTGCCGCCGGTTCTAATCCTGCTACAGCCACAGAGCGAGTAACTATCTCCTGGTTGTCTGCACCTAACCCTACTATCAGTCTAGCAACCAGTGTGCCAAGTCCACAGTACGTTGGTACGCCAGTTACCTTGTCTTGGTCAACCACCAATGCAACTCGTGTGTCAGCCGAAGGCGCAGATCAAGAGCTCAGTGGTTCTAGATACTTTGCTGATCTAGCACCTGGCACCTATACCCCAACCTTCACTGTCTACGGAGGCCCTGGGTCAACTCCGCAGACTGCCAGTTTAACTTTTGTAATTAAAGAAAGACCAGTTGTAGCGCAGCCGCCGCCAACAGGCACTCTACAATGGAACCGTAATCCAGTAACTGCTGGAGAGACAGTGACAATTCTGGCCACGGTATCCAATGTTGGCACAAGTAAATTACGCCTTAGTAATGGACATGAGCAGGCATTTGTTGGTGCTACAACATGGTCATTTACTGCCAGTGAAAACGTAACAGCAACCATTGACGGAACTCAGGGCAGTGTTACCTATCCTGGGATAGCAAGCTCGACTCTTATAGTCAACCACTTAACAACCCTGGTACTGTCTTGTCAACCGCAGGTTAATCCTGGCGCTACATTCAGTGTCAGTGCTGGCGTTGCTAATGCCCCCGGTGCCAGCGGGACACTGCGTTATACATTGCCGTCAGGCAGTACCGGGACAGTTGTTATCGCCACTCCCGGTGGCTCGGGTGCCAACCTCTTTAACGTGACTGCACCCTCTGTACCAGGCGTTTATGAAATTCGTGGCGAGTTTATCACCTCAGCCGGCTCTAGCGCCAGTGACAGTGTGTCGTTTACTGTAGTAGATAACACACCGCAACCATTGTACGGCGCACCAACACTGGGCAGTTTAGGTAACTTTACTAATATTAATCGAGGAGGTACAACAACCTCTAACCTAGTTAATTTACCTGTTGCTACCACCACCACCAAGGGTTTCAGAGCAGGAATTCCAGTTGATATTTCTGTAACAACACCCCCGGCAGCTGGTACAGTTTCTATCGCACCAAATAGTACAATTAATCCAGGCCAGGGATTTAATATTTTCTGGGTTGCCCCGGCCAATGCAGAATTTGGTCGCACTTATACTGTGGTTGTTGGTGTATCGCAATCAGGTACTTCTGGCATATCATACTCAACTGCTACCTTTACTATAGAAGCAGCCTCAGGCAATCACCCAGCTGACTACGGTGACTGGCAGTTGTTGGATCAAGAGCTTGGCCCAGATTCATCACCAGTGCTGGGTCCACCAGCTGGCTTCTCGGGCGGTAACAAAGTCTGGGACATGACTGTCAGCAATGATACCTTTACCAACGGTGACACAGTATTTCGGTACCCAGAGTCTGGTCGCCCAGCAGTTGCTCTAGCAAGATCCACTGCCTACAACACAGAAACAACAAAAACAATCACCATTCAGGAACGTGGTGTAGCCAGTACTGCAAGAAGTGTTACTGCTCGTGTCAAGACTAAAGTGTATGTTCCACCAGCACCGGGTGCAATTGACTTTGAAATTGGCGGGCAGAAAGAACCAGAAGTCATTGTCGCTACAAACGCTGTAACATTGACTTCTGTGGTTGGCACACGTAGCCTGACAGTTACTCCAACCGGCGACAGCAGTGTTCCTAGTATGAGCCTGGCAGAGCAGTATGCATCTCTGAGAACTGTCACAATCAATGGTGTTGCAAACAGTATCTCAGGCGCAGGATCATTTCCCCTGACTGTACAGCAAGGTGACACAGTTTCTATAACAGTAATGAGTGCTCCGTTTGATCCAGGTTCAAGCACCCGCACCAAGTCATTTAGCGTAAGCATCACTGGTGGTCCTCAGTCCACAGCCAGCGATACATTTACTGTGATCACAAGAGCACCAACACGTGATCCTGGATTTGGATCGTTTGACTTTGATGATCTTGCTGACCTTAATCCCAACACACGCTACGAAAGTAACAGTGTATTGATCACCAACGTAGACCCCAGCATTCCTGTTGCAGTAGCAGTCAACGGAGACAGTGCCTTGGCTCCGTACATCACAGTAGGCGGTGTCAACAAGGGTACATCCACAGTGGTCTATCGCGGAGATGCGTTTAAGATCAGCGCCAAGACATCACCCGACTATGCCACAGAAGCACAGTTTAGTGTTACATTGGCCAATCGTGTTCAGCCCTGGAAGTTGACCACACGAGTCAGAGACATCTTACCCGAGGCTTTTAACTTCCCTAACATTGACGGTTGTGAGCGTAGTACTCCTTATGAGACTATTACACAGCGAATTGCAGGAGTTGAAGGTAGTGTCAGCATAGCTGTCACGGGTGGCGCCAAGTTAATCATCAATGGTACAAACACCAATGCCAGCTCTGGCACAGTGGTCAATGGCGATCAGATTAGTATACTTGCTGATAGCGCCAGTAACTTTAACACACCCATTACCTATCGTGTAACCATTGAGGGTGTGTTTGACGACTTCACACTTACTACTCGAGCACGTAGCAGTGGTGTCAGCAGTCTAGCTGGTCTTACCAATGCAGACCACGGTCGTGCATTGCCACGCACCAGGGTAGTCAGCGATACTATTACGTTGTCTGGCTTTGATGATTCGTTGCCAATATCATGTTCCACAGCCAACCTATATGTCAACGGAGTGTTGATTCCCAGCGGAAGTACCACAGTGACAGCCAGCGACACTGTGTATCTAACTGTCACAACCGGCGGCCTGTTCTTTGAAACAGTTGTGCATACACTAACAGTTGGCTCATACACCGGACAGTGGACAGTGAAAACTGTTCCAAACTTTGATCTTGGCGTAATGGCTGAATTCTAACTTGACAACAGCAGGATGATCCTGCTATAGTTATGTATTAGCTGTTTACTCAGCAACCATATGGGCTTAAATAACAAACGATGATATTAAATTACCTCACCTTATTGGTAGCACTGGCTATTAGCGTTGTTGCTGGATACTACAGTATTGTTGGCCTAACAGCTATCTTTGCTGGCGCTTTTTGGCCTGTTGTTATCATGGGTGGTGTGCTGGAACTAGGCAAGTTGATGACCACGGTGTGGTTGCGTAAGAACTGGAAGATCACCAGCCTGTGGCTTCGCACATACCTGGCACTGAGTGTTGTTGTGCTTATGTTGATCACCAGCATGGGTATCTTTGGTTACTTGAGTAAAGCACACTTGGATCAGAACGTGCCCACAGGTGATGTGGCAGCACAGGTTGCATTGTTAGACGAAAAAATTAAGACTGAACGTGATAACGTAGATGCCGCTAAACGGGCCCTAACACAAATGGACTCCCAGGTTGATCAGATGCTGGGACGCACTGACAGCGACCGAGGTGCAGAACGTGCTGTGCAGATCCGCCGTAATCAGTCCAAGGAACGTGCCGCACTACAGCGAGAGATTGGTGATGCACAAACTAAGATTGCCAAGCTCAATGAAGAACGTGCTCCTGTTGCCAGCCAACTGCGTAAGGTAGAAGCAGAAGTTGGACCTATTAAGTACATTGCCGCACTTATCTACGGTGACAACCCAGACAGCAACCTACTAGAACGTGCGGTGCGTTGGGTTATTATTCTGCTGGTAGCTGTGTTTGATCCATTGGCCATTAGCCTTGTTGTTGCTGTTAACCACAGCCTTGAATATGAACGCAGGCGCAAGCAAGAAGACAAAGACACAGAAGAGGACAGTGAACCTCAAAAAAAAAGTACACATCTCACCAAACCGGAGGTCACTTTAGCTCAGACCCCGGAGCAGATGACTTTATTCCCGAACCAGACCAACTTGATCTCGACTTTACGCAACAGCAAGTGGTCTACGTTGACCGAGTGGTTGAAGTCCCCGGTCCAGAACGTATTGTTGAAGTGGAAAGAGAAGTCGTCCGAGAAGTCCCAGGACCCGAGCGCATTGTCGAAGTTCAAGTACCAGGCCCAGAGCGCATTGTTGAAATTGAGGTTGCTGGTCCTGAAAAGATAATTGAACGCATTGTTAAGGTTCCTGTTGAGATAATCAAAGAAGTTGTCCGCGAAGTCCCAGGACCAGAACGTGTTGTTAATAAAATAGTCAATGAAATTGTCAAGGAACGAGTAGAAGTTCCTGTGTACACACCTAACCCCGCAGTGGATCAACTGCTGGACTGGGCCATGGGTGCCAATAGATTAAATGCAGACGACAGTGTCACAGCACGTAGGACTACCTTTGGCATTGAGTTCCCTAAAACTGCCAATCGCGGAGACTTCTTTCTCAGGGTAGATAGTAGCCCCAGCAGATTGTTTAAGTACAATGGAGAGAAGTGGATCGAAGTTAGTAAAGACCAAAATGGCAGCTATATTAACAACGATTATGTTATGTTCCTTGTTGAACGCCTTGTGCGTGGAGAGATAGATTTTGACCAACTAACACCGGATGAGTCTGAAGAAGTACGTGCCGCTCTTGAAAAAGATCAGCCATTAAAAAATATCTAACACTCAGCAGAAAGCTGTAAATACTTTTACATACAAGGATCATCTATGAGCGACGAGCAGGATAAAATCATGCCAATGGAGTGTAGTTTTTGTGGCAAAAGCCGCGCAGACGCAAACAAACTGATTGTCAGTGGCGCCACTGCCATCTGCGATGAGTGTGTTGACCTCTGCAACGGACTACTCAACAAAGAACGCAACGACACTGTCAAGAAAGACAAAAAGTTTACCAAGCACATTAACCCTCAGAAGATTCGGGCGCACATGGATCAACACATTATTGGTCAAGAACGTGCAAAGATTACACTAAGCGTGGGCGTTAGTAATCATTACAAGAGACTGTTCTTTAAGTCTGATGTAGAAGTAGAAAAAAGTAACATCCTACTGGTAGGTCCCACAGGATCTGGTAAGACCTTGATGGCTCGTACCATTGCCAAATACCTTAACGTTCCCTTTGTTATTGCAGATGCCACCAGCTTGACAGAAGCAGGCTATGTGGGTGACGATGTTGAAAGCGTGATACAACGACTGCTACATGTAGCCGAAGGTGATGTTGACCTGGCACAAAAAGGCATTGTATTCATTGACGAAGTAGACAAGATTGCACGTAAAAGCGAAAGCACCAGCATCACACGCGACGTCAGCGGTGAAGGTGTACAGCAGGCTCTGCTTAAAATGGTAGAAGGCACAGTAGTACGCATTCCAGATGGCGGTGGCCGCAAGCATCCTAGTGCCGCAATGCTGGAAATTGACACACGTAATATCCTGTTCATTGTTGGCGGAGCCTTTGTAGGCCTAGGCGACATCATTGAACATAGAACATCAGCCAACGGCATCGGCTTTGGCAGTACACTAAAGAAAAACGAAGCACCAGACCTCAGCAAGAGCGTACCCGACGACTTTGTTAAGTTTGGTATGATCCCAGAGTTCATTGGCAGATTTCCTATTATGGTTAATACTGATGCGCTCACACGCGAAGACCTAATCAAAGTCTTGCGCGACACTAAAAACAACTTGGTTAGCCAGTATCAATTCTACTTTGATGTGGATGAAGTAGCACTGGAAATTACACAAGATGCACTTGAAGCCATTGCGGATCAATGCACTAAACTTAAGACTGGCGCTCGCGGTCTCAAGAGTGTAATTGAATTAAAGTTGTTGCCACACCTGTACAACTTGCCCACACTCAAGGATCAAAAGGTCATTAAAATTGTAGCCAATGCCGCAGTGTTCAATGACGGTGCTGAACCAATTTTGGTCTATAAAGAAAAAGGTGGAGTTAAAGTACAGTTGGCCAATTAACTGCTTGACAAAACCCATAAATCAGCGTATAAATACACATGTAAGATGCCCACGGTGGGGTTTTACATTAACAGTCATAACTTGCTTAATAAAGGAGAAAAACTATGACACAATTCCAACTATCTACCCTTGACATTCCTAACCTGCGTCGTCATGCAATTGGCTTTGAACAGTTGTTTAACGATCTAAACCGTTCATTCAGAGCAGGAGAGCAGGGCAACTATCCTCCATACAATGTAATTCAAACCGGTGAAAACACTTTTGCCGTTGAAGTTGCTGTGGCTGGGTTCTGCGAGGAAGACCTTGATGTTGAACTTAAAGACAACATCCTTACTGTAAAAGGTGAGCGTAAAGAAACAGATGCACCCGAAGTAGAATATCTACATCGTGGGATTGGCGCACGTGATTTTGTGCGTACATTTACACTTGCTGAACATCTAGAGGTTCGAGGCGCAACAGTGACTAACGGCATTTTAGCTGTGTTGCTGGAGCGAGTTGTACCCGAAGCTGATAAGCCTCGCAAAATTGCTATCACCTTTTCTAAGTAAAATAGCGTAAATAAGTGTGTGGGTGTAATAGCCCACACACTTTACAAATGGAATAGATTATGAGCGAAACACACGAACAAATTAAAACTGTAGTCAAAATTGAACCACGCTTGGATCTAACACCACCAAGTTTGTATAGAGTTATCTATCTCAACGATAACGTCACTTCCATGGAATTTGTTGTACAAAGTATTGTTGAAATATTTGAATACGACGAAGTCACTGCTGAAGCAATCACCATGCAGGTGCATGACGAAGGATCAGCAACCGTTGCAGTAATGAGCTACGAAATGGCCGAACAAAAAGGTCTAGAAGTAACGCACCTGGCACGTAGCCAAGGCTTTCCGTTACAAGTTAAACTAGAACCAGAAAGTTAAATAACAACCCGTTTGGGACAATACGAAAACCCGTGGCCTTGCCCGGGTTTTCCTCTGGGATTGCTGACATATCTGATGCGATCAACTGTTTCGTCAATGGGACGATGATAGTGTCCAAAACACCAGGTTCGTAGTTTGTTTGTGACATCCTCGCCATCAATGATTTCGCTGGCATTGCTGCCGATGTTTTCGTAGTTGACATCTGGAAAAGGCTCTACCAGTGCTGTGTTTGGTACAGTATGGCTGACAATGGCAATCTGGTGTACATCGTTGGTCATTTGCATACGATGTACAGTGTGTTTTAAGTAGTTAAGGTCTCTGTGGTGTTTGGTAATATCTGCAACAGCTGAGTCCCAGACATCGTCATCGTTGATATCTTTGCCCCAGGGAACCCAACCCAGGTTAGCACCAATAAAAGCGGTGTTATTGAACACTACTACATTGCCACGCAGATAAAGACAGTTTCTAACTTTTCGGAGTCTACGCTCTAGGTAGTCGCCTGCTTGATCTTCAGTGTAATCGCTGTTTTCAAGATCACCGTCAATGTAAACAACCTGACGATAATTATTACTAATGCGAGTCAATTCATGAACAACACGATCAAGATCACTGCTAACATCGCCGGCTACAACAGCCAACAAGCTGGTTCTTACCTTGTCCCACTCAATATCACCGGGGTGATTATCAATGTACAAGTCACTGATCAAATCAAAGTTTAATGGTTCCATATAGATATTTAACCACAATGGAAAAGCATCGAGTTATATTTGGCAGAGACGCAGTAGCGAATTTAGATACGCTGGCTGTTCCATTGGAAATTGACCGTACACTGGTATTAGATACACGAATACAAGACGTATTTCTAATCATTTACCCAGAAGAAATCCCTGTAGACGAAATAGAGTTCTTGCCAGAGCTAATAGCATTACACAAGAATCTCATTGAACTATTCCGTACCAGACAATGGTGGCAATGCCTGGAACTCGTTGCTGTTCTTCATGGACGATGGTCTGGCATAGCAGATAGCTTCTATGCCAGTGTACTAGAACGCATTGAAATGTACGCAGATAATCCCCCGCCAGAAACCTGGCTTGGTGAATTTTGGGAACCCGAATCTAACACTACATAATTTTTGGGTATTTTGGCCTAAATAACACATAAGAGCGCAAAAAGTCAAAAGCGCCTATGGAGCCAAAATGAAAAAAACCCTACTAGTGCTTGGGGTATCAGCAGTGTGTTTTGCTGGAACCGCACAAGCAACAGAGTTTGTATATCAATTCAATAGCCCTTCCTTTAGTGGTGTGGGTTTTAGCAGTCATGCGCTGACTATCTACAACATGGAACTCAGTCGCAAGCTAGCAGTGGCCGCTGAAAGAAAAGCCGAGCTACTTAAAGCAGAAAACGATGCCAAGAATACCACAATGGCACGTTTTATTTCCAACCTAGAAAGCAGAATCTACAACGAACTGGCACGTCAGATCACCGAGAAGCTGTTCTCCGGTGTTGGTGATCAAGTCACTGGTAAGTTTGCTTTCAATGGCGGCAACATTGAATACACCGTTGTTGGTAATATGATCCGTGTGACAATTACAGATGCCGCTGGTACAGTTACTACTGTAGAAGTACCAATGGGTGACTTTGGGTGGTTGAAACCATGATGACAATTACAAGAACAATAACAGCTTCAGCACTGGCTCTAATGCTGGCAGGCTGTGGAACAATGGGCAGTCAGTTTAGAGAAAGCATTGGTGCTGGCCCAGCACCAGCACAAATTATGCGCTCACAGATTAGAGCAGACTTCCCACAGCCTGCACAAGGTCCTGTGACTGTGGCAGTTTATAACTTCCGCGACATGACAGGTCAGCGCAAGAGTCAACTTAACGTAGCCAGCCTCAGCAGTGCAGTAACGCAAGGTGGTGACGCATTTCTAGTCAAGAGTCTGCAGGATGCAGGCAACGGCCGTTGGTTCAAAGTACTTGAGCGCGGCGGATTAGATAACATTATTAAAGAACGTCAGTTAATTCGACAGATGCGTGAACTATATGAAGGTGATAAGGCTCAGGCCTTACCTCCAATGTTGTTTGCCAGCATGTTGGTCGAAGGCGGTATCGTTGGCTACGACAGCAATGTTGTATCTGGTGGTAGCGGAGCACGTTTACTAGGCATTGGCGCTACAACAGAGTATCGTCAGGACGAGATTATCATCAACATTAGATTAATCTCTGTCGCATCCGGCGAGGTATTATCAAACATTACTACAGCAAAGACTGTGATCAGTTGGCAGGACAAGATTGGAGTGTTAAAGTTTAACGACCTTGGCACAGAAAGTCTTGAAATGGAAACTGGCGCAGCCAACAACGAAAGCATGAACAGAGCATTGCAGATTGCCATCGATGCCAGCGTAGATGAAATGATCTATGATGGTGAGAAGAAAGGTTATTGGCAATTCAAACCTCAAGCACCGAAACCTCTACCAGAAGTAAAGGCAGAACCTGCTGTAGTAAAGAAAGGAATTCAATTCTGGAATACAGATCAAAAGCCTGCACCTAAGGCCAAGCCCGAGGAGAAGAAAAATGAGTTGGTTCAAAAGGAAACCCCGCCAGCACCAGTTGCCCCCGCACCTGTCGCCCCGGCACCCCAGCCCCCTCAGCCAGCAATTGCTGGAGGAGACAAAGCAGAAGGTAAGAAGCCCGAAGAAACCAAAGCAGAACCTGCTCCACGAGTAGAACCTAAACCAGTGGCTAGTTTGCCCCAACCTCCTGCAAAGAAAGCACGAGTGGCAACCGTCACTGCGCCGGCTACTGTAAGAAACAATCCAACTGCCGCAGGGGAAGCTGTAGCAGTTGTTAAAAAAGGTCAGCAAGTGGAAATTGTTGACAGCAAAGATAATAGGTTCCAGGTTGCAATCAATGGAAAGGTTGTGGGCTGGGTATATAAAGAGTTTATTAAAGAGAATTCTTAAAAGGGGATTCAAAGGAGACGAGATGTTTATAAACAACAAGATGGTAGCAGGTGCGCTTGCTATGCTTCTTGTTACCACAAGCGCACACGCGGCTAACGGCGTGTACATCGAGCAGATTGGCAATAACAATGCCATTACTATCACTCAAATAGGTAACAACAACAAAGTAGGATCAATAGCTACAGACAGTAAGATTGACGGCAGCACTAACATTATGACTATCAGTCAGACTGGTAATGCCAACCAAATTGACTACAATGTAATAGGTAGTAATAACACTGTGACAAAAACAGTCACAGGCAACACCAACACAATTACTTTTAATTGTGGAGACGGAACGACTGCGTGTACAAATGTAACCAGTGACACAAAACTTGCCGGCAGTAACAATACAGTTACTTCTACCATCAAGGGCAACCTGATTGACAACAGTATTGATGTCACAGGCGGCACTAACTCAATCACTCAGACAATTCTAACAAGCAACAGTACTAGCAAAATGAAAATTGTTGGAGACTTTAACACGGTCACCAGCACAATGACAGGTGCTAGCGGTGGTGCAGGACATTACCTGGATCTGTTGATCACAGGTAGTACCAACACTCACACTGTCAACCAAAGTGGTTCAGTGGACACAACTGTTAGAATTACAACTACCGGCAGTTCAAACACTGTCTTAGTCAACACAGGAAGCTAAAAGTGAAATATGCATGGCTATTAACATTAGCCCTGCTGTCAACACAAGCCCAGGCTGGTATTGGCTCAGTGAGTGAATTACAAGGCACGGCGCTCCAGGTGAAACATGGTAATAGTGTTTCGCCTGGTTCGTTAAAGACCAGTATTTCTAGCAACGATACTGTGATCACTGGCAGCAATACTACAACTGGAATTAAGTTTGTCGACGACACCAAGGTAAAGATAACGGCCAACAGCCGTTTAGTCATTGACGATTTTGTCTTTGATCCCAAACAAAGTGACGCTGGTAAACTGGCCATGAGAGTTGCACTGGGCACAGTACAATATGCCAGTGGACAAATTGCTAAAAACAATCACCAAAACGTAGCAATTAAAACACCCACAGCTACAATTGGCGTTCGTGGCACAGACTTTGCCATGACTGTGGATGAAAGCGGACGTAGCTTGGTTATCTTATTGCCCAGCTGTGACGATCCCAAGAAAGCTAAAACATTTGATATTATAGGAAACTGTGTCACAGGAGCCATTGATGTTACCAACGACAGTGGTATAATAGTATCGTTGACCAAAGCATTCACTGCCACCCTGGTGGCCGACGCTGGCACTGCACCCGGCGCTGTCATCCAATTACAACCAACCATTGACGTTGGCAACGATCTATTGGTCTCTAAACCAGAGGCGTTGAACCAATGGATTACTGAACACGAAGAAAAGAAAGAAGAAAAGCGTAAGCCTGGCTCTACTGCCAGCGACGATGATAAAAAGAAAGTAGCCAAAGAAACCACAGACAAAGCGCAAAAAGACGCTGCCGATTCTGCCAGCTCTGAAACCAAGTTGATTGCTGCCGCAGCCGGTACCAAGGACATTGCTGCCATTGGCACCAACGGCTGTGGCGTGTTTGATGCTTGTGGCAACGAAAAAGGTCGTAACTGGTACGAAAAGACTGATCCTATTCGCGGAGACTATGTGCGTATCAAGATGGGTGAAAAGAACGACAACACCAACTACTACGTGGCACAGAACACCAGAGATCTAGGTATGATGATCATTGGCCCAGGCTCGGGCTGGAACACAATTATTATCAGGCAGACCAATCAATGAAAAAACTCTTAGGATTATTGCTGACCATTGTTATGTTCTTGTGCGCTGGTACAGCACAGGCAGGACTCACTGACATTAAATTTGGTCAAAGCCAGATCGCCGACAGCCAGTGGAACGTTAATGCTTGTTTAAATACAACCACCTGTCAGATCTACAGCAAGAATCCAGGAACAATGTATCAAATTCCTTGGTGGAATGGACAGTGGGCCTGGCAAGCTGGGCAATACGTAAAGTTTGCATTAACCGGCGACAGCACCAATCCCTACGAAGGCAAAGTCTACAACAGCAACGGCACACAAGCAGGAACCATCGGCACTGGTCACATTGTTAACATGGGTCCAAACTATTTCTTCTTTGTGGGCAACGACAACGACACAGGTCAATTGTTCAGCGGTTCA